>ERZ860264.668-NODE-668-length-29388-cov-3.777418_pt1 | contig 29388 bp, 24 predicted proteins | sample MGYA00509980_ERZ860264 | MGnify/ENA primary metagenome ERZ860264 (study PRJEB30046, sample SAMN00715212) | human gut metagenome | study: EMG produced TPA metagenomics assembly of the A metagenome-wide association study of gut microbiota in type 2... | reverse complement strand
AATGGTGGACAGGTTCTGCCGCAAGGCGGAGGAAGCCGGCGCGCCGATAACATTCGCAGAGGACCATCCGGAAGTGACTGCGGCCACACCGTCAGAGGATGGAGGCATGACTTATGAGACTGAACATTGGGGCCGCATATACGGTGAGCTCGGAGGACTGTATCAAATCCGCAACGCAAATACAATACTCCATGCCGTAAACCAGCTAACCCGTACGGACATTCTCGGAAGATACCGTGACGACGCCGAAGGACTGGCCCGAATACTCCGCAAGGCTTTCGCCTGCGTCACTGAGACGACCGGCCTTATGGGCAGATGGCAGAAAATACAGGACCGGCCGACCGTCGTATGTGATGCCGGACATAACACCGGAGGCTGGAAATATATCAGCCGGCAGCTGGAAGAAATGCCTTGCCGGCAGCTGCACATCGTTTTCGGCATGGTTGACGACAAGGACATCAGCAGTGTTCTGGCCATGATGCCGGCCAAAGCACGCTATTATTTCACCAAGGCCGACAGCAAACGGGCCTTGTCCGAAGATACCGTGAAACAGCTCGCGGCGTCCCACGAACTGACGGGAGAGAGCTTTCCTGACGTCAAAGCGGCATATCAGGCGGCAATGAAGAACGCCAAGGAAGAAGATGTCATATTCGTGGGAGGCAGCTGTTACATCATCGCGGACTTCCTGAAAAGCCGCATTTAGGTGTTTTTAACACAGACCGCGGCATTTTTTTCACATTTCGTTCGTTCTTTTCGTTTTTTTTAGGTTACTTTGCAACAACGTAATCAATAACTAAAAACAACGGATTTATGACGAACACAACGGAAAACGCTAATCTGTGTGGGCTGAACCGGAAAGACTTTCAGACCACCATTAACGGTAAGAAGACCGATCTCTACATATTGAGAAACAGAAAGGGATATGAAGTGGCAATAACCAACTATGGCGGCGCTATAGTTGCAATAATGGTGCCGGACAAGAACGGCAACGTAGCCAACGTAATTCAGGGTCATGACAACATACAGGATGTCATCAACAGCCCCGAGCCTTTCCTGTCGACACTTATCGGACGCTACGGCAACAGAATCTGCCGCGGCCAGTTCACGCTCAACAAGAAAGACTATCAGCTGGCCATCAACAATGGGCCGAACGCCCTTCACGGCGGCCCGACGGGCTATCACGCCCGCGTTTGGGACGCACGCCAGATGGGACCGCGCTCACTTGCGCTCAACTATATATCCGCATACGGTGAGGAAGGATTTACCGGAGAGCTCCGCGTAACGGTTGAATTTACGTTCACAGATGCCAACGAGCTTGTTATCGAATACCTCGCCACAACCAACAAGAAAACCATCCTCAACCTTACACATCACGGTTTCTTCAGTCTTGCCGGCATCGCAAACCCGACACCGACTATTGATAATCTCGTTTGCGAAATCAATGCCGACTATTATCTTCCTATCGACGAGACCTCCATTCCGACCGGAGAAATCCGTTCTGTCAAGGGTACGCCGTTCGACTTCCTTACTCCGAAAGAAGTGGGACGCGACATTGATGCCGACGACGAGCAGATAAAGAACGGGGCTGGATATGACCACTGCTTCGTGCTCAACAAGAAAGAAGAAGGCGAGCTGAGCTATGCCGCAAAGATAACGGAGCCCGTCAGCGGCCGCACAATGGAAGTCTACACAACAGAACCGGGTGTACAGGTCTACACGGACAACTGGGCCGACGGCTATGCAGGACAGCATGGAGCGACATTCCCACGCCGTTCAGCAATCTGCTTCGAGTGCCAGCACTTCCCCGATACGCCCAATCACCCCTACTTCCCGTCAGTCGTACTCGAACCGGGACAGCAGTATAAACAAAAAACAATCTATAAGTTCGGAACAGAATAACATCAGCCATACATTCCTATGGCCTCCTGTCTCTATGACAGGAGGCCATAGATGATTGTGCCATACAATAACAATGATTGTATCAGATTGCATCAGGCAACAACAATGGCAGTGTCATACGGCAAAGACTTTTTTCAATCAACTATTAATTATAGAATAATAACGTAACAGTAAAATGTCAGATTCACAAAACAGAAAAGGCAGCAATATGGTTGCCATTATCACGATGTGCTTCATCTTCGCGATGATTTCATTTGTAACAAACATGGGAGCTCCATTCGGCAATATCTGGGGATATACATACGAATGGGCAGGAATGATGGGAAACATGATGAACTTCGCGGCGTACCTGTTCATGGGTATCCCCGCCGGTAACATGCTCGTAAAGTACGGCTACAAGAAGACCGCTCTTATCGCCCTCGCAGTAGGTGTCATCGGTCTTGCCATCCAATACATGTCAAGCATCTTTGGCGCCGACATCAAGGCATTCACGTATGAAGGTCAGGTTGTAGCCCTCAATCTTGTGATATATCTGCTCGGTGCGTTCATCTGCGGTTTCTGCGTATGTATGCTCAACACCGTTGTAAACCCAATGCTCAACATCCTCGGCGGAGGCGGCAACCGCGGCAACCAGTTCATCCAGATTGGCGGTACGCTCAACTCACTCACAGGAACCCTCACCCCGCTGCTCACCGGTATGCTCATCGGAACAGTGACAGCCAACACCAGCATGAGCGATGTCTCTCCGCTCCTCTTCGTGGGTATGGCCGTATTCACAATCTCTTTCTTCATCATCGCCAAGGTACACATCCCCGAGCCACAGGCTGAAATTGAAGAGAAAGTCAGCATCACAAGCCCGCTGAAGTTCCGCCACTGCGTACTCGGCGTCATCGCAATCTTCTTCTACGTAGGCGTGGAGATCGGTATTCCCGCCGAGCTCAACTTCTACATATCCGGCATGGACTTTGAAGGCGCAGCTGCCGTCGGCGGTTCTTTTGCAGCTGTATATTGGCTGCTCATGATGTGCGGACGTTTCATCAGCAGCTTCATCAGCGGCAAAGTATCGACAAAAGTTCAGATGACAGCCGTTTCGTCCATCGCCATCACCCTTCTTCTCATTGCCATATTGCTGCCCGAGACAAGCACAATGAAAGTTCCGTTCATCAGCATCGACTGCACTATCCCGACAAAATGCGTCTTCATCGCTATCTGCGGACTGTGCACCTCAATCATGTGGGGTGGAATCTTCAACCTTGCCGTCGAGGGACTGGGCAAATATACAGCTCCGGCATCCGGTCTTTTCATGACTATGGTTGTCGGTGGCGGTATCATGCCCCTCATACAGCACGCCATTGCAAAATCGTCTGCAGGTGCCATTGCCAGCTATTGGCTCGTAATAGCAATGATTGCATACATCCTGTTCTACAGCCTCATCGGCTCAAAGAACGTAAATAAGGATATTCCCGTTGACTAAAAACCAGTTTACTAACCCAAATAAAAAATTAAAGACTATGGATATAGAATTTGTAAGAAGCCGCTTCATCAAGCACTTTGATGGCAAGGAAGGCAATATCTACGCCTCTCCCGGACGTATTAATCTGATTGGTGAGCACACTGACTATAACGGTGGATTCGTTTTCCCCGGAGCCGTTGACAAAGGCATCATGGCAGAAATGCGCCCCAACGGTACAGAAAGCATGATTCGTGCATACTCCATCGACCTGAAAGACCGCGTTGACTTCGACCTCAACGATCCCGCAGGTCCCAAGGCAAGCTGGGCCCGCTACATCTACGGCATCAGCCTTGAGATGAAGAAGCTGGGCGTACCCGTAAAGGGATATAACATAGCTTTCGCTGGTGATGTGCCCCTCGGCGCCGGAATGTCTTCTTCCGCAGCCATGGAGAGCTGCTTCGCCTGTGGTCTGAATGATCTCTTCGGCGAGAACAAGGTAAGCAAGTGGGACATGGTTCTGGCCGGACAGGCAACAGAGCACAACTACTGCGGCGTGAACTGCGGTATCATGGACCAGTTCGCCAGCGTTTTCGGTAAGGCCGGATGCCTGATGCGCCTCGACTGCCGTAGCCGCGAGTTCGAATACTTCCCCTTCAATCCCGTAGGCTACAAGCTCGTCCTGCTCGACTCTGTCGTTAAGCATGAGCTGGCCGGTTCGCCCTACAACGACCGCCGCAACAGCTGCGAGAACGTCGTTAAGCACATCGCCGCCAAGCATCCGGAAGGCAAGTTTGAGACCCTGCGCGACTGCACATGGGAGCAGCTTGAGGAGGTTAAGGCTGAAGTTGGCGATGAAGACTATATGCGCGCCAAGTTCGTGCTGGGTGAGAAAGACCGCGTACTCGCTGTCTGCGAAGCTCTCAACGCCGGCGACTACGAGACTGTTGGTCAGAAGATGTACGAGACCCACTACGGACTGTCAAAGGAGTATGAAGTTTCCTGCGAAGAGCTCGACTTCCTCAACGACATCGCCAAGGAGAACGGCGTAACAGGTAGCCGCATCATGGGCGGCGGATTCGGCGGTTGCACCATCAACCTCGTAAAGGAAGAACTCTACGACAAGTTCATCGCCGACGCCAAGGCCAAGTTCAACGCCAAGTACGGCCACGAGCCCAAAGTCTATGACGTTGTCATCGGCGACGGCTCACGCAAGATCTGCTAAGAAACGATTATATTCATAATAACCAAAAAGAAGGAAGCGACGATTCGCTTCCTTCTTTTTTATATAACCACATCAAACCGTTTGCGGAACTTTCCGGGCAAACTTCTTACGGGCCAATGTCTGTAAGTCCTCGATTGTGTCACACTCATCGACAATCTCTACGCCAAGCATCGTCTCTATCACATCCTCCATCGTGACGATGCCCCGCATACAGCCATATTCATCAGTGATTACAGAAATATGCTCCTTCTTTTCCAGCATAGTCTGCCAGATATCCGAAACTTTCATCGTCTCCGGGAAAAACAATATCGGACGGATAAGTTTATCTACCGTCATTGCAAACTTGTCTTGCGTAAGCATTTCAAGAACATTCGCACGACGCACATATCCAACGATAAACTCCCGTTGGTTTTCGTAGACAGGTATGCGCGAGAACGCCGCCAACGACTCATTGCCATAAAACTCCTCCATTGTCGTCGACTTTGAGACGGACGCCACGACAACAAATGGAGTCATTATCTCTTTAGCACTGATATTGCAAAGTTTCAGGAAATTCTGGATAGTCTTATTTTCTGACGTCTCGATTACACCGGCATCAGTACCGACATTTACCATTGCTGCGACCTCCTCCCGACTGACAGGCAATGGCTGCTTCTTAGGCGATATGAATCGTGTCAGCTGTTCCGACATCCAAACCAACGGAAATGTCATTACAATCATCACACGTATTATTTTTGCCGAAGGCATGGCAAGGTTACGCCAGAAAGAAGCACCTATTGTTTTAGGAATGATTTCCGAAATGACAAGGATAAGCAGCGTCAGAATGACGGATATGATACCGAAGTAAGCCTCACCAAAGACTTTGACCGACTCCGACCCCACACCGGCTGCGCCAATGGTATGGGCTATCGTGTTGAGCGTAAGAATAGATGCGACCGGACGGTCAACGTTGGTTTTATACTTCATCAAAAGCGAGGCGGTCTTAACACCTTGCGCCTCCTTCATCGAGATGAAGGATACTGGGGTTGAAAGCAGAACTGCTTCAAGAACGGAACACAGAAACGAAACAGCAAGTGCTCCGAATAGATATAAGAATATAAGTGTCATTTGTTTATGTATAAGTTGAAACTGCCGAAAGGTCAATACACTTCCGGTGATAATAAGATACGGTTACAACTCATACGGCCTATTCACGGAACACACAATGAAGAATTCTCGCAGGTGGCATTTTGCCCGCCGGACCTGCACAATCCCCGATTACATAACGGAACATACCGAAAGACGGCCGGCACTGTCCCGCCTCACCATGTTCATCCGATATTGATTCCGCCACGCAACAACACAATTCACAACATACCATTTCCGTCTCCAATTCATATTCAGATTCTACCTGAACAGGAATAAGAAACAAAGCTACCCAAAGGCATAATATGAATGATATTACTCGTGTCACTCATGCAAAGTTAAATATAATACCTGAATTTCCAAATGCAATGAAGCAAATTTTAACCCAATGCGACCGGACGTAATATTTATTAATATTTCTACGTCCATATTATGCTAACCCAATTCTCAGGCACTTGCAACCGGAAGTTTTCGAATGACCTGTTTACTATAATTCTGTTGACTAACTTATATTATATATAAGGTGTAAATCCGCCAATGTTCAGCTGCCGGAACTACAGTCACCCAACATGAAAACTGAAAAATCAATAAGTTTGAAGCTTTTTTCCCTCTTATTCTCCTTTTCCTAAACGGCGATTGTCTACTGCCGCGAACTCCATAGAGGCTCACTTTGCCAGTTGCCAGAAGGAAAGCCCAATGCTCCGAGGTCAACTTCAGGATATTCGGAAAAAAGTGACAGCATTTTGGCAAGCATGTCATTATCAGGAGAAATGATATCGAGGAAATATTTGATGATGCACATGTCGAAATAAATTCTAAGTGTATCTGTTGAAAGAGTTATCCACGGACGGGACATGACATTCGGCATCATGGGACGCAATGTATTTTGTTTATTCCAAACACGGGCATGATGACAACAGAGATTTCTTGTCAGAGTAACTATAGTCATCCACGATTCAAACGGAGCGACCTGCAAAGAAAAGGATTGAGATATACGCTTCTTTATTTTCTTGTTCCGTATATTGGAATAGATATTTGTCATCACTCCCAGTGGAAGTATTTCCGACAGCATCCACGCCGGCGGGTATGTGTCAGAATAGGCTTCTTTGAAATGAGTGATAAATTCTTCTTTGGAATGATTCAGCTCATCCTCAATAAGGCGAATGGTCTTGCTGTATCTGACGGGATTGGAAAAATTATCCGGGTTAGTCATCCAAAACGGGTCATTGGTAATCTCACAGCCATATTTGACAATGGCACTACGGACAGCAATCTCTATATTCTCTATCTCATTGAAAAGAAACAGACGTAACTTCTTGTCGAAACAATAAAGCATCATCACTTTGTCAAATGTCGCTCCTGTTTTGTAGAGATGCAGGTCTTTCGGCATTTTGAGAAGAGGATACATATATGCCGACAGACGGTAATAGCCGATATGCGTCAGATAATGCAATGCTTTGCTTTCATCAGTTATTGACAATCCCCTTGATTGGAGCAAAGATATCAGCCCCTGCTCTTCAGTATATCTTTTGCTAAATTGTGTTCTTATGGCCATGTACTATTATATATAAAAAAACGACCCGCACATTTGAGCATCGTTGAGAGGCTTGGCGGGTTCTGGTGGTGCAAATATACGACATTGATTTTGATTGAACAAGCATTTTAAGAAGTAAATATATGCTTTTGCATAATTTTAACTTACAGAAATCATTTGGTTTCCAAATTCATCAAAAGACAAGCAACACTGCACCTCATACGGATTAGCCTACGGACAGACCTGGCCCAATGCCGCCAGACATACTCCAATTAGAATAAGGTGTAGATTATATATATGTACAATTCAAAAAATAGGCAGGATTAACTTTTATTATACATAATCTGATTTTTAGTTCTACCAACAGATTAACTATTGCTTATCAAGAAGAACTTCACAATGGTTGAACACGAACAAAAGACAGAGTCATTTTTGAAAAATATAGTGAGATTGCTGTATGATTGTGAATAATTCGCTTCAATATAAAGACAAAAGCCACATAAATACATGATGCTATTGTACTATGGAAAATGAACATATATCTGTATTTATGCGGCTTCAATGTTTGCATGCAAATTATTCTATTCACTCAATCCGTCTCCCTATATACGTTAATTCAACGTATTCAGAACAAAACAAACCGCGGGCCAATGCACGTTATACATTGACACGCGGCTTACTTTGAAAATTTCTAATATTGCCGGTTCCGACTTCCTCCACCAAAGATATAGCTAACAGTCGTAACTATACTAAAAATCCAATACCATATATTATAACCGGTTGTATATAACTCTGCTTTATAAGAAGTATCCCAAACCAAGAACCTGATAAAGTTAGGAACAAAGAATATCCCATGCCATATACCAGAATACCAAGTATATTCTTTATCTACATTAATATCACACAACAACCACCCCATCAATCCGGATACGAGGACGGTTACCAAAAGTCGTGAACCGAAAATGAGCGTCAGAATACCCAAAACGATAATAACACATATACTCATAATTCTCTTATTTTTAATTAAAGATTATCTCCTTATATTCATTTCAGAATCATAATACTCTTCCGCGTCCTCCAACCAGTCTCTGCATGACTCACAAAAAGAATATTCATGTTCCTTAATCTCATACCCCATCATCCTACAGGTATAGTTAATCGGCTCGTCATGTACATTCTCAATATGATAAATCCCAGCGTTTTCATCCACCAAAAATGTTTCACATTCAAAAGCATAAGATGTCCTATACTCATTACTAAAATATACGGCGGCAATAGCAAGCACAACCAATGTAGCACCCCATAACTTCGTAGCATTATACTTAAAAGGCATCTTATCCGGAAGCTTATATCTTCCATTCCACGTTTCTTCCATTTCCACTTCTACACCATAATCGAGAAGTAGCACCACGCCTATGATGTATGCGATAAATATCAATGAAGTACCGGTGAGGATATTAAGAATACGAGAAAGAAACCACCAATGAAAGAAGTAAGTCAATGCCAACACAACTATCAAGACCACTGTTGCTACTGGTATATACTGTCGTGCATATCCCCTATATTCCTCATAAGTGTTTTGTCCCAATATCTTCTTTATAAAAGAAAAAGTTTCTACTACAACCATAATTCACTATTCTGATTTTGTCAGACTCACGTTAATTATAATCAGCACGGCCACAATGACATCGACAACATTCCACATCATACGACCAAGTGCAATTTTAATAAATGGCTGAAACAACACAGCCAATGCTCCAAATGTAACAGCCCAATTCATCTTCTTTGTCTTATAATACTTATACGCCATAACACCGAATATGACCATCGCGATAAAACGCACCAACTCATAATAACCGTATGGCATCGGAGCAAGACAAAGAAACAACAGAACAGATAGGATAATTTTTAAATATTTCATACTGATTTCATTTAGTATCATTTATAATGCGGCGATGATACTTTAACTTCTCCGCTTTTATAATGGCGTAATCACTTTTTCCCTTTAAACCACAATTTACCAGCATAATACAAACATACTGGAAATGAGATGTATATTAAAAACTCCGAAATATCATACGTAGGATATCCTGTATAATAAACAAAATAATAACACTCAAAAGGTGAAAAACATTTCATCGCCCATTGTTCACATCCACAAAAATTATCTATACTTGGACGAAAATTACCACAAACGAATAACAATATAAAATGTAGCATCACCCATAACAGATATATAGCTTTCATTTTATTTAGATCAGTAATGATACTGATTAGTTTACTCTTCAGCTTAGATACAAAAACTTTCATATTTGCTTCTTTAATTAAATAATTACACATACAAATTTAGTTCTAAAATATTTTTTCTTACAACAATTCTATTTTACAAGCCTTGCAAAATATAATTTTTATTCATTCATCAGTCTTTATCCATAGGCAATTATATTTCTTTTTGCGACAATTAATGCAAAAAGAAAGGTGTGACGCTATCATGCTGCTGCCCAAGGTATCGCCAAACACCTACACTCATACAACAATGAAGCCCACACCATAACGGCGAGAGCATTCACTTATTACTGCTGATGAGTGTTCATTGTAAATTGGCGATTTCAGGGAACACATCATGTAAAAGCAAACACTTTCTTTTTTTATGTCACCTCTAAACTTTTTATCTCATATATTCTTTACTTTTTGTTAATCACTAAGCCATGCTTTTTACGCTTGCAAGGCTTGTATTTTCTGCAAAAATACAACTTTTCTATAAAAGAAGCTCTTAGATGCGCCAATTTATTTTTGTTTTAACGCAATTTCCTCACTCCCCACCTCACTATATACCTATATATAAATAATGTGTAGCTCACGGACTTGGAAACGAATGGTAACCGTAGGCACGTGAAGAAATGAATATTGAAACCATCGAAAAGACCATTGTCCGCCCTCATGTCCTCCTTTTTCTTAATTTAACCCCCACGAGAATGGGGACTTTCTGAAAAAAGACGGGCGCGGGCGCAAATATCGCAAGCATGCGGACATTAAAAATCGGGGAATTTTAGAGGAAAATATTTACGTTTTTTCTAACACGCTTATTATTAACCACTTATAAACGCCGTCTATTTCGAGACAGGACAGAAAGACGGCTGAAGGCCAGCCGTAAGGGCCTTACGGGGGTGCGGGGGGGGCCTTACGGCATTGCAACGGGGCCGCCGTTGCAATGCAATAGCGGCCCCGCTGTGGTGTCGGGAGGCCCTTACGGCAAGAAAGCGGGGCGTTTTTCGGGCAAAAACGGGTAGTGAAAAAACGGAGAAATCTCTGTTCTGTAAAAGCCGGGAGGGCCTTACGGCACCACAATGGCCGATTTTCGGTGCAGAAAACGTTGTGGAACGGGACGGAAAAAGCTGCAAAACGGGCCGAAAAGGCTACAAAAAGGCCATGGAGCGAGCTAAAACGGAAAAATTTCCGGAGGCGATTTTGTAAACAAAAGACATCATGCTTAAATACAAAAGACATCGTGCTTAAATAAAGACTTTGCGTCTTCGCGCCTTTACGTTTGAACCGCACCGACAGCAAAAAACATGCGGACGGACGATGGGCGGGACGTTGATACATTGCTGCTAAAACAGTGAAAAAGTGGCGGAAATACGTTAACGAACGCTAAAAGACGTCTTATTAGTGTAAAAACGACACTTTTTGATAAAAAAAACAGTTTTTTTCATTGCAATACCAAATATTAATATTAATTTAGCACCGAATTAAGATAATCTTTAAAAAGTTATTAAAACTACTGATAATGAAAAACCTGAAAACATCCTTCATGGGATTCAGCATTGCCATAGCCATGCTATCGGCTTGCACGTCCGGTCAGCAAACACCGGAAACAACAGTCTCGGGACTCAATCCCGCTCAGTTTGACTCCGTCATCAACGGCAAGAAGACAGCCCTCTACACGCTCAAGAACGCCAACGGAATGGAGGTGTGCATCACCAACTTCGGCGGCCGCGTCGTCTCGCTCGTCGTTCCCGACAAGGACGGCAACCCGACAGATGTCGTTCTCGGCTACGACAATGTGGCCCAGTATGCCGACGCCGAAAACTCGCCGAGCGACTACGGTTCGTCGGTCGGACGCTATGCCAACCGCATCAATCAGGGAAAGATTACCGTCGACGGACAGGAGTATCAGCTGCCGCAGAACAATTTCGGCCACTGTCTCCACGGCGGACCGACCGGCTGGATGTATCAGGTCTATGACGCCGAGCAGCCCAACGACTCCACGCTTCGGCTGACCATCGTCTCCCCCGACGGCGACAACGGCTTCCCCGGCACCGTCACAGCCACAACGACATACACCGTCCTCAGCGACAACACGCTCGACATCACCTTTGAGGCCACGACCGACAAGGAGACTGTCATCAACATGACCAACCACTCCTACTTCAACCTCAATGGTGACCCGGCCAACGAGGGCATGGACATGGTGCTCTACATCAACGCCGACAACTACACCCCGGCCGACTCAACATATATGACCACCGGAGAGATTGCTCCCGTCGAGGGCACACCGATGGACTTCCGTAAGGCCCATGCCATCAGCGAGACCATCTGCGACACAACTTTCCAGCAAATCAAGAACGCAACCGGCTACGATCACAACTGGTGTCTGAACACATATAAGGACGGCAAGGGTGACGACACCGAGGTCTGCGCCTCGCTCTACTCGCCGAAGACGGGCATCATGCTCGAAATGTTCACCAACGAACCGGGCGTGCAGGTCTACACCGGCAACTTCCAGGGCACGGGAATCACCTGCAAGAAGGGCATCAAATATCCCAAGCACGTATCCGTCTGCCTCGAAAGCCAGAAATATCCCGACTCTCCCAACAAGAAGGACTGGCCGTCGCCCTACCTCAAGCCGGGCGAGAAATACTACAGCCACGTGGCCTACAGATTTTCTACTAAATAACTTATTACTAACCCTATAAACCTAAGGTAAAACAAATCTATTATGGAATTATTAGACTGGCTTGTCATTGGAGTGTTCGCATTGGCACTCATCGGCATCGTTGTCTGGGTCGTGTCCCAGAAAAACAACAACTCGGCTGACTATTTCCTTGGAGGCAAGGACGCCACGTGGATAGCCATCGGTGCATCAATCTTCGCTTCAAACATCGGTTCGGAACACCTCATCGGTCTGGCCGGCGCAGGAGCCTCGTCCGGTATGGCGATGGCCCACTGGGAGATACAGGGATGGATGATTCTTATCCTCGGATGGGTTTTCGTCCCGTTCTATTCGCGTTCGATGGTCTACACGATGCCCGAGTTTCTGGAGCGTCGCTACAACCCGCAGTCACGCACCATCCTCTCCGTAATCTCGCTCATCAGCTACGTGCTCACCAAGGTTGCCGTGACGGTCTATGCCGGCGGTCTGGTCTTCCAGCAGGTGTTCGGCATCAAGGAGCTTTGGGGTATCGACTTCTTCTGGATTGCGGCCATCGGCCTCGTGCTCATCACGGCTCTCTACACCATCTTCGGCGGTATGAAATCCGTTCTCTACACGTCTGTGCTCCAGACCCCGATTCTGCTTCTCGGTTCACTCATCATCCTCGTGCTCGGACTCAAGGAGCTCGGCGGATGGGACGAGATGATGCGCATCTGCTCCATTCAGACTGTCAATGACTACGGCGACACAATGACTAACCTCATCCGCAGCAACAACGACCCCAACTTCCCGTGGCTCGGCGCGCTGGTAGGCTCGGCCATCATCGGTTTCTGGTACTGGTGTACGGACCAGTTCATCGTTCAGCGCGTCCTCTCAGGAAAGGATGAGAAGGAAGCCCGCCGCGGAACCATCTTCGGCGCATATCTGAAGCTGCTGCCCGTGTTCCTCTTCCTCATCCCGGGTATGATCGCCTTTGCCCTCCATCAGAAATATGTCGGTGCCGGCGGTGAGGGCTTCCTGCCCATGCTCAACGGCAATCCCAATGCCGACGCCGCCTTCCCCACCCTCGTGGCCAAACTGTTGCCCGCCGGTGTGAAGGGTCTCGTGGTGTGCGGAATTCTGGCTGCCCTGATGTCGTCGCTGGCCTCTCTGTTCAACTCTTCCGCCATGCTCTTCACCATCGACTTCTACAAGCGTTTCAAGCCTGAGACACCGGAGAAGAAGCTCGTGGCCATCGGACAGGCTGCAACCGTCGTAATCGTTATCCTCGGCATCCTTTGGATTCCCATCATGCGCAGCGTCGGCGACGTGCTCTACACCTACCTTCAGGACGTCCAGTCCGTGCTCGCTCCCGGTATCGCCGCAGCCTTCCTGCTCGGCATCTGCTGGAAGCGCACATCTGCCAAAGGCGGTATGTGGGGACTCATCGCCGGCATGGTGGTTGGTCTGACCCGCTTGGGAGCAAAGGTATATTACAGCAATGCGGGCGAAGTGGCCGACAGCACGTTCAAATATCTCTTCTACGATCTCAACTGGCTGTTCTTCTGCGGTTGGATGTTCCTCTTCTGCATCGTAGTTGTCATCGCCGTCAGCCTCATGACCGAGGCTCCGAGCGAGAGCAAGATACAGGGCCTCGTCTTCGGTACGTCCACTCCCGAGCAGCGTGCCGTAACACGCGCCAGCTGGAACAAGTGGGATGTGATTCACTCAGTCATCATCCTCGCCATCACAGCTGCGTTCTACATCTACTTCTGGTAAATGACAGGTCCCCGGCCCGTCCTCAACGGACGGCCGGGGACTATGCCATATACAGTTTCATCGCACATCAATATCCACAACATGAGCTATAATGATTCCCTGACAAAAGGTTCTCCCGCCGGAGAGCCGAAAGGGATGATATACTATAACGAGCACTCCAAGGTCCTCGTCTCCGTCGACTGCATCATCTTCGGCTTCGGTGAAGGCAAGCTGCGCGTGCTCATCGGTCGCCGCCGTCTCAACCCCGGACGCGGCCAGTGGTCTCTCTATGGAGGTTTCGTGCGCAACAACGAGAGCATCGACGACGCCGCCAACCGTGTCCTCTATGACTTGACCGGACTTCACAATCTGTACATGCGTCAGGTCGGGGCGTTCGGTAGCGTCGACCGTGACCCGGGCGAACGGGTCATCTCCATCGTCTACTACGCCCTTATCAACACCAGCGACTATGACGAGGAGCTGCGTCTGAAGCACGAAGTCAAATGGATTAACATCGACGAGCTGCCGCAGATGTATTCCGACCACAACGAGATGGTCGCCAAGGCACGCCGCATGATGCAGGAGAAAATCTCCCGCGAACCCATCAGTTTCCGTCTGTTGCCGGAGCTGTTCACGCTCACCCAGCTCCAGCGCCTCTACGAGGCTGTCTGCGGCGAGGAGGTGGACAAGCGCAACTTCCGCAAGCGCATCAAGGACATGGACTTCATCGAGAAGACCGAACAGATAGACAAGACCGGGTCGAAACGCGGCGCCTATCTCTACCGGTTCAACAAAAAAGCATATAACGAAGAACCCAATTTCAAACTATAAGACTATGTTGGAAGAACTGAAAGAAAAAGTATTCCGGGCAAACCTTGACCTCGTGAAGCACAATCTCGTGATATTCACATGGGGCAACGTCTCGGGAATAGACCGCGAGAAAGGTCTCGTGGTCATCAAACCGTCGGGCGTTAGCTACGACAACATGAAAGCGTCGGACATGGTCGTCGTCGACCTCAACACCGGCAAGGTCGTCGAAGGCGACCTCAACCCCTCGTCCGACACACCGACCCACCTCGTCCTCTACCGGGCTTTCCCCGAGCTGGGCGGAATCGTCCACACCCATTCCACCTACGCCACGGCATGGGCACAGGCCGGACGCGACATTCCTAACATCGGAACGACCCACGCCGACTATTTCCACGACGCCATTCCCTGCACGGACGACATGACCGAGGCGGAAGTGAAAGGCGAGTATGAGCTGGAGACGGGCAACGTCATCGTCAACCGCATCAAAGCCGGCGGCATCAATCCTGTCCACACGCCCGGCGTTCTCGTGAAGAACCACGGCCCGTTCTCGTGGGGAAAGGACGCTGACAACGCTGTCTACAACGCCGTCGTCATGGAACAGGTGGCCAAGATGGCTTTCGTCTCGTTCTCGGTCAATCCCGCAACGACGATGAACCCTCTGCTCGTCGAAAAGCATTTCAGCCGAAAGCACGGCCCGAACGCCTATTACGGACAGAAGAAGAAATGAGAAGGTAAGAGTTAAGAGTGATGAGTGAAGAGATATGATTACTCTGAAGTAAGAGGTCAGAGTGATGAGTGAAGAGGTATGATTACCTTTTCGTGCTGATATACCATTCTTCTTTCGATGTATTTCTGTTCACAGAATAGGGATATTGCTCTCTCCTCACCCTAACAAACAATATGATTTTTATAATAACTAATAACTAACAATAACCCAAGCCCGGACTTGTGGAGGCCAGCCGAGACGGTCCGGGGCTTATCAACAACTTACTATTATGATTAAAGCATTTGAGAATTACGAAGTATGGTTCGTGACCGGCGCACAGCTTCTCTATGGAGGCGACGCCGTAGTACAGGTAGACGGTCATTCAAAGGAAATGGTGGACGGACTGAACAACTCCGGACGCCTGCCCATAAAGGTGGTATATAAAGGAACGGCAAATAGCTCGAAGGAGGTTGCCGACATATTCGCACAGGCCAACAACGACAAGAAGTGCGTCGGCGTCATCACATGGATGCACACATTCTCACCCGCCAAGATGTGGATTCACGGCCTGCAGATACTCCACAAACCGCTGCTCCACCTCCACACACAGTTCAACGAGGAGATACCTTGGGACACGATGGACATGGACTTCATGAACCTCAACCAGAGCGCCCACGGCGACCGCGAGTTCGGCCACATCATCTCACGCATGCGCATACGCCGCAAGCTCGTTGTCGGCTACTGGAAAGACGAGAAGACGCAGGACCACATCGCCGTATGGTCACGTGTCTGCGCCGCTTGGGCTGACTCTCAGGACATGCTCATCCTGCGCTTCGGCGACCAGATGAACAACGTCGCCGTGACCGACGGCGACAAGGTGGCAGCCGAGCAGGTGATGGGTTATCACGTCGACTACTGCCCGTTCAGCGAGGTCATGACATATTTCAACGATGTCAAGGATGCTGACGTCGACGCTCTCGTAGCTGAGTATTTCAGCCTCTACGACCACGACGCCGAGCTGGAGGACAAGAAGACCGAGGCTTACAAGAAGGTATGGAACTCAGCAAAGGCTGAGCTGACGCTCCGCGCCGTGCTCAAGGCCAAGGGCGCAAAGGGCTTCACGACCAACTTCGACGACCTCGGCGACGTCAACGTAGAGCAGACCGGTCTCGGCTTCGACCAGATTCCGGGTCTCGCCTCTCAGCGTCTCATGGCCGAGGGCTATGGCTTCGGTGCCGAAGGCGACTGGAAGTCGGCTGCTCTCTATCGCACCGTCTGGGTAATGAATCAGGGTCTGCAGGGCGGATGCTCGTTCCTCGAAGACTACACGCTCAACTTCAACGGCGAGCAGAGCGCCATCCTCCAGTCTCACATGCTTGAGGTCTGCCCGCTCATCGCTACGGCACGTCCTCGTCTGGAGGTCCACTTCCTCGGCATCGGCGTGCGCAAGAGCCAGACCGCGCGTCTCGTCTTCACGTCGAAGGTGGGCAAGGGTGTTACTGCCACTGTCGTAGACATGGGCAACCGCTTCCGCCTCATCGTCAACGACGTAGACTGCATCGAACCGAAACCGCTGCCCAAGCTGCCCGTAGCTTCGGCTCTGTGGATTCCGCAGCCCAACTTCGAGGTGGGCGCAGGATGCTGGATCTATGCCGGCGGTACACACCACAGCTGCTTCTCCTACGACCTGACCGACGAATACTGGCAGGACTACGCCGAGATTGCCGGCATCGAGTGTCTCCTCATCAACAACGAGACCACGGTGGACAACTTCCGTCGCGAGCTCCGCGTGAACGAGGTTTACTATATGCTCAACAAGGCTCTCTGCTAAACAAGCGTTCTTTAACCATTCCGAACTAACATGAAGACGCAAAGCCACAAAGTCTTTTCTTTGCGTCTTTGCGTCTTCGCGTTGGTTCTCACCATATAATCCTTTCCAATCATGAACTCAAATGCAAAACAGACGATAGAGTCCGGTCGCGCCATCCTCGGCATCGAATTCGGCTCTACGAGAATAAAGGCCGTCCTCATCGACGGCGACAACAACCCTATCGCACAGGGCAGCCACGAATGGGAGAACCAACTCGTGGACGGTCTCTGGACATACAGCATCGAAGCCATCTGGTACGGACTGCAGGACTGCTACGCCGACCTGCGCGCCAATGTCAAGAAGCTCTACGACACGGAGATTGAAATCCTCGCCGGCATCGGCATCAGCGCGATGATGCACGGCTATATGGCGTTCAACGACAAGGACGAGATACTCGTTCCGTTCCGTACGTGGCGCAACACCAACACGGCACAGGCTGCGGCCGAACTGTCCAAGCTCTTCGTCTATAACATACCACTGCGCTGGAGCATATCACATCTCTATCAGGCCATATTATATAATGAGGAGCACGTGAAGGACATCCGCTTCCAGACAACTCTGGCCGGATATATCCACTGGCAGCTCACGGGCCAGAAGGTGCTCGGTATCGGCGACGCTTCGGGCATGCTCCCGATTGACCCCGAGACAAAGGACTATTCGGCCGAAATGGTTGACAAGTTCAACAAGCTCATAACCCCGAAAGGCTACAGCTGGACGCTGCTCGACATATTCCCCAAGGTGCTGCAGGCCGGCGAGAACGCCGGATTCCTCACTGAAGAGGGTGCAAAGCGGCTCGACATCTCCGGCCATCTGAAGCCCGGCATACCGATGTGTCCGCCCGAGGGCGATGCCGGAACGGGCATGGTGGCCACCAACGCCGTGCGCCAGCGCACAGGAAACGTGTCGGCAGGAACATCATCGTTCTCTATGATTGTCTTAGAGAAAGACCTCTCCCGTCCGTACGAAATGATTGACATGGTGACCACGCCCGACGGAAGCCCCGTGGCAATGGTCCACTGCAACAACTGCACCTCAGATCTCAACGCCTGGGTGGGCCTGTTCCGCGAATATCAGGAGCTGCTCGGCATACCGGTCGACATGAACGAGATATACGGCAAGCTCTACAACAACGCTCTCGCCGGCGACGCCGACTGCGGCGGACTCATCTCCTACAACTATATCTCGGGAGAGCCCGTGACGGGTCTGGCCGAAGGACGCCCGATGTTCGTGCGCTCGGCAAACGACAAGTTCAATCTGGCTAACTTCATGCGCGCCAATCTCTACGCCTCCGTTGCCGTGCTAAAAATCGGAAACGACATTCTCTTCAACGACGAGAAGATAAAGGTAGACCGCATCACCGGCCACGGCGGACTGTTCAAGACCAAGGGTGTGGGACAGAGCATACTGGCCGCCGCCATCAATTCGCCGATTTCCGTCATGGAAACAGCCGGCGAAGGCGGTGCATGGGGTATCGCCCTACTCGCCTCCTATCTTGTCAACAACAGCGACAAGCTCGCCTTGGCTGACTATCTTGACAAGGTTGTCTTTGCGGGCAATACCGGTGTTGAGATTGCCCCGAAGTCTGAGGACGTTGCCGGCTTCAACGCCTACATCGAGAACTACAAGGCATGTCTGCCCGTGGAAGAGACAGCCGTGGCCAACAAGAAATAGGCGAGGGCAGCCTCGCAGCATTGCTACACGGGCCGTGTAACACCGTTACATGAACCGTGTAACGCTCTTCAAAGAGTTATTCACGGGGAAAAATCCCCTTTATACGTATTATTAATAAAAGCAAATACCATTCTATGAAAAGAATACTAACCGCACTGACCATGACAGCGGCAATGGCCACATCGGTCATGGCAGACAACGCGACAGCCACGATACACGTCGGTCAAGGCCAGCAGAAAATCTATAAGGAAATCTACGGCCAGTTCGCCGAACATCTCGGTTCGTGCATCTACGGCGGCCTCTGGGTCGGCGAGAACTCTCAGATACCTAATATCAACGGCTACCGCAAGGATGTCTTCGACGCGCTGAAGGCGTTGCAGATTCCGGTGCTGCGCTGGCCGGGAGGATGTTTCGCCGACGAATACCACTGGATGGACGGAATCGGTCCTAAGGAGAACCGCCCGAAGATGCAGAACAACAACTGGGGCGGAACAATCGAGGACAACTCGTTCGGCACCCACGAATTTCTCAATCTCTGCGAGATGCTGGGCTGTGAGCCTTACATCAGCGGCAACGTCGGCAGCGGAACGGTTGAGGAGCTGGCCAAGTGGGTTGAATATATGACGAGCGACGGCGACACGCCGATGGCAAAGCTGCGCCGACAGAACGGACGCGAGAAGGCGTGGAAGATAAAGTTCCTCGGCGTGGGCAACGAGAGCTGGGGATGCGGCGGAAACATGCGGCCGGAATATTATGCCGACCTCTATCGACGTTACTCCGTCTACTGCCGCGAATATGACGGCACGAAGCTCTACAAGATTGCCAGCGGAGCGAGCGACTATGACTACAACTGGACCAAGGTGCTCATGAACAACGTCGGCCACCGCATGAACGGCGTTTCGCTCCACTACTACACCGTGACGGGATGGAGCGGCTCGAAGGGTTCAGCCATCAAGTTCAACGACGATGACTACTACTGGACGATGGGCAAGTGTCTGGAGATTGAAGACGTCATCAACAAGCATGCCGCAATCATGGACCAGAAAGACCCGAAGAAGCAGATAGGTCTGCTCGTCGACGAATGGGGAACATGGTGGGACGAGGAGCCGGGAACCATCGCCGGACACCTCTATCAGCAGAACTCCATGCGCGACGCCTTCGTGGCCGCCCTGTCGCTGAACGTGTTCCACCGCCACACCGACCGTGTGCGCATGGCCAACATCGCCCAGGTGGTCAACGTCCTCCAGTCTATGATTCTCACGGACCAGAAAGGCACGGGACACATGGTGCTCACACCGACATACCACGTGTTCGAGATGTACAAGGGCTTCCAGGAGGCTACATATCTGCCGATGGACTTCAAGTGCGACAGCATCACCGTGCGCGGAGACAAGCGCGCTAAAGAAGGACGCAAGATCGCCATGCTCAACACCTCTGCCGCAAAGCAGACCGACGGCTCCATCATCATCTCGCTGGCAAACATCAGTCTGGACAAGGCTCAGAAGATTGACATCAATCTTGACGGATTTACGGGAAAGACCGTGACTGGCCGCATCCTCACCTGCAAGAACATCACTGACTATAACGATTTTGAGAAACCGGAAACGGTAAAGCCCGCCGACTTCAAGAACGCTAAGCTGAAGAAGAACGTGCTGACGGCAGAGATACCGGCGAAGTCAATCGTCGTGCTGAACATCAAATAGCGTCTTTGCAGCGGGCAGATGATGCCGGACCGGAAACGCTGCGGCCGGAAGGTCTGTCATCATCTGCCACTTCAATATAAAAATATATTATAATACATATAAATATGAACGACAAGAATCTTATGAAAAAGGCGGCGGACAACATCCGTATCCTCGCCGCTTCAATGGTTGAAAAAGCTAATTCAGGCCACCCCGGTGGTGCTATGGGTGGAGCAGACTTCATCAACGTGCTCTTCTCTGAATTTCTGGTTTATGACCCCGAAAATCCCAACTGGGAAGGCCGCGACCGTTTCTTCCTCGACCCGGGTCACATGTCTCCCATGCTCTACTCTGCCCTCGCTCTGCAGGGCAAGTTCACACTTGACGAGCTGAAGGAGTTCCGTCAGTGGGGCTCTCCCACTCCGGGCCATCCCGAGCGCGACCTCGCACGCGGCATCGAGAACACCAGCGGTCCCCTCGGACAGGGTCACACGTTCGGTGCCGGTGCTGCCGTCGCAGAGAAGTTCCTCGAAGCACGTCTCGGCAAGGAGGCTATGCAGCATAAGATCTACGCATATATCTCCGACGGTGGCGTCGAGGAAGAGATTTCTCAGGGAACGGGCCGCATCGCCGGCATCCTCGGTCTGAACAATCTCATCATGTTCTACGACTCCAACGACATCCAGCTCTCTACTCCGACAAACGTCGTGATGAAGGAGGACACCGAAGCAAAATATAAGGCTTGGGGATGGAACGTCATCACCTGCAACGGTAACGACGCTGATGAGATTCGCGAGGCTCTCAAAGCCGCACAGAAGGAAGAGAAGCGCCCGACGCTGATCATCGGTAAGACCGTCATGGGTAAGGGTGCGCTGCGCGCTGACGGTACGAGCTATGAGGCTTGCATCAACACCCACGGTGCTCCGCTCGGTGGCGACGCATACGTAAATACAATTAAGAACCTCGGCGGAAACCCCGAAGCTCCCTTCGCCATATTCCCCGAAGTGGAGAAGCTCTATGCTGACCGCCGCGAGGAACTGAAGAAGATTGTGGCTGAGCGTCACGCCGCCGAGGCAGAATGGGTAAAGGCCAATCCCGAAAAGGCAGCCCTGCTGAAGGAATGGTTCAGCGGCAATGCTCCGAAAGTTGACTGGAGCGCACTGGTTCAGAAGGAGAATTCTGCCACACGTGCCGCCAGCGCCGCATGTCTCGGTGTGCTCGCTGAGCAGGTGCCCAACATGATATGCGCCTCTGCCGACCTGTCCAACTCGGACAAGACCGACGGCTTCCTCAAGAAGACGACTTCGCTCCAGGCAGACGACTTCAACGGTGCTTTCTTCCAGGCTGGTGTGGCCGAGCTGACTATGGCTTGCATGTGCATCGGTATGTATCTCCACGGCGGCGTAATCCCCGCTTGCGGTACGTTCTTCGTCTTCTCTGACTATATGAAGCCCGCCGTACGTATGGCAGCCCTGATGGAAGTGCCCATCAAGTTCATCTGGACTCACGACGCTTTCCGTGTCGGCGAGGACGGACCTACCCACGAGCCCGTTGAGCAGGAAGCACAGATCCGCCTGATGGAGAAGCTGAAGAACCACCACGGCAAGGACAGCGTCCGCGTGTTCCGTCCGGCCGACGCCGACGAGACAACCGTCTGCTGGGCTATGGCCATGGAGAACATGGAGACGCCGACCGCGCTCATCTTCTCACGTCAGAACATCACCAAGCTGCCCGCTGGCAACGACTATGAGCAGGCACGCAAGGGTGCCTACATCGTGGCCGGCTCAGACGAGCAGTTTGACGTCATCCTGCTCGCCAGCGGTTCTGAGGTTTCAACGCTCGTTGCCGGTGCTGAACTGTTGCGCAAGGACGGCGTGAAGGTGCGCATCGTCAGCGTTCCGTCGGAGGGTCTGTTCCGCAACCAGAGCAAGGAATATCAGGAGGCAATCCTGCCCGCAGGTTCGAAGATATTCGGTATGACTGCCGGTCTGCCCGTAACACTCGAAGGCCTCGTTGGCTGCAACGGCCGCGTATGGGGTATGCCGAGCTTCGGTTTCTCTGCTCCCTACAAGGTGCTCGACGAGAAGCTGGGTTACACCGGTGAGAATGTCTACAATCAGGTCAAGGCTTTTTTAGCTGAGTAATAACTAACCCAACGGATGTGCCACGGCATACGGCCTTACGGCCATTGTCACCGGCACATCCGTTTCTTTTTATTACCCAATATAAAGATAAAGACACTTATCCTTTATAGAGATAAGATATTTACCCTTATAGAAATAAAAACACTTATCTTATGGAGATAAAGACTGTTGGAATAGCAAGCGACCACGCTGGCTATCCGTTAAAGAAATTCGTGATACAGTATCTTGAGGAGCACGGCTATCCTTATAAGGATTACGGCACCTACAGTGACATGAGCTGCGACTACACCGACTTCGGACATGAGCTTGCCAACGGCATCGAAAGCGGCGAAGTCTACCCGGGCATCGGTATCTGCGGCAGCGGCGAGGGCATCAGCATGACTCTGAACAAGCATCAGGGTGTGCGCGCCGGATTGGCATGGATTCCTGAAATCGCTCATCTCATCCGCCAGCACAACGACGCCAACGTGCTCGTCATGCCGGGACGCTTCATCGACAACAACACGGCAGCCAAAATCATGGACGAATTCTTCCGCGTTCCCTTCGAAGGCGGCCGCCATCAGCGCCGTGTGGAAAAGATTGCGTTGCAGAAATAACAGCGCGTCCGGTTCACACAATCGGTTCACACCAACCTCTGCAACGGAAATACAAAACCGGGATTGCCTCATTGTCATTGAGCAATCCCGGTTTTATTATAGTCTCACTATTGCTTTATTTTTGCGTTACTTTTATGTGGCCATTGTCTTACTATTATTTTAGTTTTGCATTCAAACAAAGGTCCTCCGACATTCAGGAATCATTTGAATATAACCGTTGCAAAAGCACGCAAGCGCGTGTTCTTATTAAAATCAGTAGCACCAGTAGAGCAATAAGCATAAATGCTGCCATCCGACTTTCTGTAGAAATAAGAAAGGCCGGGAGTTATGGTGTTACTACCATCGGCCGTCTTTAACACCGCATTAATTTTACTATAATTATCATTGACCTTTATAATCTCTTCGTACGACGGCAAGCGCCAACCCGATATTCCTTCTGTTGCAAGTTCCTTTATAGCCGTCGCCACTGCCGACTCCACTGAGCTGTCATCACCATCCGTGAATATCAGACCGTAAGTGTGTTTGGCCGACATCAGCACAACCTTAACACTGCCATCTGCCTGACTTTCGTCCGAAAGTACGTAGCAGCCGTTATACATCGTTCCTGCTGCAGGAGCATCACCTACTACAATCGGCGTATCTCCGCCACCGGAAGGATTGTTTCCTTCGTTCTCGTCATTCATATCAAACGTAATGACGCGCTCGCCGGCCCAGACGTCGCCGGAGATTATTCCCGTAAGCGAAACACCGGATTGCGATGCATACGTTCCCTTGATTCTTATCTTATAGTTGGCCTGAAGCTCGTCCGCGAGTGAATAGGAATAGCTCTTCGTTCCTTCTGCATCAGTCAACTGAACCTTCACCGTTGCACCTGTAACAGCTTCGAGCAGATATGTCTCGGACGTGCTTCGCCACACGCCATCGGCTCCATCTTTAGCCAGTGTAACCGTATGGGAACCGCCCGCACCGGAGTAATTGCCGTCTATGCGCAGTCCTTCATATATGGGAGCGATGGTTACGGCGACCGCCGTGACATCCGCGGGAACGTTGTCTATCACGACTTCCTGCAACAGCATGACACGGCGTTTTAGCGGAAGAGTGAGCGTATTGTTCTCCTTCGAGGCCAATGTAACGGCGCTATGGGCATACATCAGGTCGCCATGACTCCGACCCTCTTTCAATCGTATGACCGATCCCGCAGCAACATTCTCTTTTGACGGAATGTCATAGTCGCTATCGACAGCCCCGCCGACAGCACATACATTGTATGTTCCGGCCGGTAACTTCATTTCAATCTGCGTCTCGGACGAACCGATAACGGCCTCTTCGATGCACGCTCCATCCGCCGAAAGGACATAGACATGCACGGGATAGCTTATCTTCGATTCTTCCGTGGCCTCGGCCCTCGTACGCACCTGCAACGTACAATCGGCCTTTGCCGCAGGCGGAAGATCAGCGGCGGCATTACCGTTCTGCTCCACTTCGTCCTCACTATAAACGTCTTTCGAGCATGAAACGGTCATCAATGCTGCCGACAGAAGTATCAGCAGTATCGGAAAATTGATCAGTCTTGATTTCATATAGAGTAATTTTGTTAATAGATTACCGGTTGGGTACTTATCTCCACAAAGGTAATCACTTTTATCTATACCATCAAATGTTTTCAAAACATTTTACCGAAGATTTGCCATTTTTGTTCTTTCATACCTACGTTACATATAAATAAAGACACCGTTGAAAGAACAAACCGGCGTTGCATCAATCCATTTCCGACTCCACGGCCGCACTATTCGCCAGTTGCTGCAGCAGACGTCTCGCCCACGATAACCTTGATTTTGGAAATGCGGCGCTCGTCCATTTCCATGACTTCAAACGTGAAATTGCGGTAGACAATGCGCTCATGAAGCTGCGGGAACTCTCCCTTTATTTCCAGCAGAAGACCTGCCAGCGTCTCCGCATCACCCTCAACATCAGCAAAGACATCGCCGTCGGTCTTCATTATACGGCAGAAATCCCCTTGCAGAGTCTTTCCTTCGAATATGAAGGTATTGGTGTTAACACGCACATAGCTCTTTTCGTCCTCATCATACTCATCGTTGATTTCGCCTACGATTTCCTCCAGAATATCCTCAAGAGTGACGATACCGCTCGTTCCGCCGAACTCATCGACCACCACGGCGATATGAACCTTGTTTTCCTGAAAATCACGCAAGAGGTCATCAATCTTCTTTGTCTCCGGAACGAAATATGGCGGACGTATCAGCGACTGCCAGCGGAACGTGGCCGGCTTGCCCAAATGGGGCAGCAAGTCCTTGATATAAAGAATGCCACGGATGTTGTCTATGCTGTCCTGATAGACAGGAATACGCGAATAGTTGTTGTCGATGATGCAGCGGAGCACCTCGGGGAAAGGCGATTTGAAGTCAATATCCACCACATCCTGACGGCTCGTCATGATTTCACGCGCCGTCTCGTCGCCGAAACGCACGATACCTTCAAGCAGATTCTTCTCCTCCTTGATGTCCTCCTTGTCCGTCAGTTCCAGCGCCTGCTCCAAGTCGTCGACACTGAGCGTATGGCTTTCTTTCTGCACTACCTTCTCCGCCAGGACACCAGAACGCATAAGCACAGACGCAAAAGGGAAAAACAGTTTGCGGCAAAAGAGCAGTGCTCCGACGGCCGTACGGCAAAAGCTCAGAGGATTCTGCCCGCAGTAGACCTTTGGCATTATCTCACCGAAGAGCAGGAGAATAAAAGTAAGGATTACAGTGATGAAAAAGAACTGCAACCAATATGCCGTACCGAAGTCTATGATATGGCCGAAGAAATAGTTGCAGAGCATGATGATGGTCACGTTGACAAGATTGTTGGTGATGAGGATTGTGGCCAACGTACGTTCGGAGTCCTTTCTCAACTCCATTATCTTCCTGTCACGGTCCGTCTTTTCCTCCGCCAGCTCATCCAAATCACTTGGCGAAAGGGAAAAGATGGCTATCTCCGAGCCTGAAGCGAATCCTGACGCTATCAGCAGCAATGCCGCTAACAGCCCTGAGATCATCACGCCTATGGTGGGAGCAATGAAATGGACTTCTCCCAAAACCTGTTCTATCTCTATCGGTAACAACTCTCTATCCTTTTTTAGAACGGCAGCTTGTCACTTCCGCCCAAACCGTAAACCTCTGAAGCGGAAGAAGAGACGTCGGTCTTCGGTGTGTCGGCCTGTCCCTGCGCCGCCACGGCAGAAGCCGAAGCCGATTTCGGTGTCAGCATCTCCATGTTCTCCGCCCACACTTCCGTTATATTATGCCTTATTCCGCGCTTGTCGTCATACGTAGTATATCTCAGACGCCCCTCAATGTAGAGCTTGTCGCCCTTGTGGACATATTTCTCCACCACTTCCGCCAGACGCCGCCAAAGGACAATGTTATGCCAGTCTGTGCGGTCGGGAACCTGCGTACCGTTAGGCAGCGTATATCCACGTTCCGTCGTGGCGAGCGGAAACCGCGCCACGGCCACATTGCGGTCGACATACCTCACCTCGGGCTCCTTGCCCACATTGCCTATCAGCATCACCTTGTTCATAACGGAAAGCCGGTTTTCTTTTTCTTACTTGCAAAGACCGAGAAAACGGAACTTGAAGTTCTTTCCCTTGGCCGATGGGAACTGACTGCGCGAATCGACCCGCTGGCGCAGATGGTCCACAATGCGGTTATAGCAGTCTATACCCGATTCAGCCTTGCAGCATGCCACGAAGTGGGTGTCGCGATACTGGAACTTTCCAGTGCCCGGGACCTGCAGAACACGTTTGAAGTCGATTGTTCCCTCATACCATCCGAACTGGTCTTCGTTCAGTCGTGTCAGAGCCGTCGACACAAGATTACGGCGGTCATCACCCACGGAAGGTCCATGAACGGCACGCTTCTCCTTGAAGTCAAGCATGGTCGCAGCCTCAGTCTTGATAATGATGAAATAAACCCGAGGACGTATCTTGTAGCGCTTGGGATAATAGACCTCGCTTGCAGCATATTCTCTGACATCAGCCTCAAGCATAGGGTTCATACCTATTTCATCTATGTCGTATAAGAACGCAACAGCATCATCGACATTATGCACTAATGTCTCCCTATCGAAATATCTTAAATATAAGTTCATCAGAAGTCTTTTGTTTTCCAAAATACACAAAAAAACGAGCGGAAAACGGGACTCGAACCCGCGACCCCGACCTTGGCAAGGTCGTGCTCTACCAACTGAGCTATTTCCGCAACAAAAATAATGAGTGAAGAGGAGGAGACTCGAACTCCCACGTCGCAATTGACACTACCCCCTCAAAGTAGCGCGTCTACCAATTCCGCCACCTCTCCAACACATTAACCATGTTGAATAAAAAAGAGTGCCCAAAACAGGACTCGAACCTGCACGTCTCTCGACACACGCACCTGAAACGTGCGCGTCTACCAATTCCGCCACTTGGGCATTTTTCACTGAAACCAACTCTCAGCGCTCTTTTTTGTTCAATATGTGAGCGGAAAACGGGACTCGAACCCGCGACCCCGACCTTGGCAAGGTCGTGCTCTACCAACTGAGCTATTTCCGCGTTCATTCTGTTATCAGAAGCATCTCTCTCGATTGCGGTTGCAAAGGTACTGCTTTTTCCCGAACCGCCAAAACTTTTCGGGACTTTTTTGCGAAAAAACTTCTAATCCATGCGATTTTTATAGTCTTCGTAACCAAAACGGCGCAAAATCTCCAGTTTTCCGTCCTCGTTAAGCATACCTATCGACGGATGTGTTATACCGTTGAATGTGCACGTTTTTACGGTAGTATAATGTATCATATCCTCAAAAACGACCTTGTCGCCCGGTTTCAGCGGTCCGTCGAAACGCCACGAGCCCATGAAATCACCCGAAAGACAACTGTTTCCACCGAGCCGGTATGTATTTTCTTCCGTAGCCGCTTCGAGCGGACGCAATTCCGCACCGCGCACTGCCGGATGGTATGGCATCTCCAGACAGTCAGGCATGTGGCATGTGAAGCTCACATCGAGAATAGCCGTCTTGACAGAATGATCCTCCACAATATCGACAACCGAAGCCACCAGCGGCCCTGTCTGCCACGCAAAGGCACTTCCCGGCTCAAGTATAATGCGAAGATTGGGATAACGCCGGTGAAGACCGTCCATCAGACGGACAAGCAGTTCCACGTCATAATCGCTCCGCGTCATGAGATGGCCTCCGCCGAGATTGAGCCAGCGAAGCCGTGGCAGCCATCGCCCGAACTTTTCTTCTATATGAACGAGCGTCCGCTCCAAAACATCCGAACCGCTCTCGCAGTGACAGTGACAATGGAACCCCTCGACACCTTCCGGCAGCGTCTCTGGCATCTTGTCAGCCGTGATACCGAAGCGTGTGCCCGGAGCACACGGATTATATAGCATCGTCTCAACCTCCGAATACTCCGGATTGACCCTCAGACCGCACGACACCGCAGGATTTATCTCACGCACACGGCGGCCGAAGCGCTCATACTGACTCAGCGAATTGAACGTGATATGGCTGGAACAGCGCGCGATAGGGTCAATGTCACCGGCGGTATAGGCCGGCGAATACGTATGGGCCGGCGCTCCGAACTCCTCTGCGGCCAGTCGGGCCTCACTCAGAGAGCTGGCCGTCGTCGAACTGATATATTCACGGAAAATCGGGAAGGTCTTCCACAGTGCGAACGCCTTGAAAGCGAGTATTATCTCGATGTCGGCACGGCGGGCTACGTCGGCTATCAAACTGAGGTTGCGACGCAACAGACGCTCCTCTATTATATATATAGGTGTGGAGATGTTATCGAATGTATTGCTCATAATTGTCCTTTTATTATCCGTTTTGATTGTTATGCGTCCGCAAAGTTAATACATTATTTTGACTTTGACGCCAAATGTTTGCATCCATTATCCCATGTGTTAACGTGAGTTCGACGAATTCAGAAAAATGCAAGCTGTGTGTCTAATGTACGTTG
>ERZ860264.660-NODE-660-length-29579-cov-5.057208_pt1 | contig 29579 bp, 22 predicted proteins | sample MGYA00509980_ERZ860264 | MGnify/ENA primary metagenome ERZ860264 (study PRJEB30046, sample SAMN00715212) | human gut metagenome | study: EMG produced TPA metagenomics assembly of the A metagenome-wide association study of gut microbiota in type 2... | reverse complement strand
GTAGCCAAAAAGCAGGCCCCGTTCGTAGGTGCATACATTTCTAATGATTCGCTGAGGGCTGTCGCCGAAACTCTCTAAATAGGCGATTTTCTCGGTATTATCCTTGCGGACGGCCAACAGATATTGCTCAAAGGCTTTGCGTTCCGTGTGGCAAGGGGTGTATTCCAGAATAGCCGCTATTTTCTTCTGTTTTCTGAATTTTTGTATGGGAATCATAATAATCTGAGAATTAAAATACGAGTGGAACCGCCCTTTCTTATGGGAGTACCTATAGCTATTTTGTCGTTGCCGTATCCGGAAGATTTTGGCCCTCGGGTTCCATCAATTCGACTTCTCCGCATTTTTCACATGCTCCATCCATCTCATCGAAGATGGTTAGTATTGCACCAGAATTAGGGTTGATGCGGGCATCGCACGCGACATCATGGCCTTTGCACTTTTTGCATACCAAACGAGGTATTTCAATTTGCTTTATCACCTGATAATCTTCCCAACCGTTTGCATCCGATAATCCATGTAAATAGGCTTCATATTCATTTGGAGTCTTGAATTCTTTTTCCACTACCAATCCGGAATGGTTCTTTATCCAGTCGTCAGAAGGTATATAATTTATATCGTGAAATTGGTCTACGGCCTCTTTCCCGAAGATGATTGTTGCTTTAATTGGAAAAAACGGTTAAAGTGACCCCTAAAAAACGGAGGAAGATGACCCCCAAAAGTTGAAGCGTAAAAAGAGTTCAAAGTTGTTGTCCGGATTAGGGTCTAAAAGGATATGATTTTGCCCGGGTTAAACAACTTTTTTTTGTAGGTCTTTCGTCCCGATTTTATGCGAGAACCCCACTTAGTTCTCGCCCATAAAACGGTCGGGATTGTGTCGACCAACACTGCAAATATAACTATTTGTTCTAAAAGAACAAAAGAGTAGTTTTGCAGCTGCAGGCGTCTATCCATAGGCATTTTCAGATTTAGATTTTCTTTTCCTTATCGACTCGCCGAACAGTTCAACGCGCAGCGAGTGGTGTACGATGCGGTCGAGTACGGCGTCGGCGATGGTTTTCTCGCCGATCACGTCGTACCAGTCCTTTACGGGGATCTGCGAGGTTATCATGGTCGAGCGCCTTTGATGCCGGTCTTCGATGATGTCCATCAGTATGCCGCGCGATTGGGCGTCGAGCGGCTGCATGCAGAAGTCGTCCAGGATCATCAGGTCTACGCGTTCGATACGCTTCAGGTCGGCCAGTATCGTGCCTTTGGCCTTGGATATTTTGAGCTGGCTCATTAGTTTGGCCGTGCTTGCATACATTACTCGGAAACCGTCCTGGCAGGCCTTATAGCCGAGCGCGGTGGCCAGATAACTCTTGCCCGTTCCTGTCGGTCCGGTAATGATAAGGTCTTTGTGGTCGCGCACGAACTCCATAGCGGCAAGCCGCTCGACCTGATTACGGTCGAGACCCCGCTCGAAGGTATAGTCGACATCATCCAGGGTGGCGTTGTAACGGAACTGGGCGGCTCTGACAGCCCGTTCAACAGCTCGGTTCTTGCGGTTGTCCCATTCACTGTGAACCAGGTGCGATACGAACTGGTCCTGGGTCATCTTCTCTTTGATAGTGTTCTCCAGCGAGGTCTTAAAAGCGTCGTGCATACCAAAGAGGCGCATCTGGCGCAGTTTCTCTAATGTCTGATTGTTCATAGTTTTATGGATTAAGTATTTATTTATAGTACTCTTTGCCTCTGATGTTCTCGTGTTCAGGCATATCGGCAGGCTCCTCCGGAAGGTCTATCGCCTCGGATTTATTCTGAAGTATATCCTGTATCTCCCGGAAACTGTACTTGCCGTAACTGTCGGCCAGTCGGCAGGCCGCTGCCAGACGGTCGGGCCCCACTTTACGGGCGAAGTTCAGGATGCCCGAACATATCTTGTTGGCCTGATCCTGATAGCGGGTCTTCTCCAGTATCCTGCGGATATAATGCTCCACGTCTTCATGTATGGCGGCAGCCTGCTGGAGGAACCGCTCCGGCGACCACTCCATCACCGCGCGATGCTTTGGACAAAGGTGTTCGGTAACGGTAGTGTAGCGGTAGTTATGGCGGTCGCGGGTATGATGGGCTATGATGTCGTAGTTGTAGCGGATCTCCACGTCGGCCACCGTATAGGACAACTGTACTTTCTTGCCGATGTAGGTGTGTGGAACGCTGTAGTAGTGGATGTCTTCGTGTAGGCGCGCATAACCGTATTTATCGACCGTAGTGACGATATGCTTCTTCATCTGGTAACGGATCGGGTTCAGAGGCCCGAGAGCTTCCTGTTCTACATCCTCGAAGTAATCCCGACGGGAGTAGTTGCGCCGCGGACGGTTCTGGTTGTTATGTTTCTCAAGAGCCGCACGGATAGCTATGTTAAGTGACCGCAGATCGGGACAGTGTAACGGCTCGATGACAGTAAAGATATCCTTGTAGGTAAGCTTAACCGCATTCTCGACATGGGCCTTATCCTTGGGACTGCGGGCCCGGGTAGGATATACCGTCACGCCATAGTGTTCGCCGAACCGCTCGAACTCCGTGTTCAGAATCGCTTCATAACGGCTGGCTTTCGTAACCGCGCTCTTCAGGTTATCCGGAACGATAGCTTTGGGTACGCCGCCATAATAATAAAAGGCGTTCTCGCAGGCCGAGATAAAGTCTTCCTTGCGCTGACTCTCGACAGCTTCCACATAGGTCAGCAGACTGCATCCCAGGATCGCCACGAACACCTCCACTTCGCGGGGTTGTTCACCCGGAGGGTAGATCCACAGCTTGCTGCCCGTATAGTCCACGAACAACTTATCCCCTGCCTTATGCTCCATACGCATCGACGGGTTGCTGATGCGTTCGTAGCGACGCAAGGCGACACGGAACTGCGTCAGACTGTAACCGTCCGGATGGGCTGCGCGATAACGCTCCCATTGCTTGTGGCTGGTCATACCCTTACGCCCCATCTCTTTGCTGGCAGAAGGAAGAAAAGCCTCAAGGGCGTCTATACGGGGATTGGACTCCACCGGAGTCTCCTCGATGCAGAACAGAGCGTAAAGCTCGGCATCGCTCTTGGAAAGGAACTCCTTATAGGTAAGGCTGAGGGTGTTCCACTTGTTGACATACTTTTTTACCGTGTTGCGCGAAGTGCGGGCCATCTCGGCGATAGCCCTTAAACCAACGCGATCGGTGTACAATCGAATGATCGTGCGTAATTTATTCATTTTCAAAGGTCTGTTAGGCATAGTCTCTGGATTTTGGTTTGCTTTTGATAGTCAAGCTAACAAAATCCAACTCCTTTTAAACCTCTGAACAACTACTTTTTACTCAAATTACTGACTGGGGCAGCTTGCTCCGTTTTAGATGGATCACTTTCGACCGTTTTAAGGTGGTCAATTTAAGCCGTTTTTACCGGGTCAATTTCATCCGTCCCTACTGGGTCAATTTTACCGTGTTTTCCAACTATGTCCCGTAGGTCGTGGAATACCCGTAAAGCCTAATAACACAAGAAGCCCACGCCCGTCAAGGTGTAGTGCCTGTAAAGTACTGCTTTCCGACGAGCGTGGTTACGACCCGTCGTGACGCCTCTTATTGCCGCTTTACTGTAAATTTCCACGTTTACGGGGCAGCAACGCGATTCACGCCTTTCGGCGAGTTCGCAATTCAAAGGTAAGTACTAAATCTTTCTTCTGCAACTTTTTTCTCAAATAGATTACAGGGCTGGCATCTTTTTTTTCTATTTTTTCCGTGTAATGGGCGATCTGGGCCGTTATGAAGGTCTGCATCGACGCACAAATACCCGTCACCGGGGTATCGGTACAATCATCGCGCCGGGCTTGTCAGCCCGCTGCCCGTATATTATTGAGGGTAAACGGACTTATTTGCCTGAACTACGGCTGAACCGCCTGTCACTATCTGCAATTAAAGTCTCCATGTCGAATGTTATTCTGCCGCAAATATACATTATTTTCCTTTCTACACACGATTTCCGTTCCGAAAAAGACCCGGTAAATCAATTATTTAGCCTGTTTTTTTATTCTCTCAAATCAATTACAACATAATGTATTTGAGATTTCGAGTTCTTTGTATTATGGTAAGAATTCCCAGAAACGAAGAACTTGTCCGTTACATAGCCTACCGGCTGCGGGAACTGCGTTTGGCGCGGGGCCTGTCGCAGGAAAAGGTGTTGTTTGAAACAGGCGTCCGTGTCGAGCATATCGAAATGGGGCGCAACAACATTACCATCTCGACACTCCATGCCCTCTGCACCTTATACGGCACGACCCTACATGAATTTTTCACGCCTTCCGTTGAGCCGGAAACAACCGACGCACCTGAACCGACCGACAATCCGGAAATAAGCGACGACCATGAGCAAGAAACACATCCGCAATAACGAGGTGATCAATAGGATCGGGGCCGGGTTCCGCGAACTGCGCAAAGCCGCGGGCAAGGGCCAAAAAGAGGTGATAAAGGAGACCGGCATCAATGTCGGCAACATCGAAGCCGGCCTGTTCAATCCGATGCTCGACACCATCGATCGTCTGTGCCGCTACTACGGCACGACGCTGGGCGAGTTTTTCCGGGAGTTGGAAATGTAACACCAATATAAGGAGAATATGAATACCTACATTACATCTGAAAATATCGAAGAGATCAAGCGTCGGCTTGATTTTTTGGCGAATAATTATGATGTTAAATATAAAGATGTAAAAATAGGTGTAGATTCTATTGAAATTTTATTTGCAGAGGAAAAAGATTACATAATATATCCTGTTGAAGATTTTTTACTCTACACTAATAATATACAATCCTTAAAATTAAATTAGCATTTTTTTGATAATTAAGAATATTAAATATATAAAATATAGAAGTATAAAATCAGATTATAATAATATATAATTTTTCAAACTCGCTGAGAATTGAATATTTAACGCACAATGGTACCTTATCTAAATAAATTAGAATCTGAGATTATCGCTTAATAAGAGAGTATACACCTATCCTGTACTTCCATATTAGAGTAAGTTATAAATACAGAATTAGATTTTCAGTGACTCGTCTTATTGAAACATATTCGGTAACAATATTATAGTATGAAGGTATTAGCTGCAAGAGAGAGGGGACAACATATAAAATAGAAACGCCGGAGATTAATTTCTCCGGTGCCCTTAATAACTCGGATGGTTAAACGCCTCCAGAATAACGACAACCTTAGAATCACTTCTTCTCCGGAGTAAAGGTTTCATAACTATTGTCATCGTAGAATATGGTTATGCGTACTACTTTGCGCGGATTTGGCTTATTCTGAGCTATTTGCGTAGAAATATTTACATTTGCAAAATCACCTTTATTTCGCTGATTATCAGTGGCATTAGCTGAGAAATCAAAGGCATTTAACCCGTTGAGATTTACATTTTCATTTTCAGCCGGATAGTTGTCCATGAATTTTTCAGCCTCGGACATAAGAGCCGGATTTATGGGCTTGGGAACAAGCATCTCGCCTTCGCCGAACATCAGCCAAAGAACAGAAAGGTCAGGGAACTGGTCATGGATTTGCTTCACAACCACATCCGAGAGTTTCTTATTTCGTCCGGAAAGCAGTTGCGACAGGGAAGGGCGGGGAATACCGCACTTATCGGCAAACTGGGAGTTCGTAAGCTCTACACTGTCTATAAAGAGTTTCAGACGAGTCGCCACATTTTGTTCTTCCATTGCAAAATTCAGTATTGGAAATTAAGTATGCAAATGTAACTATAATTTTGCAAACAGCAAATTAAATTCGGCAAATTTTTAATTTTATTTTATAATTTAATTTTGCAAATAAGACAAAACGGTTTGCGTTTACGTTTTTACAGATTTAAACCATATTATAGCCTCCGAATAGGCACCAATTGACAACCAACGGATTACCTCCGCTTGCCAACCATGACAGAGAACAAAAGGCCACACAAACACAATTATTGTATCTTTCACTTTAAACTTTATATGTATAGTACAATATAACAACACTATATAAATACTATTAAATTAGCTTAATGAGGATAATTCCTATTTCTGAATCGTTTTGTGACGCGAATTGTGTTTCTTGAACACCTGTTCCTGTTATCAACTTGCGATTAACCGATTTCGTTTTACAAACATCAAATCGAAATTTTCTGCTGATTACATTTGCATCGTTTCGTTTTGTATATGAATATTTGTAAACTTTAGTGATGTGCTGTATTTAATGCACATACTTACCGAAATTTAGAACATATACCTATAGAGATTCTCGTCAGTATTTTTTCTAAACTGAACTGATAAGACCGTTTTATGATGAGACAAGACGGAAACACAAGAAGCTGATTTTACAATATCCGATAAACTGACCTGATACGTCCGTATTTACGTAAGGGAATCCAGTTTGTAAATTATTCTCAAATCTCAGCGGGTTAAAAAACCTGTTTCTGACTTATATTTATCTGAAAATCTGCCTTTTCCGAATATATTTTCCTGTTGGGAAATCGTACAGAAATAGAATAATCCACGTCCATATAGCCATTATTCCCCTATTTCCCGGATATTCAAGCGTATCCCGAAGCCTTTTTACAGATACCGCAACACGATTGTCAAGCCCCAGGTGGGTGATACATCTTTGCGTATATATATGGGTTTCTTATCTTACTATAACTTCTTACTTCCCCGGCTCTTCCCCTTTCCCATTCTCCCCTACTTATATATCCTTAACTTACATTTGGACTCTCCGAACCGCAAGAATAAAACCAGACTATTTTACATTTGCTTAAATCCAATGATTCTATTCTCCGATTTCAAATAATGATTTTGAATATTTCAAAATCATTATTTGAAAAATACGATATGAGAAAATAAATTATTCAAGCATCAGGAATACACTGATAGGAAACGCAGGGATTACCAATGCCTCTTCCACTAATATGTCATTCGGGTTGCGCCAAAGAATATAACTCAGCTCCAAAGTCGTAAGATGAAACCATCTCAAGTCAGAATCACATTTACGTTCTATAGCGATAAGCTGCGCATCCGTCATCTCTGAAAGTGGCGTATAGTGACAATCTCCCTTGTTTACGCTGAATAATCCACGATTATCTTCATAATCATCAAGAGTAATGAGAATTGAAAATTCCGCATCTTTGTCCGAGCGCGCTACAAATTTTAGAATCTCAGCGACATCCAATATTTTAGCCATTGCAAACGGAACTGAGTCTTTTCGGCTCGAAGAGAAAGACACTTCATCTGTAGACATAGTGTCATCCAGTAGTGTCTCCCGATATTTTACATATACATCCGAAGAAGTAACTGAAACATCTGAAGTACTTTTTCTACCAGTGTCATACCGATGGACGATAAGGGAAGTGTTTAACGGTAACATGTTTTTCAAAGTCTGCAAGAGGATATTGTCATGTTCCTCTGAATCCGACAACAACAACTGTACGGTTGCCTCTTCCTCTTTGATATTAGAACAAAATAATAAACCCGATAGTTTATCATCTTTGTCATTTAGCACTAAAATCACTCCATCACTTATTCGATTTTCATTAATTACAGTTATGAAATCAGATTTTGAATGATAGATTACTGAACCACTAATCTTGTTAATCGCATCAATATAATACTTATAGATTGTATCAATTAATTCAGTATCCCTAAAAATATTCCGATTACAAATATATTTATTTACATTAATAATCTTATAATAATCATCTTTAAGACATACATCATACACATATTCAAAAGCTGAATCTTCTGTAATATTCATGTCACAAAAATTATGTATTCCGACATATCTATCTATATTGATATAAGATATATCTACATATCCGAACTTCTTATAATACAATCTCAAATAATCGGATGCCGGTATAAGAAAAGAAACTATATTATTACGATTACACAAACGCATATTACATTCACGAATAAGAGTTTCCATGAATCCCTTCTTTCTAAAATCCGGCAAAGTAGCAAGTCCACATAGATAGCCTCCCCTAAATAAAATATCTGAAGATTTACATTTACAATCGCATGATTCATCAGCAGAATAAATATCACTGAGTTGAAAATCATATTCTACGCAGCATAATTGCGAAACAAGTATATTATCAATATAATAAGTCAAAAATAAATCCTTATTAAAATATCGTTCCATAAACATATCGATATATGCGTCAGAATCGCCAAATATACTCTTCCACAACTTGATAATATCCGATTTGCAATCAGCCATAATAAACAATAATAAATATGATAAATAACATATACAAGGCCAAATCATAACCCTGTAATCAGGAAAGCTCACAAGCCCTCCCCCTACACAAAAGAAACGCCCAATCCGCCTCACTTGTTCCCCACGTCCCCGGACCGGCTGACCTATGATTCCGACATAAAGAGGCATGGCAATACCCCGGTTGTGTTGATGTTCCCGTTCCTGATTTCAGAGGCTGTTAAAAAATAAACGTTAATTATGGGCGGCAGATTTCCAGGCAGAATCCGGTCAAGTCGAAGGAGCATAGCGAGCTATGTGACTGAGACGCGGCCGGATTATGACGGAAATCTGACGGACAAAGGCGATGGGCGTTGTTTTTCAGCCTCGAATGTTAAGAACGTTGATATTGTTGATTACCCACGGACCCGGAAGCGCGAATGGATTCTGCCCTTTGTCTCAGTCGCATAGCCCGCTATGCTCCCTCGCCTGCATGACAGAATCCATTCGCGCTTCCGACCCATAATTAACGTTTATTTTTTAATAGCCTCTCAAGGTCTTGGAAAGTTGAGTTATACGAAACAGTCAGATATATTCTGAAAAACATTACCCCGATAGCCCCGCCAATAACTTTTTTTCGTAAATTTGCACTTGATTTACTGAGCCAAAGAGTCGGCGACAGTAAATCAACATACGAAAGGTGTTATTGAAATTATCTTCTGTTCTTGAACTTGGCGGTTTATAATGCAGTGAAGATGATTAGCAGTAGCATCTGCACTGGTTGCTTGTATGCACCACTGTCACAGTGGCTTATATAAGGCAAATCGGTGTGGGGCTATTGCTTTATCTACTGCAAGGGTACGCCAAGACCCAAGAATAAGATAAAGCAAATACAATCCTCACACCTTTTTCATGTCCAATCGTAAGTTCCGCCGAGGATTGAGGAACACGATACAACAAATGAAAAGACTTGCATTTCTCTCTTATATGACCGACTTTTCAATCGGAGCGTTTGCACAAAACGGTCTGACAAATGCCAACTGTTTCTACGATGGATTTTGGGGAGAATGGTTCAACACTCAGTCATGGAATGGGCATTACTCCAAATGCCATTATAAAGCGATAGGCAAATACAATGACTTTATAGTCTATAGGGACGTGAATCATCCATCTGAATACTATTTTAAATTATCTTTTAATGAGACAGATGCTGTGAGCGGGATAGTTTCCCTTCATAAAACAAGAAACAAACGCCTTAAAGACAATGAGAATTATAAATATGAAGGGACTATTGAATTTTATCTTGATGATAAAACTTCTAACGCTAAAGAATGGGTAAAAGTATTCGCTAAAAACGAGAATCAGCCCTATCGCAGTAACAGGAATATACGCAAAAACTATCAATGTACGGTCTATATAGCTCCATATAAAGATAATCCAAGAGAATACATAGTGGCCTTTAATGAACTCGCCATAGGATTCACGATTGACTGAGAGACTGTTGAAAAAAATATTGCTGTCCGATAAAAAACTTTGAGAATCCCAAAGTTTTACCGGACAGCAATTATAGAGTATTTACTGCGCTTTTGCAGACAGCAATAAATGACTTCGGCAATCAGTATTCGCTCGAAAAATGGAACTTGATGGTGGGGAAATCCGATTGTGCCATTTGCAGGACATAGTTGCTGTCGGCAAGGAAAACATCGCGTCCTTCCTTATCCTCGGCCATGAACTGCTGTTTACGGCGTTTGAAGTTGGCCAAAGCGGCGTCGTCATCGCTTTCTATCCAGCAGGCCTTATACATGCTCAGAGGCTCCCAGCGGCACTGTGCGCCGTATTCATGCAACAGGCGGTACTGGATTACCTCGAACTGCAATTGCCCCACCGTACCGATAATCTTACGGTTATTGAAGCGATTTATGAACATCTGCGCCACACCCTCGTCCATGAGCTGACGTATACCCTTGTCAAGCTGCTTCTGCTTCATGGGGTCGGCATTTTCAATGTACTTGAACATCTCCGGGCTGAAAGAGGGCAACCCCTTGAAGTGGAGCGTCTCGCCGGCAGTCAATGTATCTCCAATCTTGAAGTTCCCGTTGTCCGGAATACCGACAATATCGCCCGGCCATGCCTCGTCCACAATGTTCTTTTTCTGGGCCATGAAGGCGGTCGGGGCAGCAAAACGCATGGTCTTGTCCAGGCGCACATGCTTATAGGGAGCATTGCGCTCGAACTTGCCGCTGCACACCTTTACGAAAGCGATGCAAGAGCGGTGATTGGGGTCCATGTTGGCGTGAATCTTAAAGACGAAGCCGCTGAAATTCTCATCCTCCGGCCTCACCTCGCGCTCCTCCGCCTGTATGGGACGGGGGCTTGGGGCAATCTCCACGAAGCAGTCCAGCAGCTCCTTTACGCCAAATGTGTTGAGGGCGGAGCCGAAAAACACCGGTGCCACCTTGCCTTTCAGGTATTCCTCCTTGTCGAAGTCCGGATATACGCCCTCTATCAGCTCAAGGTCTTCGCGGAGCTTGGCCGCATCCCGCTCCCCCACCAGTCTGTCCACTTCGGGAGAGTCTACATCGTCTATCTCCACACGCTCCGAGATAGTCTGCTTGGAAGGTGTAAACAGGTCCAGACCCTGTTCATAGATGTTATAAACACCCTTGAACTTGGCGCCGATATTGATTGGCCATGACAGTGGACGGACATTAATCTTAAGCTCGGCCTCCAGTTCGTCCAGGATGTCGAAAGGGTCCCGTCCCTCGCGGTCCAGCTTGTTCACAAAAATAATCACCGGAGTGTCCCTCATACGGCAGACCTCCATGAGGCGGCGGGTCTGAGTCTCCACGCCTTTGGCCACATCCACGACAATAATTACCGAATCCACGGCTGTAAGAGTGCGGAAAGTGTCTTCGGCAAAGTCCTGGTGACCCGGAGTGTCAAGAATGTTTATTTTGTAATCGCCGTAGTCAAAACCCATGACCGATGTGGCCACGGAGATACCTCTCTGGCGTTCTATCTCCATCCAGTCCGAGGTCGCGGTTTTCTTGATTTTATGGCTCTTTACGGCGCCGGCCACATGGATTGCGCCTCCAAAGAGGAGCAGCTTCTCGGTCAAAGTTGTCTTACCGGCATCGGGGTGGGAAATTATGGCGAAAGTACGCCTGCGGTTTATCTCGTCGTTAATAGTCATAATCGGTTATTGAAAAAATTCGTGGAGGCTCTCCTTCCATACGGGAGCCTTGAGGCCGTATATGTCGGCGAAGAGCGAGCAGTCCAACACGCTATAGAGCGGGCGGCGGGCGGCGCAGGGATACTCCTCGCTTGTAAGAGGACGCACACGGCACTTCGTATTGCCGGCTTCGGCAAATATGGCTTTGGCGAAGTCATACCAGGTGGTGCGCCCGCTACCGGTAAAGTGGAAAGTGCCGGGCACAAAGCGAGGTGCGTCAATCACTGTAAGGATGGCCTTTGCCAGCACCGGCGCATAAGTGGGACAACCCCACTGGTCAGCCACCACCCCAATCTCCGGGCGGGTGGCTCCCAGCCTTAGCATAGTCTTCACAAAGTTGGAACCCGTATGGGAATAGAGCCAGGCCGTACGCAAGATGATATGAGCATCCGGCAGCAACTCCCTCACAGTGTCCTCACCGGCAAGTTTGGTACGTCCATACACAGTAGATGGAGCGGTGGAGTCAGTCTCGCGATATGGACGGGTACCGGAGCCGGAAAACACATAATCCGTGCTGATATGTATAAGCCGCGCGCCGGAACGAGCCACCACGCCGGCAAGAATGGCCGGGGCCTCGGCATTAAGGCGCTCGCAAAGCGAGATTTCTGTCTCTGCACGGTCCACGGCAGTGTAAGCCGCCGCATTGACAATCATGTCGGGCCTGAAAGACATTACGGCACGCTCCACCTGCCCGGCATCAGTGATGTCAAGAGTGTCGGCATCCGTGTAAAGCGCCTCGATGTCAGGCCTGAGCGACAGGATATCCTTAAGAGCCACGCCCAACTGACCCTTAGCACCGGTAATAAGAATACGTCTCATATCGCCCGCAAAATTAGCAAATTTCCACGAGAGTTGCAAGAATGGGAACAGTCGGGAACAGTCGGGTCAACTCAGGTCAAGCTCATCGGCATGGTCTTTCTTGTAGTATGCGGCCAGGGTGCCGAGGAATTTACTAATCTGAGCTGCCGCCTGTTGTGTCTGCGGGCTCACTTCCTTACCCTGCAGGCGCAGCAGCAGTACACCATAGAGAGCGTTCAGGCAGGCTTCTATTTCACCAGGACGGCCCTCGGGAGCTGACTTGGCGCGCAACTCAACTATCAACGGCAATGTAGCGTAATACTGGTTTGCGAAAGCGGAGTAACGGGGGTCCTTGACCAGACGCGAGCAGAGGTCGGCCATTTCGCCGGCCAGGTTGCGGTTCATCTGCAGATGTCCCTTTTCGGTAACTCCCTCGCGGCGCATCATGTCAATCAGGCTTTCGTACCAATCTTCCATCTCGCGCCGCTTCTCAGGGCTAAGGCCTTGGAATTTGTCGATTATATTCTTGCGTATGAGGTCCATGTCAAGACGGTTGGCGCGAATCAGGTCCTCAATCTGCCACATATAGAGCAGATACTCGGCTACGTTGTCGTTCTTCTTTATGCTGTCAATCATTTTCCTGTATCATTTTTAAAAATTCGTCTTCGCTGACAAGAGGTATGCCCAAGCTCTCGCACTTTGCCCGCTTGGACGGCCCCATGTTTTCGCCCGCAAGGACGAAAGATGTCTTTCTTGAGATACTGCCCACATTCTTACCTCCGTGAGCCTCAATCAGCGCCTTGTACTCGTCGCGGCTGTGGTGTGAGAAAGTGCCGGAAATCACTATCTGGAGCCCGGCGAGGGAATCCCCTTTGGGAGTCATCTCCTCCTCGGACAGCGACATGGTCACTCCGGCGGCTATCAGAGCCTCGATGTCGGCCACATTCGACTCCACGCGCAGGAAATCATAGATGTCGCGGGCTATCACCGGGCCTACATCGGGGATGCTCGTAAGCTCCTCCACACTCATCTGCCTGAGGTGTTCCATACTCTTGACGGTGCGGGCCACACGCTTGGCGGTAGTCTCCCCCACTCCCGGAATGGAAAGCGCATACACCACTCGCTCGAATGGGACATGCCTGGAGTCCTCTATGCCCTGCATGATTCGACGGGCGGTCTTCTCGCCAACACGGTCCAGAGAGGCCAAAGAGTCGGGCGTAAGGGTGTAGATGTCGGCTATCGAGGTCACCAACCCGGAGGAGTAGAGCAGCTCTGCCGTTTCCTCGCCTATTCCGTCTATGTCCATCATACGGCGGGAGCAGAAATGCTCTATGCGGCCTGTGATTTGCGGACGGCAACCGTATCGGTTGGGGCATATCCAGGCGGCTTCCCCTTCTACTCTCACCAGGGTCGTACCGCAGTCGCGGCATCGGGTGGCGAAGCGCACCGGTTCGGAACCGGGAATACGCGACTCCTTGTCCACAGCCACAATCTTGGGAATAATCTCGCCTCCCTTCTCCACATACAGGCGGTCATGCTCATGTATGTCAAGGGCGCGCATTATATCCTCGTTGTGGAGGGAAGCGCGTTTCACCACAGTGCCGCTCAGAAGCACCGGCTCCAGATTTGCCACAGGTGTCACCACACCCATACGTCCGGTCTCGAAAGTAACGAACCTAAGAGGGGTGCATGCCCTTTCGGGATTGAATTTATAGGCGATAGCCCAGCGAGGGGATTTGGCGGTACTGCCGAGGTTAAGCTGCTGACGCAGGGAATTGACCTTGAAGACAAGTCCATCAGTGGCCACAGGCAATGTGCGTCTTTCTATATCCCAGCGGGCTATGAAGTCATTCACCTCGTCCAAAGAGTGCAATTTCCGCATCGTAGGGGAGACTTTGAATCCCCAGCTACGCGCCGTCGTAAGGTTGTCGAAATGATTGTCTGCGGGGAGATTGTCTCCTAAAAGCGAGTAAAAACGCGCGTCCAGCCGTCGGGAAGCCACTATACGTGAGTCCTGGGTCTTAAGGGTTCCCGAAGCGGCATTACGGGGATTCGCAAAGAGGGGTTCTCCTTCCAGGTCCCGCTCCCGGTTAAGACGGTCGAACTCCTCCCAGGGGAGAAGAATCTCGCCTCGTATCTCGAACTCACGGGGCCATGAACCGGGCTGCAGACGCAAGGGGATGCTGGATATGGTCTTCACATTGGCCGTGACATCGTCTCCGCGTGTGCCGTCACCACGGGTCACGGCCCTCACCAACGCCCCGTCCCGGTAGAGCAACGATATAGAGGTGCCGTCGAATTTCAGCTCACCGACAATCTCGAACTTCTCGCCTCCCAGACCGGAGTCCACACGGTGGAACCAGTCATCCACATCTCCGATGTCATAAGAATTTGCCAGCGAAATCATCGGCCGGTCATGCAATACCTGCTCAAAACCCTTGGTGAGGTCCGAACCAACGCGCTGTGTGGGCGACAGGGGGTCCATGAATTCCGGATGCTCGGTCTCCAGGGCTTCTAATTCCTTAAGCAGAAAGTCAAATTCTCGGTCGGAGACAGCAGGAGCATTATTGACGTAATACTCGTGGTTATACTTGTGGAGCAGGGAACGAAGCTCCTCTATGCGTTGTTGTGCCGGGGTCATCTGGTATTCTATTTTCAGTGTGCGAAGATAAGCAAAAAAGGCGAGACGGGCAAACCCGCGTCAGACTCATACTCAGAGTTTGTAAATGAGCTGCAAGCTCTGCATGAATACGTTTGAGGAGACCGAAGGGTGATACCGGTATTTGGTATGCCGGTAAAAATAATTGAGCTGCAGGCCAAGGTATAGCTTACGCCACAAGCGCAACTGCGCGTTTACTTCCGTCATGGCGAAGGATGCCTGTGAGTAGTCGCCCATCACATTGAATGTCTTATAATTCACCTCATGCAGGTTCACTTTCGGAGAATAGCCTTTCCAGGTGAACAGGCGATAGAAAGCCGTAGTGGCGGAAACACAGAATTTCTCTTTGTCCCAGGTGAGCTGCAGGCCCCCCTTAAGCGAAAATCCGGACCCGAGGTTGTAATTGCGTTGGTCCAGATTGAACCAATCGGTAAGTATTCCTCCCAAAATAACAGCGTTGACATGAAGGTCCGCGTCAAATACCATACGGGGCGTAAGGCGGTTGCGGTACATGAGTCCGGCGCCGAGCGACGCGGGCACGCCTAACTTGTAAGGCACCTTGCGCAAAGCCGTGGAAACGGAGTCTGAGTCGTAGTAGTCAAAGTCCTGATATAGTCCGATGGAGAGGTCGTCGGCATGATTGTCCAGGAGTTCGCGGGCCAGGAGCCTGCCCTGCACGTTCAGGCGCGACAACAAAGGCTGGTGGGTAATGAAATTCAGATTGGCATGGAAGGTGAAATAGTCGTAGGGCTTGGCGGAGTGTACCTCGAATCGGTCTCCGTACTCCATGGTAATGCCGAGAGTACCTCCGATTCTGGTGTCGCGCACACCGTCGTGCGAAAACTCCATCACTTTTGTCCCGCCGCTCACCTGTATGCCTACCGCAGGTGTTCCGAACACCTGTCCGGAAGTGGGGCGGGTCTTCCACATATCACCTGTTATCAGGCGCGTGAACCCGCGCATGGGGTTGACGATGAACACGCCTGTCTCGCGAACCGCGCGTTCAGCACCGGAGGTTCGGTCATCTATCATTGTGTCCGAGATACGATACGTCATCTCGCCAAGAACCATTCCTCCTATAGGTGTGCATATAATGTCGTTGGTGGAAGGATACTCACACTCCATGAACATTTCCCACATGGCCGACCCGCCCACGGCGAAGAGGGAGGACTGCCAGAAGTTGTAGCCATTTGAGCGAGCGGCATTGAAATACAGGTTTCCGCTATACGGATGCAGGAACATATTGTCTCCGAGGTTGTCGTTGTCCCACTTGAAACCGTGCTTGAAGTTTTCCTTCACCGAGTTCAGGGATATGTGGGCGAAGTCCCCTTTGCGTATATACCGGTCGTACCCCCAAAGCAACCAGTTGAATCCGAAAACGGTGCCGGAAGCGCGCCAGAAATTCTTCTTCTCCGAGTCTGCCACATCAACGGAGTCCGGCGCCTGCTGCTCCACCACATCGAACTTTATAGGCATCTGAGCCGCAGTCCGCATAGGGAAAAGCATTATAGCCAAAAGGCCGAATACGAATATCAGTTGTGTGTGTTTTGTCATAGAGAGCAGATTATATATGTATGGCAAAGAGAGGTTAAGGGGAATAATTCAGCTTCATTGATAGAACAATACACTGCAATGTTAGGTTTGAATACAAGGCACAAAAAAAGCGTGCGTCCCTGTGAACCGGGGCGCACGCTTTATATGGTCAGTGAGTATCCTCGTTATTCAGCTGCGGGAGCCTCACTTTTCTTCTTGAAGTTCTCCAGACCGGTGTTCAGGAAGTTCATATAGACCTCAACATCCTTACCGTTCTGATAGTCCATAGAACCGGACATCGGGGTACCCTCGTGGTCTATAATCACGTGATAGGGCTGAGCGGCCACGCCGAACTTCTCGCCCTCCAGGAAGCCCCAGAGCTCACCCACGGTCTCGATGATGTGGAGTTCACCCTTGCGGTCTGTCATTTCGATAGGCTCAGCGAGCTTGGCCTTGTCGTCTACCATCAGCGAAACGAGTACGAACTCGTCGTTGATGAGCTGACGCACCTCGTCGTTGGTCCATACGGCGCCTTCCAGCTCGCGGCAGTTGGTACAGCCATAGCCGGAGAAGTCAAGAAGCACGGGCTTGTTCTCCTGGATAGCGAGTTTCACGCCCTCCTCATAGTTCAGAGAATGATTCTTGAACTCATTGTCCACCAAAGAGAAGTCCTGAGTGCTAATCGGGGGCGAGAAAGCTGAAATGGCCTTAAGGGGTGCGCCCCAGAGACCGGGAAGCATGTATATCGAGAATGCCAGCGAAATGACGGCGAGCATGAAGCGGCCTACGCCTACCTTCTCCAGCTTGGAGTCATGCGGGAAACGGATTTTGCCGAGCAGATATACACCCAGGAGACCGAAGATTACAATCCAGAGTACCAGGAATACCTCGCGGTCCAGTATTCTCCATCCCGAAGTAAGGTCGGCGATTGAGAGGAACTTGAGGGCCAGAGCCAACTCCAGGAAGCCGAGCACCACCTTGACGGTGTTGAGCCAACCGCCGCTCTTAGGCATGGACTTGAGCATGGTCGGGAACATGGCGAAAATGGTGAAGGGCAATGCCAGGGCAAATGCGAAGCCGAACATACCGACTGCAGGTGCCAGGTAGCTGCCGCTGGTGGCTGCCTCTACAAGCAGGGTACCGATGATAGGACCGGTGCAGGAGAAGGATACCAGTGCCAAGGTAAAGGCCATGAAGAAGATGGAGAGCAGACCTGTGGTGCTGTCCACCTTGGAGTCCATCTTATTAGTGAAGCGCGAAGGAAGCGTAATCTCGAATCCACCCATGAAAGAGATAGCGAACACTACCAGCAGGAGGAAGAAGAATACATTGAACCAGGCGTTGGTGGAGAGGGCGTTCAGGGCCGTAGCTCCGAAGATGGCCGTTACAAGCAATCCGAGCAGCACATAGATGACGATAATCGAGACACCGTAAATCACGGCTGAACGTACGGATGCGGCGCGGCTCTTGTTCTGCTTCAGGAAGAAGGAGACTGTCATAGGAATCATAGGCCATACGCAGGGGGTAATCAGGGCGATGATACCACCGAGCAGACCGGCCAGGAAGATAGCCCAGAGTGAGGACTCTTCCTCCTCTTTCTCCGAATCCTTGGAGAGCTGCGCCACCTCTTTCTCCACGTTGCGCCAGAGCTTGTCCTCGTTGATGGAGCCTGTGGCGGCCACTGCCGCGCCGTCGGTCGCGTCAGCTACAGCCTCGTCGGCAGCCACTGCGGTAGTATCGGCGGCGGCTTCCTCGGCCTTGGTATCCTCAGCCTTTTCCTCGTCGGCCTTAGCCTCATCCTTGGTGTCGGCTTTTCCCTTACCGGTCAACTTCTTCGCCACATTGATATTGGAGCAGGAGTTGTCGTCGCAAGCCTGACCTGTGATTTTAATAGTCACCGAGAAGTTGGGCTTGGTGGGCTTGAGTTTCTGGGTGAAAGTTACTGAGTTGGAGAAAAAACGGGCCTGCATGCCGTCCTCGTCCACCTCGGCGGTAGCCTTCTTGTTGGGAACAGGGCTTCCTACCAGGGTTGCGCCGTCGGGACGGATGGAGATAGACAAGGGGTTCTCCATACCCTTGTGGTCAAAGTTGTAGAGATGATAGCCGGGCGCGATGGTGGCGGTCATCTGTACAGAGGGGTGGTCGGTGCCGTCGTCCACAATCTTATAGGACCAGGTTACCGGATTCGCGTGGAGAGCGAACACCCCGATAATCATTGCAATAAGCAATGCACATGTCTTTTTCATTATTAATGTTGGTTTAGGTTATTCCTCGGTTTCAGGTTGCTTTATAATCGTCAATTTAGGTAGCTGCACAGCGTGAAGAACCTCGCGGTCTCCACCTACATTGCACACAAAACCGACAAGAGAGACGTTCTCCATTTTAGATACGGGACTATCTTTAGGTGCATCAGCGGTCCATTTACCTTCCTCAGACAATGTATAGGTCACAGAGCCTTCGATAGTGGTGCCGGGCGTATGATTGGCCCCATAGGATTTGCCCCAAGTACCCTCCAGCGCCTTACGCAATACATGGTTGTTCTCGTAACGGGGAAGAAGTCCGTTGGGACCTGCCTGACGGGAAATAATGCCGTCCTCAAGCACATAGACCTGGAAGGCCACTTCCTGGCTCACAAGATGCTTGAAAGTAGCCAAATAGTTTACTGTCAAGGTACGGGAAGCCTCGTCATAGCTACCGGAGAGCTCAATGTCGCAGGGGGAGTACTGGCCTTTGGAACTCTCGAAGAGGTCGTATACGTTACCGCCCCAGACGTCAGGCTTGGTGGCCTGAAGCACTTTGCCGTCAATGCGTGTACGGTTGAACATGACGCTGGGCAGAATATTTTCCTGATTGTAGGCCGCGAAAATTTCGGAGGCTTCCGCAGTTCGCAGGTCCACACCCTTTGGTTCAGTGAGGGAACTGAGCTGGTTAGGATAGAGGCTTACGGGGATTAGACTTTTGCCGAATGTCTCGTGGAGGGAGGCCAGTGTGGCGGCTCCCAAAGGACAGTTAGGACAATTGGCACCGGTGAACTCCTCGGCAAGTATCACCTTTTCGGTCTCCTGAATTTCCAAAGGTATTTTTCTGTCGTTCTCGTTGACATCGTCGCAGGCGGTGAAGACAAGGGCCACAGCCGCCGCACTGAGTGTGAGTATCTTTTTCATTGTGGGGGTGCTGTCTTAGAATGTGTAGTTATAAGAAATGGTGAAACCCTTGGAGGCGGGTACCCAGCGGCATATACCTCCGGAGCAGTTGTAACCCTCGCGCGTGCGCCCGTAAGCCACATAGAAGCGGTTACGCAGGTAGTTGTAAGTCACACCGAACTGATAGTAATTCTTGTTGGTGGGACCGAGCTTGGGGTCGTTGTTGAAGTTCTGCATATCGGTGACCGTGAACATCCAGTGTGGAGCCAGAGAAAGTTCCACAGTCGCAGCCACCCAGTCGCCGAGGTCCTGAGCGGTGTGCAGATATTGGGCCTCGAAGCGCAGCTGCATGTTCTTCTTCATCTTCCACTGGCCCTCGCCGATGAAAATATTGGCGTTGACCATATTGCCGTTCACACCGTGGCCGAGGACTATTTCCTGATTGTAACGCTGGAACAGGTAGAAGAATGTGAACTGGAAGCTACGTGAGAGTTTCTTGTTCAACTCGAAGTTGACATCGGCATAATAGAGTTCGCCTATCTTCCAGAAAGCCGCGCCCAGACCATCGCTTCCCTTTACGTATGAGTTGGGATTGTGAGCGCCGTCTGCGGGCCACTTGCGGTCCAGGCCGGAGATGTAGCTACCGCTCAGACGGATATTGGTACCGTAACGGCCACCTAACGCCGTCTTACGCTTGAACTGGTAACGCACCTCACCCTGGAAAGCCCACTCGCCGTCGGCCTGTGTGGAATAAGGATACATGGCCGCCAGCGCATAGGTCTGTGTCTCGGTGAAGGCGGGCAGGTGGTTGATGAAAGAGGATACACCCTTCACCATACGGTCTGAACGCCAGGACATATTGTCGGAGCGCTTGGCCTGCAGGAAGGCGCTGATGCCTTTGGCCGAGTAGGCTGTGGAGAGCAGGAACGCGGAACCGCGACGATAAGTGTATTTATTGTCGAGCTGCGGGTCGTTGTTCTTGGTAGCTCCCTCGAACAGAACGGTGAAGTCTCGCAGCTTCAGGTTGATACGGCCGTCAAAGGCGGCGGTGTTTTCGGGGAAGTGCAGACGGTATAGGTTATCGTCCGTGGTCACAAGGGTCTGTTTCTCGTGCTTACCCACGTATGAGAAGCCGAGCGTGGCGCCATAGCCGGGGTCGAATGCCTTGGCGAAGGCTTCATTGAGGCTCCACTCGACATCGCCGCCCCAAATCCAGGAGGAATTGTGGTCCCAGTAGCGACGCTGCTTGCCGCCCAAAAGGGTGACGCGCACGCCTGCACCGGGGTTGATTTTGAGGCGGCCGCCTCGCAAGGCGTTGTCAATACCTATCGAGCGTTCCTGGTATGTACGCAGAATCAGGCCGGAGCCGAACTGCTCGTAAAAATCACCGGCAGTAAGGGTAAACCACTTGTAGTTTCCGGTGGCCCAGAAGTAAGGCACACCCCAACCCTCGAAGTCCTTCTCGTAACCAGGCAGAGGCCATTTGGCCCATTCGAAACGGGCGCCGGCAGAGAAATAGGGGGCGTTAAGGTTGAGGTCAAAATAGGTGTTGTTCAGCACATCGGCCGCATATACGCTACGGTCGGTATGCTTGATGCCAAGGCCGCCGTCTGTGACGGGAATAAGGAACTCTGACTGCACGCTTCCGTTAAAGCGTATCTGGCGGAACCAGTTTTTCTTGGGTTGGTCGGGCACCGGCTGTCCGGGCTGCGGACCGTAAAGCTCAGAAATGGCGCTCACGGAGTCCGGGGCTGCCGCGGTGGCCTCCGGTGTAGCGGGCGTTGCCATCGCCATAGGGGCACAGGCGGCTGCTACTGCACATAAGGTAAGGTGACTGCGTTTCACTTGTATTTTTGGAAATTAGTTGATATTCGGTTTGAGAAAATCCTGGAACTCGGAATCAGACACCGCCTCGGCAAGCGTGCGTGTGTCAAATACCGTTCCAATTCGGTATTCTCGGGATTTAAGGTATTCTCGAGTCTTATCTCGAGAGGTTGGAAGAAGTGAGAAGGGGTGGCTTAAAAAAGCAAGCGGGGACGGCGGACATACCCCGGAGGGAGACCGCCGACCCGTAACAGTGGTTGATTCTTATTTCTGCAGGCCACGGAGGACTTCGATGATTTCCTCCTCGCCGCCGTCTACATAGCCTTTGTGACTCCAGACCACATTGCCTTCGCCGTCAACGATGAAAGCGTGGGGAACGTCGGTGACGCCCATCTGACGCTTGAACTCGCCGTTAGGGTCAAGCAAAACGTCGTATTCCCAGCCCATACCGTCTACAAGGGGCTTGACTTTCTGTGCGTTCTGAGCCTCGTCTATGCTCACGGCTATCAGCTTGACGCCGGTCTCGTCCTGCCAGTCGGGGTAGACTTCCTGTATGGCCTTGAGCTCGCGCTTGCAGGGCTTGCACCAGGTGGCCCAGAAGGAGATTACCATCGGTTTTCCATCGTTGGAAAGTTCGGCGGTGTTTACTGCGTTGCCGTTCACGTCCTTGAGCTGCACGGAGGGCAGAGCTGCGAACATAGAGGGGATGGCCAATACGGCAGCCATCAGCAGCATAGTGAATTTTTTCATATCTTTATTGTGGTTAAACGGTTAGTATTCACTTCTTTACAAGAGTCTAGAAACACCTGTAAGGGCATCTCTTCCACTCCCGTTTGTCTGTTAGACAAGAAATTCAGCCCAAAGTTACAACAAATTTGTGAAATCGGCGCTTTTTTTCAAAAAAAATTACCTCAGTCCTACGGACCATATAATCCGAAACAGGCCATGCAGGGGCTCCGACAGCCCTTTCCGAAGCCCGGAGCGAGCGCTAAAAATGCACAAAAAGGCTTTATTTGTGCGAATGTTTAGGTTTTCACGACTTTTTTTCGTACTTTTGCAAAAATTTAGCGCCTCCTGTGGTCTGAAAATGTCCCGCTGCCCCCACCCGGCAGAGCTGTGGCTCAGGCTGTGGAGACGCTTGAAATCGCTTATAACCATAACCCATATAACACATGAGCTTAAACATTATTGTGCTCGCCAAGCAGGTACCCGATACCCGCAATGTGGGCAAAGATGCGATGAAAGAGGACGGCACCATCAACCGTGCCGCGCTCCCCGCAATCTTCAATCCCGAGGACCTGAACGCACTGGAACAGGCCCTGAAGCTGAAAGACATGTATCCCGGCACTAAAATCACTCTCCTTACTATGGGTCCTCCCCGTGCTGCCGAGATAGTTCGCGAAGGCCTGTACAGAGGCGCTGACGGCGGAATTGTCCTCTCTGACCGCGCATTCGCCGGAGCCGACACACTCGCAACTTCCTACGCGCTGGCCACCGCAGCCAAGAAAATAGGTGATTTTGACATGATTATCGGTGGCCGTCAGGCCATTGACGGCGACACCGCCCAGGTGGGCCCGCAGATTGCGGAGAAACTCAACCTGCCCCAGGTGACATACGCCGAAGAGATAGTAAGTGCGGAAAATGGCGTAGCCACAGTGACACGCCGCATAGAGAGCGGTGTGGAGACGGTGAAGTGCCCCCTCCCCTTGGTCGTCACAGTAAACGGCTCCGCAGCCCCTTGCCGTCCCCGCAACGCCAAGGCGATAATGAAATACAAGCGTGCCGCATCCATGACCGAGGCCGGTGACGACGCTGCCAAGAAGGCCCTTCTGGAGGAGCGTCCCTACCTGCTCGTGAACGAATGGAACGCTGCCTACGTGGACGCAGACCTCCAGCAATGCGGCCTGGCCGGCTCTCCCACCAAGGTGAAAGCAATAGAGAATGTAGTCTTCACAGCCAAGGATGCCCGCAACATCGAGAACAACGATGCCGAGCTCGAAGGCTTGATAAAAGAATTAATCGCCAACCACACAATCGGATAAAAAGATGTCAGACCAGAATAATCTCATCGTTTACCTTGAATATGAAGACGGCAAGATTGCCGATGTAAGCCTCGAACTTCTCACCAAGGGACGCACCCTGGCCACAGGCCTGGGCTGCAAGCTGGAAGCCGTAGTGGCCGGCGACAAGCTGGAAGGTATAGAAAGCCAGGTGTTCCCCTACGGCGTAGACCGCCTTTACAAGGTGCAGGACGACCGCCTCTATCCTTACACCTCCCTGCCCCACAGCTCCATCCTCATCAACCTGTTCCGCGAAATCAAACCCCAGATAGCCTTCATGGGCGCCACTTCAATAGGCCGCGACCTCGGTCCCCGCGTCAGCTCCCGCCTCCACTCAGGCCTCACCGCTGACTGTACCGCGCTGGAGATAGGCAACCACAAAGACCCCAAGACCGGCAAGGAATACGAAAACCTGCTCATGCAGATTCGTCCTGCCTTCGGCGGCAACATCGTTGCTACAATCGTGAATCCCGAGTGCCGTCCGCAGATGGCCACCGTGCGCGAGGGCGTGATGAAGAAAGAGGTGTTCGACCCCGCCTACAAGGGAGAGGTCATAGACCTTGACGTGAACAAATATACCGCACCCGAAGACTTCGTAGTGGAAATCATAGACCGCCACGTGGCCAAGAGCAAGGTCAACCTCAAGGGCAGCCCCATAATCGTGGCCGGCGGTTACGGTGTGGGCTCCAAAGAGAACTTCGACATACTGCAGCAGCTTGCCGACACTCTCGGCGCCGAGGTGGGAGCAAGCCGCGCGGCCGTAGACGCCGGCTGGGTGGACCACGACCGTCAAATAGGCCAGACAGGCGTGACCGTACGTCCGAAGCTCTACATCGCCTGCGGTATCTCCGGCCAGATTCAGCATATCGCCGGTATGCAGGACTCCTCGATAATCATCTCCATCAACAACGACCCCAACGCGCCCATCAACGCTATCGCCGACTACGTAATCACCGGCAACTTTGAGGACGTAGTGCCCAAGCTGATAAAATATTACAAGAAGAACTCTAAATAAGCAGACATCCCAATGGCTAATTTCTATATAGACAATCCCGCGCTCAAGCACCACCTTACCCATCCCCTGATGCAGAAGATTGTGGAGCTCAAGGAGCGCAACTTCGCCGACGCCGCAAAGTATGACTACGCACCCGCCGACTTCGCCGACGCTATGGACTCCTACGACAAGGTGCTGGAGATAGTAGGTGAAATCTGCGGCGACATAATCGCTGAAAACGCCGAAAGCGTCGACCACGAGGGTGCTTCCTGCTCAGACGGGCGCGCCCACTATGCTTCACAGACTCTGGTGAACCTGGACGCCACACGCAAGGCCGGCCTCATGGGTATGGCCATGCCCCGTCGCCTCGGCGGTCTCAACTTCCCCGTCACTCCCTACATCATGGCGGCTGACATTGTCAGCCGCGCCGACGCCGGGTTCGAAAACCTCTGGGGACTGCAAGACTGCGCCGAGACACTCTATGAGTTTGCCGACGAGGACCAGAAGCAACGCTACATACCCCGCGTATGCGCAGGCGAGACCATGAGCATGGACCTCACCGAGCCGGATGCCGGCTCCGACCTGGGCAGCGTGATGCTCAAGGCCACACAGAAGGAGGACGGCTCCTGGGTGCTTAACGGTGTGAAGCGTTTCATCACCAACGGCGACGCCGACATCCACCTGGTGCTGGCACGCTCCGAGGCCGGCACAAAAGACGCCCGAGGCCTCTCCATGTTTGTGTACGACAAGCGCAACGGCGGTGTAAACGTGCGACGCATAGAGAACAAGATGGGTATCAAGGGAAGCCCCACTTGCGAACTGGTCTATAAAGACGCTCCCGCAGAACTGGTAGGCTCCCGCAAGCTCGGCCTTATCAAGTATGTCATGGCCCTGATGAACGGCGCCCGCCTCGGCATAGCCGCACAAAGCGTCGGCATCAGCGAGCAGGCTTACCGCGAGGCTCTCGCATACGCCAAGGACCGCAAGCAGTTCGGCAAAGCCATCATCGAGTTCCCTGCGGTGTACGAAATCATAGCGCTGATGAAGGGTAAGCTGGATGCCTCCCGCGCCCTGCTGTACGAGTGCGCCCGCTTCGTGGATATGTATAAGGTGTACGAGGACATCGCCAAGGAGCGCAGCCTGACCAAGGAAGAGCGCACCGAGATGAAGTACTACTCCAAGCTGGCCGATGCCTTCACACCCCTTGCCAAAGGCCTGGGCAGCGAGTTCGCCAACCGCAACGCATACGACTGCATCCAGATACACGGCGGCTCCGGCTTCATGAAGGACTACGCCTGCGAGCGCATATACCGCGACGCCCGCATCACCTCCATCTACGAGGGTACTACCCAGCTGCAGGTTGTGGCGGCCATCCGCCACGTCTTCACCGGCACATATATGAATCGTCTGGAGGAGTACGCCGCCATGGAATACGCCGAAGCCGACAAGAGAATCCAGGACACACTGCTGGAAATGAACAAGGCTTACGCCGAGGCCGTCGCCAAGGTGGGAGAAGGCCGCGACAACGAAGGCTTCGCCGACTTCATGGCCCGCAGACTCGTGGAAATGGCCGGCTACACCATTATGGGCTGGCTGATGCTGGCCGACGCCAAACGTGGCGGAGAAGACTTCCGCCGCAGCGCCCGCGTGTTTGTGAACTGGGCGCAGGCCGAGTGTATGCGTCACCTTGACTTCATCAACCGCTTTGACCCGGCTGACATGGCCGCTTACAGACCCGCCGAATAACAGCGGGGATTCAATACAGGGGTGCGTCGGCCTTCCGGCCCGGACAGACCGACGCACCCCTGACCTTTTTCTTAGAGCCTGAACAGACATGAACGACACGGCGGGACTTACAAACAGCGTGTTAAGGATGGCTGTCGCCTTTTCTGCCACGGCCTTAATCGCGCTTTCGGCGCAGTCACAGGTCGCGCATGACCATCCTGACAGCATAACCCAAAGGCATACCCTTAAGGAGGCGGTGGTAATCGGACATATCAATCCGTATGAAGAGATTATCCCGGCTCAGACGCTGCAAAGCGCGGACCTGGAACGACTCAACTCCCACAGTGTGGCCGACGCCCTGCGCTACTTCTCCGGAATACAGCTCAAGGACTACGGCGGCGTGGGGGGTGTCAAGACCCTTGACGTGCGAAGCATGGGCACCAACCACCTCGGCGTATTCTACGACGGCATACAGCTCGGCAACGCCCAAAACGGCCAGATAGACCTGGGCAAATACTCCCTGGACAACATTGAGTCCGTCTCCCTCTACAACGGTCAGAAAAGCCGCATCCTCCAGCCGGCCAAAGACTTCGGCTCCTCAGGCTCCGTGTACATCGACACACGCCGTCCCCGCTTCAAGGACGGCAAGCGGGTCAACACCAACGTCACCTTCCGCACCGGTTCCTTCGGGCTGGTAAACCCCTCCGTCAGGATGGAATACCGCATCTCCCGCAACGTAAGTATGTCCGCCAACGCGGAATACACTTACGCCAACGGCCGATACAAATTCCGCTACCGCAAGGTCTTTTCCGACGGCACTCTGGCCTGGGATACCACAGCCACACGCCGCAACGGCGACATACACGCCTTCCGCGCCGAAGCCGCCCTGTTCGGTGTCCTTAACTCCGGCAAGTGGATGGCCAAGGCCTACTACTACGACTCAGAGCGCGGCATCCCCGGCGCTATTGTCAACAATGTGTGGAAGAACTCACAACGCCAGTGGGACCGCAACTTCTTCACTCAAGGCACCTTTCAAAAACAGCTGACCGACCGTTACGAAATACTGGCCGGCGCCAAGTATGCCCGCGACTATATGCACTACCTGAATCCGGACACTACACTTATGTATGTGAACAACCGGTTCAACCAGGATGAGCTGTATTTCACCCTATCTCAGAAATACGCGCTCTCCCGCTGTTGGGAAGTGTCCCTATCCACTGACTGGCAGTGGAATCACCTCACCTCCGACATGGTCAACTTCACAGAGCCTTACCGCCACACGCTGCTCGCCGCACTGGCTACGGCCATTGACCTTGACGTCTTCAAGGTGCAGGGAAGTCTGCTCGGCACTTTCGTATGGGACCATACCCGCATCACCGACAGGAGCCTGCAAAAATTCACTCCTGCCGTTTTCGCGTCTTACACCCCCTGGGAGGACCAGAGTCTGACGGCACGGGCCTTCTACAAGAGGGCTTTCCGTATGCCCACCTTCAACGACCTCTATTACACCGACATAGGCAATGCCGACCTTAAACCCGAGTATGCCACCCAGTACGATGTGGGTGTGAGCTGGCAACCCACATTCAGCTCCGGCCTGTTCTCCTACCTGCACCTCACAGCCGACGGTTACCACAACCGCATCAGCGACAAGATTATAGCCGTACCCAAGGGTACAGGCCAATACCGATGGATGATGATGAACATAGGCAAGGTGCGTATCTGGGGCCTGGATGTGGCCGCACAGACCGAAATGCGCCTCCCTGCGGACATTTCGCTCACCGGACGACTCAGTTATACCTTTCAGAGCGCACGCGACTACACAGACCCCTCTGACCGCCTGGACGAGGCGGGTACATACAAGGGGCAGATAGCCTACATTCCGAAGCACAGCGGCTCCGTGACCGCCGGTGCCAACTGGCGTAACCTGGACCTCAGCTACAGCTTTATCTATGTGGGCGAGCGCTGGCACAATTCCTCGAATATACCCCAGAATTACGAACAACCCTGGTACACGCATGACCTCTCCGCCTCCTGGACACAGCCGCTTAACACCTGCACGCTCAAGCTGACTGTGGAGGTCAACAACCTGCTCGACCAACAGTACGAAGTTATTCAGAACTACCCCATGCCCGGACGCAATTTCCGATTCATACTGCGCCTGGACATATAAGTAAGACTTCACTCATGAAAACATCCCGTCTGCTCCTTATACCGGCTTTATGCCTCGCCCTGACAGCGGTCTCATGCCGTGACGAGGACGTCATTTTCATCCCCGAGACTGTCCCGGTCACCACTCCCGAGTATTCCGACATATCCGGCTTTTATCTGCTGAACGAAGGCAACATGGGCTCCAACAAGGCCACTTTGGACTTTTTCGACTACTCCACCGGAGTGTACAGCCGCAACATATATGCGGAGATGAATCCGGATGTGCCCAAGGAAATGGGCGATGTGGGCAACGACCTGCAAATCTACGGTTCCCGTATGTACGCCGTCATAAACTGCTCCAACAAGATAGAAGTCATGGATGCCGCCACGGCACGCCGCATAGGCCAGATAGACATCCCAAATGTGCGTTTTATCCGCTTTCACGGCCCTTACGCTTACGCAACCTCCTACGCCGGTCCCGTTGTAATCAACCCGAACTACGAGCAACGGGGCTATGTGGCTAAAATAGACACGGCCACACTTGAAGTGGTGGACACCTGCCTGGTGGGATTCCAGCCTGACCAGCTGGAGATATTGAACGGCAAAATATATGTAGCCAATTCCGGCGGTTACATGGTGCCGAACTACGAGAACACTCTGAGCGTAATAGACCTGGACAGCTTCAAAGAGGTTGAACGTATTCCTATCGCCATCAACCTCAGCCATGTGACGGCGGACCGATACGGCCGCCTGTGGGTGACCTCGCGCGGCGACTATTACGACACCGACGCGGCGCTTTTTTGCTACGATACGCGCAAGGGACGTCTGGAGAAGAAGTTCGACATTCCAGTTTCGGCAATGGACCTCGTGGGAGATTCCCTGTACGTGGTGTCCGCACAATGGAGCTACATTTCCATGAGCAACGAGACAACATACGCCATTGTGGATGTCGGCAAGATGGAAAAGGTGTCGGACAATTTCATTGACGAAGCCACACGCAAGCAAATCCGCATACCCTATATGGTAAAAGTAAATCCTCTGACAAGGGAAATTCTAGTCTCGGACGCCCGCAATTACGTCAACCCCGGCTACCTGTACTGCTTCTCCCCTGCCGGAGCGTTGAAATGGAGCGTCCGCACCGGGGATATACCGGCACACGCGGCCTTCCTCGGCCGCGTCCGCTGACAGAGACTATAAAAGAAACGAGTCGGGCGGCGCAGCTTACTTAAGCTG
>ERZ860264.653-NODE-653-length-29796-cov-5.671161_pt1 | contig 29796 bp, 20 predicted proteins | sample MGYA00509980_ERZ860264 | MGnify/ENA primary metagenome ERZ860264 (study PRJEB30046, sample SAMN00715212) | human gut metagenome | study: EMG produced TPA metagenomics assembly of the A metagenome-wide association study of gut microbiota in type 2... | reverse complement strand
AATTCAGGAAATTATTTCTCCATAATCTCGTTCATACGATTCGCTGAATAGTTACAAATATAGCCACTTTTGTTAAAATGCGCAAATTTTTTTAGACTATTTTTAAAATATTCTGAAAAACAGTTTCTCCACGCCTGCCTGACAGGGTGCCCTCTTTGGACATTCTGTCGGGTTTAGGGGTCTGATTTAGACAAAATGCGGGGGCAACGCTTCGTCTATTCCTGTAAGTCCATGTCTGATGGTTGCAAAAAGAAAAAGAAGAGGGTTTTGACGGAATAGCCGGATATACCCTGAATTTAAGCGGTATATGAACTATGCGCCCTCTGTTTTTACGGAGGGCGCATAGCACAGTGGAGATATGGGGTGCTTTACTTGAAGCTCTGCATCCGGACCAGATGCCTGTATTGGCCGTCGAGAGCCATAAGCTCTTCGTGAGTGCCACGCTCCACAATTCTGCCTTCGTGCAGGACGCAAATCATGTCGGCGCCGGCAATCGTGCTGAGGCGGTGGGCTATCACCACAGTGGTGCGTCCGTGCATCAGACGTTCCAGGGCCTCCTGCACCAGTCGCTCGCTCTCGGTGTCAAGGGCCGAGGTGGCTTCGTCCAGGATTAGTATCGAGGGGTTCTTGAGTATGGCGCGGGCTATGCTTATGCGCTGGCGCTGTCCCCCCGACAGACGGCAGCCACGGTCTCCGATGTTGGTGTCGTATCCCTGCTCGGTAGCCATAATGAACTCGTGGGCGTTGGCCACACGTGCGGCTTGTTCTATCTGCTCGTCGGTGGCGTTCTCCACACCGAAGGCTATGTTGGCACGTATGGTGTCGTTGAACAGAATAGCCTCTTGGTTGACGTTGCCCATAAGGTTGCGGAGGTCGCGTGTGCGGAGGTTCCGCACATCCTTGCCGCACACTTCCACACTTCCTTCCTGGGGGTCGTAGAAACGGGGCAGCAGGTCTACGAGAGTACTCTTGCCCGAGCCGCTTTGTCCCACGAGGGCGACAGTCTGTCCCGGCATGATGTCAAGGCATATATCCTCCAGTACCCTGTGCGCGTCATTGTAGCTGAAGTCCACGTGCTTGAGTCTGAGCATGGGCTGTCCCGGGGCGGGGGCTTGCGGCACGGAGTCCGGTTTCTCCGGGTCGCGGATAGGATTCTCTGCCTTCAGTATCTTGTCTACCCGCTGCATGGAGGCCATACCTTTCTGAATGGAGTATCCGGCTTTGCTCAGCTCCTTGGCCGGGTTGATGATGGAGTAGAAGATGACCATGTAGTAAATGAAGTCCGGGGCGGTGATGCTGCTGGTGCCGGAGAGAATGAGGGTGCCTCCGAACCACAGTACAATAGCTATGGCTGTGGTGCCGAGGAGTTCGCTCATGGGGTGTGCCAGGGCATAACGGCGTTGTATTGAGTTGGAGATGCGGAAAAATGTCTGGTTTTCTCCTTCCAGACGGCTCTTCATCTTCTGTTGGGCGTTGAATGCCTTGATGACGCGCAGTCCTCCGAGTGTCTCCTCCACAGTGGACAGGATTACGCCCCATTGCTGCTGTGCTTTCAGGCTCTTGCGCTTCAGGCTCTTGCCCACCTTCCCCATCACCAGGCCCGCTATGGGGAGGAGTATAAGTACGAAGACGGTGAGCTGCCAGCTTACGAAAATCATCATTCCGAGGCACACCACAATCATAATCGGGTTCTTGAAGAGCATATCGATGCTCGACATGACGGAAGCCTCTATTTCAGTTACGTCCACAGATATCCGGGAGAGTACATCTCCCTTGCGCTCGTTGGTGAAGAAGCCCAGGGGGAGGGATAGAATCTTGCGGTACATCAGGTTGCGTATGTCGCGCACCACACCGTTTCGCAGAGGGATTATGAAGTATGCGGCCAGGTAAGTGGCCCCTGTCTTGAGCAGGGTCATCAACACGAGGAGTACGGCCAAAGCGGCTAATGCCACGGAGGCTCCGCAGGCATCTATGAGACATTGGTTGGCGTAGTAGAAGTTGTTTATCGTCACTTCCTTTAAAGAGCCGGCTCCCCATTCCATGAATGTGTAATGCTCCGTGTCTATGCGGAACAGCATCTGCAGAATCGGGATAATGAACGCGAAGGAGAAGAGGGTGAGGAATGCGGCCAGGACATTGAAGATTATGTTCAGGGCCACATTCCACTTGTAGGGCGCCACAAAGCGGCGCATCATCCGGAAGAAGTCTCTCATTCCTTATATGTGTGGATTATTTATCTTTTCCTCTTGTTGGATTTTTTCTTTTTGCCGGATTTCCGCTCGGTTGCGTGGCCTTTTTTGCCTTTGCCGGTTTGCTGCTTCACGGGGACATTGATTTTGTCTCCGGGATGAATCATGTCGCCCTTGAGTCCGGGATTTGCCTTTTTGAGTTCTTCCACGGAGATGCCGTTCTTCTTGGCGATTTTGGAAAGGTTCTCGCCGCTCTTCACCTCGTGGTCGATGTTCTGGGGCACAGCGGATTTATTGTTCTTTTTGTTCTTCTTGCCCTTCTTGGAACGGGGCTGTTGTTCCTCTGCGGCCTGATAGTTCTTTTTGTTCTTCTTGGAGGTCTTCTGCTGCTTCAGCGGTTCCTCGGCGGCCTGCTCATGCTTCTTGCCGCGAGGTTTGGGCTGTGCGGCCTGTTGCTCCTTGTTCTGCTCCTGTTTGGGCTGAGCGGCGGCCTGCTGTTTCTTCTTGGCCGGTTTTTGAGCCTGTGCGGGTTCGGGAGCGGCGGGAGCGGCGCCGGTGTAAATCTTAAGCTGCTGACCGGTACGTACGGCATTGCGGCGCAGGTTGTTCCACTCCTTGATGTCGTTGGGAGTGACTCCGTATCGGTTGGCGATGGATGTGATGGTCTCGCCGGCGCCTACCTTGTGGGTTACGGCAGTCTGAGCGGCAGATGCCGAGGCCTTTCGGGCCGCGGTCTGCTGTACCATGGCCACATCCTGTTCGGCCTGACGCTGAACCTCGGAGTCATTGGAAGTCGCGGGTTCGTAGGCCACGGCCGGGGCATCCTCACCCGGTTCGGCTACTTCACGGCGGGTATATTTGTCGGCGTCGTGGGCCAGGATTTCCTGTTCGCTGACTATGTAGGCGTGTACCTGCTGAGAGGGAAGTATCAGGAAGTAGGGATGGTCCTGAGCGGCGGGGATAAGGTCTGCTCTGAATTGCGGGTTGAGGATACGCAGCTCGTCTACCGGTATATTCAGGATGTCGCTTATCTGATTGAAGTGCAGTCGGTTATATACGGCCACGGTGTCGGTCACCAGTGGCTTGCTCGCCAGCACGGGACTGATGTTGTGCTCGTTGTGGTAGTTCATGACATAGTTGGCGGCTATGAACATGGGCACATAACCGCGTGTCTCGGCCGGCAGGAACTTGTAGATGCTCCAGAAGTCGTGTGTCTTGGGGTCTCCTCCGGCGCGACGCAGAGCCTTGTTCACAGCGCCGGGGCCACAATTGTATGCGGCGATTGCCAGGCTCCAGTCTCCGTATGTCTCGTGCAGGTCCTTGAGGTAAGAGACGGCCTTTTCGGAGGACAGGTAGGGGTCGCGGCGCTCGTCCACCAGGGAGTTTACCTCCAGGCCGAGTCCTTTGGCGGTGCCAATCATAAGCTGCCACAGGCCGGCGGCTCCGCTGCGGCTGATGGCGTTTGGGTCCAGGGCGCTCTCTATGACCGGCAGATATTTCAGCTCCAGGGGTAGTCCGGCCTGCTCCAAGGCCTGCTCGAATATGGGGGTGTAGTAAAGCCCCAGTCCGAGTATGGCCGCCACCTGCTCGCGGCTGCGGGAAGTGTAGCGTTTTATGTAGTCCCTGACAATCTGGTTGTAGGGCATGTCGATGACTGTGGGGAGTGCGGCCAGGCGCTGTTTTATGGTCTCCTCGGAGACATCGGGGTCACCCTGGCGGGCGTATCTGTCGTCGGTGGCGGTATAGTTCTTGAGGTACCATCCTTCCAGGAGTTTGCGTGTGTCGCGCTCGAAGGTCTCGGGGTAGACTATGGACTCGTCGGTGATGCTCTCCTTTAGGGTGAGCACATTGGGCTGCTTCCCAAACGAGGGGAACGCCAGGGAGGCGGCCAGGAATGTTGATAACAGGATGCGTTTCATATTCAGCGAGTTGGTTTATGTTTTGGCCTCTAAAAATTGAGAGCCCACTGCAGACCCATGGAGGGCTTGTTGTTTTGTCCGGGAGTGGGGAAAACGGTGGGCTGTATGTCAAGCGAGAGGTCCGGGGAGATGTCGAAGTGTGCCATTGTGGCGTCTACATAGGCGTCTACCATGCACAGCAGGTAGACCCCCACCATAAAGATGATGCAGAGTTCACGGTTTCTTCGGTAATAATTTTTTCTGTTCTTGAGCGTACGGGCCAGCCAGTCGTGGTCAAGGTCCGATTCGGAAGTGGTGGGAGGGAAGAAATCCATGTAACTCTTGGTGTTGGGGTCGGCGTCCATCAGGTCGGCGTATGCACGGGAATAGTCGTTGAACTGGGTATTGTTCCAGGATGTGCCGTACCCCAGGCCCATGAATCCGGCAATGATTATGGGGAGTTTCCAGTAGCGGCGGTTGTATACCTGGCCCAGACCCGGCACGAGTGCCGAGAGCCAGACGGCCCGGGTCGGGTCGGGATTGAACGGGCGGCGCAGACCGTATTCCGGGGAATAGCCGGGGGCGCGCACCTCCACCAGGATGCTGTCCGGAGTCTCCTCCTTCACTTCCAGACCAGGGTCTTCTATCAGCAGTTCGGTATCCAGAATCTTGTTTGGCTTTTCCTCTCCGGAACTTTCTGCTGAGGCGTTTTCAGGCTCTACAGGCTCTGACGGCGGCAGCACGGAGGCATAGGCTGTCAGCGGCTCCGGCAGCACCAGGGCGAGCGTCAGCACTATCGCCAGGATACGTGCCGGGAGGGGATGGCGGTCTGATATTTTGGTTATGAGTCTTAACACTTATTCGGAATCGGGGGCGGGCCTCGGAAGAGACGGGTTATTTTAGTTTTTCAAAGAGAGAGACCAACTGGAGGAGTTCGTCGTCATTGGAGAAACGCAAGGTTATGGAGCCTTTGCCATCCTCCTTGCGCTGGAACTTTACCTGGGTGGGGAAATAAGTCTCCAGGTCCCGGCGGAAGAAGTCGTAGTCATGACTCTGCGCGGCGGGTTTCTTTTTCTTTGCAATCACGGGCTTCTCGCCACGGTCCACGGCCTCCTGCATTTCGCGGGCCAGTTCCTCTACACGTCTCACCGACAGGCCTTCGTCCAATATGTGCTGATAGAGTTTGAGCTGATGCTTGGGGTTCTCCAGGGAGAGCAGGGCGCGGGCGTGTCCCATATCTATGCGTCGGTCGCGCAGACCGAGTTGAATCTCGGCCGGGAGGCGCAGCAGGCGCAGGTGGTTGGCTATGGTGGCGCGTTTTTTGCCCACGCGCTCGCTCAGCCGGTCCTGGGTGAGGGAATACTGGTCTATCAGCTTCTTGAAAGTGAGGGCTATCTCGATGGCGTTCAGGTCTTCGCGCTGTATGTTCTCGATGAGGGCCATCTCGGTAATTTCGGCATCGGTGGCGGTGCGCACGTATGCGGGCACACGTTGCAGTCCGGCCATACGCGCGGCTCTCCAGCGTCGCTCTCCGGCGATAATCTGGTATGTGCCGTCGTCCAGCTTGCGCAGGGAGAGTGGTTGAATCACGCCCAGCTCGCGTATGCTGGCCGCCAGCTCTTCCAGTGCCTCGGGGTCGAAGGATGTGCGGGGCTGGTCCGGGTTGGGAGCTATGAGGCCAAGGTCTATGTCGTTTATTTCAGAAGAACCGGAGGTCTGAATCTCGTTCATTGAGATGAGGGAGTCCAGGCCTCGGCCCAGGGCGTTGCGTTTTGTTGACATCCGGTATATGTTGGAGTTTCAGGATTGTGAATGTGGGTGATTTTCAGGCTTTCTTGCGATTGCGGTCCAGCACCTCCTTGGCCAGCTGACGGTGGGATATGGCGCCTCGCGAGTCGGGGTCGTAGAGGATAATGGGCAGCCCGTGGCTGGGCGCTTCGGAGAGCTTTATGTTTCGGGGAATTACGGTAGAGAACACCATATCGCCGAAATGTCCCTTCAGCTCCTCGTAAATCTGGTTGGCCAGGCGCAGGCGTGCGTCGTACATGGTCAGGAGGAAACCTTCTATTTCCATGCCGGGGTTGAGCCGGCTCTTGATGATGCGTATCGTGTTGAGGAGCTGACTGATGCCCTCGAGGGCAAAGTATTCGGCCTGCACGGGGATAATCACGGAGTCGGCGGCTGTGAGGGCGTTGACGGTGATGAAGCCCAGAGAAGGGGAGCAGTCTATGAGGACCACGTCATAGTCTTCCCGGACATTCCCGAGGGCGCGCAGCAGCACACGCTCGCGCTGCGGCTTGTCGATAAGCTCTGTCTCGGCGCCCACCAGGTCAATGCGCGAGCTGACTAAGTCAAGACCGTCGATGCAGGTGTGCTGCACGGCGCTCTTCATGGGGTAGTCGTCCACCAGACATTCGTAGACAGAGGCTTCGGCACTGCGGGGGTCAAGGCCCAGACCGCTTGTCGCGTTGGCTTGAGGGTCTGCGTCGATGAGCAGCACTTTCTTGCCTAACTCCGCCAGGCATGCTGCCAGGTTTATGGCCGTAGTGGTTTTGCCCACGCCTCCTTTCTGATTGGCGATAGCTATGATTTTACCCATATCAGTCTTGGTTGGTTTCAATCTGCAAAGTAAGCAATTTTCCTCAAATCGGCAACCTGTAGAAGTATTAAAGCGTGTTAAATTGTTGATAACTTCTGTAATTGTCTATGTGTAAATGGTTTATAAAACGCGGAGTCGTGGAACATCTGTGTTCCACGACTCCGCGTTGTCTTCTTTCAGACCTTAGTAGTTACCGACGTTTTTGTCCCGATGCCGGTCAATGCCGAGTGAGGAGCGTACTTCGCCGGCCTTGCGGTTGCACTGCATACGTTTGTAGTTCTCATCCTTGTTGGCCATGTACGGATGGCCGTGGTGCAGATGCCAGGCTATGGCCACAAACTTAAGGTCATGTTTGCGCACCCCGTTCATCTGCATGCGTATGGCCAGGTCCGAGTCCTCGAAGCCCCAGCCGTTGAAGCTCTCGTCGTAGCCGTTCACGGCCACGAAATCCTCTCGCCAGAAGGACATGTTGCACCCCATTATTCCCGGCCTGTTCTTCCTGTATCCGGCGGCTATGCGTTTTGCCATAGGCATAAGGTGCAATGCGTTCATGCGCCGGCTCTCGATACCCCGGCTGAAGAGGCCCAGGTGCGGAAGATGTGCAGGTGTGGCGCAGATGCGGCGCGATGCCGTGTCGGTAAGGCAGACGCGGCGTCCGCGCAGAATCGTTCCGGGCTGTGACAGCGCCAGATGGTCGGACACGAAGCGCCGGTCCATGATTATGTCGCCGTCCACCTGGATAATGTAGTCGCCGGTGGCGGCGGCTACGCTCAGATTGCGTATTCTGGCCACCCGGAAACCCTTGTCTTCCTGCCATACGTGGGTTATGGGCACGGGACTGAGTGCCTGCAGTTCCTTGACCGTCCGGGCGGTCTCCGGCCCCGAGCCGTCATCGCCAATCACAATCTGGTCCGGCAAACGGGTCTGTCGCAGTGCGCTGAGTACGCACAGCCTCAGTGCGTCAGGCCGGTTATATGTAGAAATTATCAGTGTCGCAGTCATTTGAACAGTTTTTAAAGGTCAAGTGGAGAATACCAGTCAGGAGCCTGCTCGTCCGGCAAGGATAGCTGTCTGGGTTCGCGTGCGGCCGGGCGGGCTGTGCGCACGGAGCGTGGAATGGGGGTAATGTCGGCTTGTTCCTCTTCTCGCTCATGTTCGCGCATCCGGTTCTGTTCGCGTTCCAGTGCCGCCTGCAGGTCGGTCACCTTTTGTTCGAAGCGGGCTATGCGCCGGTCGTATCCGGCCTTCATCTTTTCCACCTTCTCGAACATGGCCTGCACTTCGGCGATATCCCCCTCCAGTCCGGCGTATTCTTCCTCTTTCTTTTTCAGACGGAGGGAAAGTTCCGTGTTGACGGCGGTGAGGCGCGAGCGCTCCTCCTTCAGGGAAGCCACTTCACTTTTCAGCTTCACGGCCTGCTCACGGCATCCGTCGGCCTCGGAGCGTGCGGAAGCCACGTCCTCGCGCAGGGATGACACGAGGGCGCAGGCACGGCGCGGATGCAGGAAAGCCTGCCATGCCGAGAGGGATTGCGTTTCATTCATAGGTCGCGGATGAGGGGTTTGCGGATATTCCCTCCTTGAGGACTATGCCCAGGCTCTTACGTCCGTTTATGGCTATGGTCAGAGGCTCGGCGAACTCCACCACGCGGAGGCGCTCGCTCTCGTAGACGGCGGGCTGCGCATCCAGATAGGCCGCGTCATACAGGTCTTCGGGGTGTGCCGGGTCGATTGTGAAATAACCCACGCCGAAGCTGGTGAGGTTCTGGAAGAAATGGGTTCCCTGGCTCGGCTCTATGGAATATCCGGGCAGAGAGGTCTCCGCTATCAGGCGGGCGCCGGCTATCTGGGGCCACTTCACCGGGATGCCGAGGGCTGGGTCCGAAGAACCCCATCGCCCCGGGCCAATCAGGATATACCCCTTCTCTTCGGACACGAAACGGCGGTTGAGTTCCTCCACCTCCTTGGCCAGTTCGGGGTTATGCGCAGAGTCGAAATTCTGCCCCCGCACGTATACCACATGGCGCACACCGTCCATCAGGCCGTGGCCCAATGCCGTCTGTGAGCGCAACAGCAGCTGCGGGGCCGGATGTTTCATTATCGAGTCGTCCAGCATCTCCTTCTTGTCCACTATGGGGCGTATCTGGAGCCAATAGAGTACACCCTTGTGTTCGGAGGAGGCGGTGGCCTTGTGGTCTATGAGTCCGGCAAATTCAATCTCCACCGGTCGGCCCATCTCGTACTGTCCCTCGTGGAGCATGAACCTCAGGCACTCGGCCAGCGGGAACACGTCGTGCTTGAGTATATTGGCGAAGGTCACCACCTTGCGGCCACGGCCGGTGTCGGTGTCGCGCATTATGCCGTCTATGCCGTCGTAGGTGCTGACCATGTATTTCATGGAGCCGGTGGACACGGCGTCGGCCACATTCAGGCGTTTGATGTTGAAATCGTCGTGGACGGTGAAGTCCAGATGGCCGGGGTCGGTGACCGGCAGGGCGAAGAAGTGTGTCTGGGTGTCGCGCAGGGCCAGGTCCAGGGTGCTGGTCTGCAGCACCGAACCGGGATGGGCCGGCGAGAAACGGAGCGCACGGCTGCCGTCCACTATGTATTTGCCCAGGCCCACGGCCACTTCGGCCACACCCTCCTCGGGCACCTCGTTGCCTATGGGATAATAGTTTATGGAGCGGCCCACACCGGAGAAGTTGGGGTAATGGTAATCGTCGTGCCGCTCGCCCACCACCTCCTGCACTATCACGGCCATCTTCTCCTGGTCTATGACGTTGCGGGTGGCTTTCATGTACGCCTTGGAGTCTGTGAAGAAGACAGAGGCGTACACGCCCTTGATTGCGTCGGTGAGCATACGCAGCATCCGCTCCCGGTCATCCAGGCGCGGTATCATGTAGGTGGAATATACGCCGGCGAAGGGCTGGTAATGCGAGTCCTCGAGCAACGAAGAGGAGCGCACGGCCAACGGACGGTCTATCACCTCGAACAGGGCAACGAGGTCCTCTCTTACGCTTTCGGGCAGACGGGCCCGCAGGAAGGCCTGCAATATCTCGTCGTCGGTGGCGTCGGACAGACCGACAGGGTAGAGGTCGTTGTTGTCCATGAACTCGTCGAACACATCCGTACACAGCACGACGGTGCGGGGAATGGTAATCTGGACTCCGTGGAAATTCTCGCACTCCGGATGGCGTTTGATTATAGAGTCAATGAACGCCAGGCCGCGTCCCTTGCCTCCCAAGGAGCCTTGTCCTATGCGGGCGAAGCTGGAATAGCGGTCGAACCGGTCCTTCTTGAAGACCGCCACCACTCCTCTGTTCTTCATGCGGCGATATTTGACTATAACCTCGAAGATGAGGCGGCGCAGCGCCGGTGCCTGGGTCATATCCGAGAAGCGGAGGGTCTTGAGGGCCGAGGCTATGGGGAAGAGGGCGCGGGAATAGAGCCAGCGGGATATGTCGTTGGTGGAGCTGTGGAAGAAGAGGGAGTCGCCGGGCAGGTTATAGATATTCTTTTGCAGGTCCTTGAGGTTGCGGATACGCATTATTTCGCGCCCTGTGGCCGGCTCCTTGACCACGAAGTCGCCGAAGCCGAAGTTACCCCTCACGGCGCGGCGCAGCTCCTGGGGCAGGGTGGTGCTCGTCTTGTCGATGAAGATGCCGTGGAAGTCGCCGACTTTGTCCTTGTTCTCTATCTCGCTGCTCTCCACGATTATAGGTATGTAGGGGTCGTTTTCCCTCACATACCGGGAGAATTTCAGCCCGGCCTCGCGGTCCTTGCTCCCCTGGCGGGGGAAGCTGACGTCGGTGATTATGCCGAGCATACGGTTCGAGTAGCGGTCGTATAGGGCCTTGGCCTCCTCGTAGTCGCGTGCCAGCACCACCTTGGGGCGTCCGCGCATACGCAGCATCTGCTCATGCTCGTTCAGCGCCTCGGTGCTGAACTCCATGCTCTGCTTCAGCAGGAACTTGAAGAGATGGGGCAGCACGGCGGAATAGAAGCGCACGGAGTCCTCCACCAGCAGGATAGCCTGCACGCCCACCTCCTCTATGTCCTTGGGGGCGTTCATCTTGTCTTCTATCAGTTTGATTATGGCAAGTATGAGGTCCACGTTCCCCAGCCATGAGAACACATAGTCCACGGCGCTCAGGTCCTCGTTCTCCAGCCTGCGGCTCACTTCCTTGCTGAAGGGGGTGAGCACCACAAAGGGAGTGTCGGGATATTTCGCCTTGATGTCGCGGGCTTCCACGAAGGTCTCGCTCACGTCTACGCCGGGCATCGCGATAATCAGGTCGTAGGATTGTCGGGACAGCAGCCCGTGAGCCTCCGCGAAGGTGGCCGCTTTGGTGAAGCGTGGCGGCGATGACAGGTTGAGCGAGACATACTCGAAGTATACCTGCTCCTCCACTCTCCCGTCCTCCTCCATCATAAAGGCGTCGTAAGGGGTGGCGACAAGAAGCACGTTGAATATGCGTTTCTGCATCAGGTCGGCGAAGGCCGTGTCTTTTAGGTAAAGTTTGCTTATAGCCTGTTCGTTGATACTATCCATGCGGGCAAATGTTTGTAAGACTGCAAATTTACAAATTTTTCTCCGATTCTTATCTGTGATTTTTAAGGAAATGTGAACTTTTTTAAGCAATTTATGTTAAAAAGGATAACAAAAACATGACCGCTATGAAAACTACACCTGTCCTGGCGCTGAGCTGTGCCGTACTATGCTGCTCTATGGCTGTCGCGCAGTCCGACGTGCCGGAACCCGAGATGACTCTCGCCACCCATACCTCCGACGAAATAAAGGAGGCCTCTCTCAAGGAGTCGCATAAAATCATATATCTGGGCTCTGACCGCGAAAATGCCGCCGCCGACTCCATCGATTACCTCATAAACTCCTTCTACGTCGACCAGTATCGGCAATTTCAGGACCCGCTGGCGCCTTACTTCCTGCTTATGAGCAAGGATGCCAAACTGGCATTGGGTATAGGTGGCGCGGTCAGGATGCGCGGATGGTACGACTTTGCCGGCTCAATACCGGTGAACGGGTTCATACCTTACGAAATACCTGTCCCCAAAGACCCCTCGCAGCGGCGTAAACTGGACGGCACCCCGGACGGCACCGCTGTCTTTATGCGCGTCATAGGGCGTAACCGCACGTTGGGTGACATTGTGGGTTACATCCAGGGTAACTTCCAGGGAAACGGCCACACCTTCAAACTGAAGAAGGCTTACGTACAGTTCAAGGGGTTTACTGTCGGCTGGGCTCCGACTACTCTCCAGGATGCCGACGCCGAGGCTCCGACTATCGACGGCGCCGGGCAGAACGGCCTGCTCAGCACCACCCACATGCTGGTGCGCTGGGACCATCGGTTCGGCAAGAGTCCCTGGTCTATGGCGGCTGCCCTTGAAATACCGACAAATCAGGTGGATGCCGACGGCGAACAGACCAAGAAAATCAGTGATTGGTTCCCCGATGTAGTCGCTTTCGCGCAGTACAACTTCGCCCACTCGGGACACCTGCGCCTCACCGGCCTCTTCAAGGTGCTTCCTTACCGCGACCTTATTACCGAAAAGAATCGCAACGACATAGGGTGGGCCGTGCAGCTCAGTGGTCTGGCATACCCCATACCGCGCCTCGCGTTATACCTGGAGGCCAACACAGGCCGTGGCTATCAGTCGGCCATGGGCGACCTCTCTATCGACAACTTCGACCTTGTGGCCAATAGCGACGAGCCGGGCAGGATGTATGCTCCTCTGTCAATGGGCCTGAACGTGGGCGCCAAATACAATTTCCTGCCCAACCTGTTCGCCGGCCTGGCCTTGGGCGAGGCGCATTACTTCCCCAAATACAATGTGCGCGGCGATTCCTATAAATACGGACTGTACGGAGCTGTCAACCTGTTCTACGAACCCACGCCGCGTATGCAGGTCGGCATAGAGTACCTTGTCGGTTCGCGCCACAACTTCAACCGCGAGCACGCCTCGGCGAACCGAATAGACGCGCTCTTCCAATTCTCCTTTTAAAAAAGGTTTTTATAAATTATGTCCGTGGCTCCGAGTTTGGAGGCTATGTACTCTCCGGCGGCCTTCCCGGCTTTCTGACGGGGAGCGGGCTTCATCAGCTTGCTGTCCATCAGTTGCGCGAACTGGCGGGCGTCGGATATCGAGAAGCCTCCGCCGGCCTCTATCAGCTCACGCGCCTCTATGAATTTTGAGTGGCGAGGGCCGAACACAACGGGGATGCCGTATACGGCTGCCTCGTTGATGTTGTGTATGCCTGTGCCGAAACCTCCGCCTATGTAAGCTATGTCGGCGTAGCGGTAGGCCGACGAGAGCAGCCCGAAGCAGTCTATTATCAGGCAGTCGGCCTTGTCCGCGAGTTCCGGCGATTTTTCGGCCTCGCTGAGCAGGACGGCGCGCATCTCAGGCTCCAGGCCACGGCGCATAGCCTCCAAGCGTGCCGCGTCGAACTCATGGGGGGCTATGACGGTAAGCGGCTTTCCCCCCTGACGCTTGAGCCAGGGGAAATATACTTCCTCGTCCGGACCCCACGAAGACCCGGCCATGAAGGTGAGGCGTGTGCCCCCGCGCGTGAATCGGTCCAACAGGGGGATTTCTTTGGTGGAACGCATTATGTCCGTCACCCGGTCGAACCGTGTGTCTCCGGCCACGGTCACCTCGTTCACTCCATGGGCGGCAAGCAGACGGCGGCTTGCCTCGTCCTGCACGTAGATGTGGCGGAAAGTATGCAGCATCCGGCGGAACAGACCGCCGTGTCCCTTGAAAAACACCTGCTCCGGACGGAATACGGCGCTAATCAGGTAAGCGGGGATGCCGCGTCGCTGCAACTCGTGCAGGCAATTGCCCCAGAACTCGTATTTGACGAATATGGCCATGGAGGGGTGCAGGGTGTCGAGAAACCGGCGCATGGCCCGGGGGGTGTCCGCGGGCAGATAGACCACGGCATCCGCGCCGCCCCAGTCGCGCCGCACTTTGTAGCCCGAAGGGGAATAGAAAGAGAGGACTATCTTGCGGTCCGGCTGCTCGCGGCGCAGACGCTCCATGAGCGGACGTCCCTGTTCGAACTCCCCTAAGGAGGCGGCGTGTACCCACACCGGACTGTCAGTGGCCCCGACTGCACGGCGCAGGCCGGCGGGTGTCTCCTTGCGTCCGGCAAGCATTTCCCTGGCCTTTGCGTTGCGCAGCGATGCCGCTTTCAGGCCGCCCTGGTACAAATGTATGCCGGTGGTATATAGGGCTCCGGTCACCCTCTCTGTGAATTTAGACATCCTTGGCTTTGCACTCTGTTTGAACGCGCAAAGTTAGCAAAAAATTCCTACACCTCTGCAATCGGCACCTGTTTTGCACCGAACAAAAGGTGTCTGTCAGGGGTTGTAACTGCATAATGGATTAAAACTGTGTGATTATGAAAAAGTATTTGATTGCGGCTGTCGCGCTGTTGGCGGCAGGGGCCGCCTCAGCTCAGAGCTATCTGCTTGACAATCCGTCGAATCGCGGCTATTTCGGCGTACGTGCGTCTTACCACCTCTCATTGCCCGGCAAGGTGAAGGCGGAGGCTGGAAGCACCACCACCAAAACTAAAGTCTTGGGTAAAGGTTCCGGTTTCTCCGTAGGCGCTATCTACAATCTCCCCTTGGTGGCTAACCTCTACCTGGAACCGGGTCTCACCCTGGCATACACCACCGAATCTTTCAAAAACTCCAATGATATGTTCCCCTCTTTCCTGGCCAAACAGATGAAGCACAGCTCGGTGCGTAAATTCAGTTTCGAGGTGCCCGTGCAGGTCGGTTTCCACTTTGACTTTACACGGGACATATCCCTGGCCGTACAGACCGGTCCGGTACTTAAAGTGGGACTGGTGAACGACTATTACCTCACCTCCGAAGAAATGCCCGGCGTGGGTGTCATGCACAAGAGCGGCAGCCTATATGGGGAGGATGGCGCTATGCACCGCCTGGACTGCGCCTGGAGAGTGGGCGTAGGCTTCAACATAGACCGCAATTACTACATAGGTGTGAGCGGGGACATCGGCATGTGCAATATGCTCAAAGACAACAACGACGGCACCGTCTCCCTGCACGAGAACGCTTTTCAGGTATCGTTGGGCTATAATTTCTGACGCGCGTCAGACACAAAAGTCGTTGCAGGTCTTATGGCCCGCAACGACTTTTTCTGTTTTAAGTGATTTGGATTTATCAGAGTTTCAGTTCTTCGTAGGGGAGGCCGAAGGCTTCGGCCACAGCCTTGAAGGTAATCTTGCCGTCCACTATGTTCACGCCCTGAGCCAGTCCCGGGTCGGCCTTGCAGGCCTCTTTCCAGCCCATGTCGGCCAGACGCAATGCGTAAGGCAGGGTGGCGTTGGTGAGGGCCAGTGTGGAGGTATAGGGCACTGCGCCGGGAATGTTGGCCACACAATAGTGTACTATGCCGTCCACCTCGAAAATCGGCTCTGAGTGAGTGGTGGGGCGGGAGGTCTCTATGGAGCCGCCCTGGTCTATGGCTACGTCCACCAGCACCGTGCCGGGCTTCATGAGCGAAAGCATATCGCGGGTGATGAGGTGAGGCGCGAGCGCGCCGGGGATGAGGACGGAGCCGATTACCAGGTCGGTGTCAGGCAGCTCCATTTCTATGTTGTGGCGTGAGGAGTAGAGGGTCTTCACATTCTTGGGCATTGTCTCGGCGCAGTGGCGCAGCGTGGGCAGCGAGATGTCGCAGATAGTTACCTCGGCACCCAGGCCGGCGGCCATAAGGGCGGCGTTACGGCCTACCACACCGGCACCGAGCACGAGTACGCGGGCAGGCTTGACGCCCGGCACCCCGCCGAGCAGCACCCCGCGTCCTCCCTGGGGCTTCTCCAGGAAACGGGCGCCCTCCTGAATGGACATACGGCCGGCCACTTCACTCATGGGAATCAACAGGGGAAGGGTGCCCATGCGGTCGCGCACGGTCTCGTAGGCGATGCAGGTGCCTCCGGCAGCCAACATGGCGTCGGTGAGGGCGCGGTCGCACGCGAAGTGGAAATATGTGAACAGCAGCTGACCCTCGCGCACCAGCTTATACTCCGGCTCTATGGGTTCCTTTACCTTGATTATCATCTCGGCTATGCCGTACACGTCCTCTATGGCGGGCAATATGCTCGCTCCCACAGTCTCGTATTCGGCATCGGCGAAGCCTGAGCCTTCGCCCGCTGTGTGCTGGACATACACCTTATGGCCGTGTGCTATAAGTTCCTTTACTCCCGCCGGGGTCATGCCCACGCGGTTCTCATTGTTTTTGATTTCTTTAGGTATACCGATAATCATGGTAAGTAAGGATGAAAATTAGTTAACGTATTGCGGCTACGTCAAGGGGATTGGTTGCCCTTGGCCGCCGCGTTTTTCAAGCGCCCAAATTTATAGATTTTTTTAAAAACCACAAAACCGCAACCTGATTTTTTTGAAAAAATTCGCGCGGTTCAGCTCCTGGACTCTGCGGATGTACGTATATCATGGAAATTTCGGGAATTTTTGGGCAGATGTTTGGATTTGTGAATTATTTGGTCTAAATTTGCGGTGCGAATATTCTTTACTTAAATAATATATTCTTATGAAGAAGATTTACACAATGTCTTTGGCCATGATGCTGGCTGCGCTGCCGGCTATGGCACAGCCGTCGATGAAGCTGCACGCGCCTGCGGTCACTCCGGCTACACCTATGACCTCTCTCCGGTCAGCGGCTTATCAGGCACCCGCACAGAGCGCCAGGAAGGCAGCCAAGAAGGCCGATGCCCCTGCCGGCATGAAGGTTGGCTATTGCAGCACCCCGTATTCTGCATACGGACTCGGATGCGGCGAGACCGGTGTCGGCATCATGTTCCCCGCCGATTTCCTGAAGGACTTCGTGGGCAACGACATCACGGCCCTCAACGTCAGCGCTCCCTACAGCAAGAAACTTTCCTCCCAGTCAAATCAGGTAAACGCCCTTACAAAGGCTAAAATCATGATTTGCACCGAGGCCAACGGTGCGCCCGTCTCTCAGAACGAGGTGACCCTCGGCACCCAGGCTTTCGTGGAGAATGAGCTTTCCTTCACCACTCCCTATACCATCAAGGAGGGCGAGGACCTTTACCTCTATATAGAATATGAGGGAGCCAGCACCGACGGTGACAAAACTACGGACTTTATCATCGTAGCCGACGGTGTGGCCACTTCCAATCCCAATGCCGGTTGGTTGTATTCCAAGTTCGGCGGTCTTACAAGCGCCGGTGAGATTCAGCTCCAGAACGACATGGAGTGGAAGGGCATGGCCGACATTATCGGTGCCGGTAGCTTCAACGTCACAGCCACCATTACCGGCGACAATCTGCCCCAGGACGTGGCTTCTCCCTACGCATACGGTATGGCCAACAACATCAAGCCCGGCACTCCCTTCAATTTCACTCTCGGTGTGGTAAACCAGGGTATGGCCGCCTTGCAGGGCATAGACATGGTCATGAAGATAGGAGACCAGGAGCCCCAGACTGCCGCCAACTGCCCGGTTTACGACGCACAGGGCCAGCAGAAACCCGTCAACTACGGCGAGATGGCTCTGATTCCCGCACAGTTCACCTGCAATACCGAGGGTGCCTCCATCCCCTTCGAGGTAAGCATCTCCAAGGTTAACGGCGTAGAAAACTCCCGCGCATCCGAAACGCTGAAAGGCTATATCCTGTGCCTTGAGAACGGTTATCCCGCAGTAGCGGTAATCGAGGAGTTCACCTCCACTTCCTGCCCCGCCTGCCCCATCGGCATCGCCGGTCTGGAAGAAATGGACAAGAAATACGGCGACAACGAGCGTTATATTCCCATCGCGGTACACTATTCCCAGGGTGCCGCAGACCCCATGGATGTCTGCAAGAATCAGTCTTACTGCTACTACGACTTTGTCATGGACTACGCCGATGCGCAGGGTGGTGTCAGCGCTCCCGCAGCCTTCCTGAACCGCGACTTCTCCAATCAGATTTATCCCATGCCCGACGAGCTTGATTATTATATCTCCTCCGAGTTGGAAGGCCAGGCCCTGACTCAGATTGACGCCACTCTCGCACGCACAGACTCCGAGACCAGTGTGACACTGAACACTACCGTCAACGCAGCCATTGACACCGAGGGCGGCTACGGCATATCCTATACCATTCTGGAAGATGACCTCGGCCCCTACCGCCAGCAAAACGGTCTGACCGGTTCCACCACTCCTTACTACGGCTGGGAGAGCAAGCCCGCGAGCGTATCCATGAAGTACAACGACATAGTACGCGCCGGCTCACAGTATCGTCCCCTGGAAGACTCCAAGGTATCCGGCCTGAAGAAAGGCGAGGCCTACACCTACAGCACTACGGTAGACCTGTCCGCAATCAAGGACCTCACCAAGTACAGCGTAGTCGCTATGCTGATAGACACAGCCAACGGCCATATCATGTCAGCCAAGAAGGTAGCGAGCCTCAATTCCGGTCTCAGCGACGTGGCTATCGCCGGCGAGAAAGTCGCCACCGGCTTCCGTGGCGGCATCAATATGCTCAGCACAGGTAATATCTACACCATGGACGGCCGCCAGGTAGCAGCCTCCGCAAACGGCATCGTCAACCTGCCCGCAGGTCTCTACATCGTAGCCACACCCCAGGGCAACGCCAAGATAATGGTACGCTGATTCCGACCCCCGTCATTTAAAGAACACGAATACAATTCCGAAGGGCGGCGCGCAATAAAGCGCGCCGCCCTTTCTTTATCTCCGCCTGACTTTTTTGTCAGCTCTCCCCTTGTGCCACGATACAGCAGGTAATTTTTCACATATCTTCCAATGTCAGTAATCGGGGTTCAATGTCGTATTTCATGAGCAGGCATGACTTGATGCGTTCCACTTTCTCCATAAACAGCTTATGGTCGTAGTTGCGACGTTGGCGTTTCACTTCGGCAACAACCGCAGTATTGTCGCCGACTTTTATTCCGACTATGTCTATTTCGTTTGACTCTTTGCCTTTTTTGCGTTCCCACCACGAACCGATGTCCATATACTCATGGCTTTCTATCATTTTCAGGCGGAAGTATTTTTCAAGGACGAGGCCGGAATATGTCGGGTAATCTGACATTACGATTTTACGAAGGTAGTCAAAATTGCCCATTTCGACAATTGTCTGGTTACGGTCAAAATAATTGAACCAAAATTTCAGGAAATTATCGGTTATCTCATATTGCACATTCTGAGAGCGCGGTTTCGACATAATGGGACGCACTCGCTTTATAAGCGAATAATCCTCTATCAATCGTTTCAGATGTCCTGCCACAGTCACTCCTCCCAATACGCTTTCAATAGCGCCCTGTGTGTTTGTCCCGGATGCGATGCAGCTGAGTACCGAGAAGTACAGACCATAATCTTTGCCGAATTCCTCAATCAGAAGATTGCGCCCTTCATCGATAAACGGAGAGTTCTCTCTGACGACATAGTTGAAAATACCGTCAATTGACAAGTCGGTATCTTCGCAAAGCAACTCAATGTATTTGGGCACTCCACCTGTGATACAATAGAGAGCAAGCAATTCGTCGTTGGTGTAGTCTGGCCGAAAATCATGTATAATCTCCTTCATGGTCTCAGTGCTGAAACCGGACAGACGTATTGTTGCGTCAGCTCTGCCAAACAGAGGCTCGTGGTAGCTTTCAAAAATCTTGTGCATCATTGAATATACCGAACCCATAAGCAAGAGATTGACGTGGGTGTCATCGCGGTACGTATCCCAGATGTTCTGCATATCGCTGAATACCGAGGGATTGATATTGAAAAATTCCTGAAACTCATCGATAATCAGATTAAACCTGCGAGTCTTCGCAAGTTCCATCATCATTTGGAACAGAGACCTGAAAGTCTTTATTTCCAATGGCACATAACAGTCAAGAGACGTGGATATAAGTCCGGCGAACTCCTCGCACAAAGCGGCTTCGTTTTTACGGCTGACGAACAGATACACTGTAGGATACTCCTCCTGAACGGCACGTAGCGCAAGCGATGTCTTGCCGATGCGACGCCGGCCGGTTATCACCGTCATCCTTGACCGGGATTCAAAGGCACGCCCTTGTATCCGCTTTAATTCCTTGATTTCTTCTGTGCGGTTATAGAATTTCATAACTTTGTCACTGTGGTAATAATTACGGCGGTGACAAAGTTATGAATAATTTTTGAAATAACAGCCATCCGTTGTAGATTTTTAACTACGTCAATCTGTGACTACCCATCCCGACTCTACTTTATGGGTATCGGGAGTCTTATGAACGTCTGTCCGATGACAGTCCTTAAGCCTCTATTCTTTGCGGGCAGCGGTTTTATTGCAGAATACTCGATGAGGCGCCCGTCTGTTGGGATGCCTCGTTGCCACGTTGTATTTTCTTGCCGAAGCCGAAAGTGTAGGTGGCTGAGACGAGGATGTAGCAGTGGTAGGTTACATCGTGGAAGGTCTTGGTGACATCGTAGCTGGCGCTTGTGGTTTCAGACGTTCCGGATTTCCAGTTCCATCTGAAAGGATTCGTCAGTCGTGCCTGAAGGTTCCACGACGAATCGCCCCAGCCCACTATTGCGGTATATGCGTCTTTCTGTTTAATCCAGGCTCCGTTCACATATCCGTCACAGTATTCCTGCGGCGCCTGGTACTGCAAGCCGAAATTCCAGCCTCCGACATAGTAAAATGCCTGAAGATACCAGAATATATGTTGACGTGTCCAGTCGAATGGCGCGTCGTTACGGACTATACGGTGCAGGACCTGACCGTTAATCATCAATGAATTGTCAAGCAGCCGTGCCGTGCCCTGCACTCCGTATTGCCACGAGGAGTAATCCCCCACACCCTTTTGCCTGATGGTTCGGAGTATTCCGTCGGGCGAAGCCTGGTAGACGTATGCGTAACGGTCTGTGATTACGGTAGATTGCCCGAAAGCGGCGAAATTGAATCTGTTGTCCGGCATGAAAACGTATCGCAGACTCACATCAAAGCTCTTGTAAGGATTGATGTCCGGGTTACCGGTGTAGCTGAACAGGGGGTTGGACCGGATTATGGCGATGCTTCTGTAGGAAGATGCCAGCGTCCATGTCGCGTGGTGGAAGTCGGCGCTGATTGAGTTCTTGTCGTCGAAGGCATATTGCACGGAGGCGTCCGTCCAAGGCTGTGTGGAATGTTCGGAGGCATCGCCCAATTTGGAGTGGTCGTAGTTAAAACCGCCTCCGATTAGTCCGTTGAAATTCCCGCTCCTGAAATTGTAGAACACCCCGGGGCCGACACGGTAGGTGGTAAGACGGTCGGTCGCATCCGACGTACCGGAATAGTGAGTGCGGTTTGCGAGCAGGGTACCGTTTAATATGCCGGTGATATTTCCCCATCTCCCGAAATCATGAACGAATCTCAGAGAGGCGGTCGCGCGGTGGGAATCATCCTTTGCCCCGTTGGAAAACGACGTTCCCGGGAGTTCGGTATAAAGGGAATTCTGGCCGGTATGCGAATATGAATAATATGGGTTGAAACTGATGCTGTTGTGGTGAGGAAGAATGAAATTCCAATAGCCCGAATAGGTAATGGAATTGGAGCGGGAATTTCGGCTATCGGTGTATTCCGTGGAGGGGAAATCCGCCGGAACGTATCTGACATAGCCTGCCGAGCAATCCTCCGGCTCGCGATAGAAATTCGCGCCTATGGTGTTGACCATTGTTACTCTGTCGGTGGCGTATGTGGCCTTGAATGTGGGCCAGTAGGAGTGTTGCCGTACTTTGGCTTCGACGGGATTTGAAACGCGCTCGAATATCTTAAGCGTTCCGTCGGTCTGAGGCAGACGATATGTCTCCAGAATACTCTGGCTCCGGTGGCTGTTCCGGGAATACCAGCCGCCCACAGCCAGGTCATACGTCATGCGCCCGTATTGAAACTTCGAATATAGATTCAGTTGTCCGGAGTCGGAAATGAAAAACTCGTTGGCGTAAGCCTTTACATAGCCGCCATACTCATACTTCTGCATGATGAAGTTGACGACGTGCTCGCTTCCCTGGAATCTCGGGTCCTGTGGAAAATCATAGTATTCGACCTTTTTGACATCAGCCATCTTCATGCCGGAAAGGTCTTGTTCGGACGCCGGGACAAAATCTATGTATAAATCCACTTTCTGCCCCGTGTTGGTGGTCACTGTATTGCCTGAAACGAGACCTAACTGCGGAATGGCCATGTGACCGAGCAATTCAGGGCCTGTCTGGGCGGCGTTCTTCTGCCGTCTTGTAGGGAGATAGGTGGCTCCGGTGGCCGAGGTACGTTGAAGTCGCTCTTCCACCACCACCTCGTCAAGTTCCTGTGTCTTTATGCTGTCAGTCGTTTCAGTCCGGGCCATCGCGCTGACAGAGCTTAGCAAAGCGGAAAAAATGATGAATGTCTGTTTCATGATTACAGCCTTTTGTTTTTGGCACAAAATTACGGATATTTGTGTCAATGGATTTCAACAAATGTTGAAAAAGAGCTGTGATTCAGACATTTTTTCGCAGCCGGCTCAGATGGGTCTGGGTTATGTTCAGGAATGAGGCGATGTCTTTAAGCGGAAAGAGGTGGAAAATGTCGGGGTGTTTTGAAATCAAGTCGTTATACCGCTGTCGCGCCGATTTGACATGTAAATCCTTGTATCTGTCGTAAACGGTAGAGAAAACCGCCTCGGTGCCAATCATTACCATATCCTTGAGCCGAGAATCCGTCTTAATGCGTTCCCCGAGCATTGAGGTGGAGATGCAGTATATGTCGCAAGGGGATTCGGCTGTGACTGAAGTGCGGGCCTTTTGTCCGTACAGGGAAAACGGGAAATCGGTTACAAATTCGCCGGTAAATTCCAGACCCAATACATGCTCCGTGCCATCGTCGCCGTATGCCACATATTTCAATGTGCCGGACTTGATGTAGCCGAAATACCGGGCCACATGACCTGCGGTGAAAAAATCCTCGCCTTTGTCAAAATGCCGCAAAGTGCCCTCGCGCAGACATAATTCACGCCAATACTCTGCCGAAGGGCTTTCCATATATGTGTTGAAATTGTTCGCCATACATATTCGTGCCGTGGCTCACGGCGATTGTCGGTAAAGAAAGAGCGTGAGCCAGCTATGCCACGTCAGAAGTCGGAGGTCGTAGGAAACCTTTATCCAAAGATATGGGGATAGCAGCCCACGCTATGCGCGTGAGAACCGCTATGCCTGCTCTCGGATAAGTCTTGAATTTCCTACGTTCCCGACTGCGAGAAAAGCATAACGCTCCTTATGTTTCAGAAATGTATGAACGGGCCTGCGCCAATTCAATTACAAAATTAGCGATTTTTTCTAAATGAACAGTAGTCCGGAGCTTCAAATCTTCAGGAGACGGAGCCGGCTCCTTGGAGGTGTGTGCGGAATGGGATGGAAATTGGTGTGTTTTGCGGTTTTTAAGATTGCCTGTTAGCTCTATCGGCGAAAAAAATGTTCTAAATATCTTATTTATTGGTCGGCTATCAACTTTTATATAAATTTGAACGTCTATCAATAAAACGGACAGTCGTAAGGACGGGAGACGGAATTGTACCTCGTCGTTTATAACCGAAGCCTCTTGTCCCATACCTAAAATATAAGTGTGTATGCTACGTAAACTATATCTGACCATACTGGCGGCCTCTGTGGCGGCCGGAGCGTGTGCCCAGGGTACCGTCTCACTGGACTCCTGCCGCAATATGGCTCTGCGCAACAACAAGTCCATACGGGTGGCCGACCAGAATATAATCGGTGCCGGATATGCACGCAAATCGGCCAAGGCCGCATATCTCCCCGGACTTGACTTCAGCGCCACATATATGTATAACCAGCACCAGATAGCCCTGCTCGGCGCCGACGCCAAGCTCCCCACAATGAGCTTCAATCCCGGAACCATGAGTTATGAGTACAATCTGCTCAAGAATCCGGAAACAGGTATGCCGGTTACCGACCCCAAGACCGGACAGCCTATCCCCTCGGAGGTGGCGGTGATTCCAAAGGAGGCCATGAAGTATGACGTACACAATGTGGTGGCCGGCGCCTTCACTCTTACCCAGCCGGTGTATATGGGCGGCGCCATACGCGCCATGAACGAGATAACCAGGTATGCCGAGCAACTCGCCGTCTCTATGCGCAACTCCGCTGTGCAGGATGTGGTCTACAATGTGGACGAGGCGTACTGGACCGTGGTCTCCCTGGTGCAGAAGCAGAAGTTGGCCCAGAGCTACTGCAATCTGCTTGACACGCTCGATTACAATGTCCATGCCATGTACGACGAGGGGGTGGCGACCCGCTCGGACTGTCTGAGCGTGGAGGTTAAGGTGAACGAGGCTGCCGTGACCAAGACCAAGGTGGACAACGGACTCTCGCTGGCCCGCATGGCGCTGGCGCAGGTGTGCGGCTTGCCCATAAATACCGTTTTCACGCTTCAGGACGAGGAGCTGAGGACGCGCCCGGAGCTGCCTCCGGCATCCGAGTTCGACCCGCAGAGCGTCTATATGCGCCGTCAGGACCTCACGTCCCTTCGCCACAGCATAAGCATCCTGGAGCAGCAGGAAAAGCTGGCGCGTGCCGAGATGCTTCCCAAGGTGGCCCTGGTAGCCGCCTGGGCCTTCGCCAACCCCAACACTATCGATGGCTTTGAGAAACGCTTCGGCGGCGGGTTCCATGTGGGCGCCACTGTCAGCGTTCCCCTGTGGCATTGGGGTGGCCGTTACAATAAGCTGAAAGTGGCCGAGTCGGCCACTGCGGCGCAGCGCCTGCAGCTTGAAGACGCACAGACATTGGTAGACCTACAGGTGAACCAGGCCCGCTTCAAGTTCGACGAGTCCAGGAAGACCCTCGACATGACCCGCACAAACCTCGCCAAGGCCGACGAGAACCTGCGTAACGCGGAGTACGGCTTCAAAGAGGGTGTGCTCACCACTGACGACGTCACCGCAGCGCAGACTGCCTGGCTCGAGGCCCATTCGGAATATCTGGATGCCGAAATAGGGGTGCAGCTCTGCCGCGTTTACCTCGGCAAGGTACTCGGAACCATGTCTTACTGATGTGTCCGCACAACATATATGAATGAACTAAAATTACCGTTATGGAAGATAAGAACATACCTGTCGAAGAGAACAAGGCGCAGACCGGCGAGCTCGCTCCGGCGCCCACAAAGCAGCAGGTCAGCAAGAGAGAGAAAGGGCTTATAACAGCCATACTTATCGTCACTATAGTCATAGCGGCGGTGGCCGTTATCGGATTCCTGCGCATCAACCCCGCGCCCGACCGGGTGCAGGGACAGGCCGATGCCGAGGAGATACGCATATCGGGCAAGTTGCCGGGCCGCGTGGTGTCCCTCTATGTCACCGAAGGTCAGTATGTACATGCCGGCGACACCTTGGTACGTATCCATTCCTCTGTGATGGATGCCAAGCTGGAGCAGGCCAACGCCATGCAGCAGGCAGCCTCGGCCACCAACGAGAAGGTGGACGCAGGCACCCGCAGCCAGATAATCCAGTCGGCTTATGACATATACCAGCAGGCTCTGTCGGCCCGCGACATCACTCAGAAGACCTACAGGCGTATGCAGAACCTCTACGACAAGGGGGTAATCTCCGAGCAGAAGCGCGACGAGGCCAAAGCCGCATACGATGCCGCAGTGTCCGGCGCCGAGGCTGCCAAGAGCCAGTGGGAGCTGGCCAAGGCCGGCGCCCAGAAAGAGGACAAGAAAGTAGCGCAGGCCATGGTTCAGGTGGCAAAAGGGGGAGTGAAGGAGGCTGACGCCATGCTCGAGGACCAGTATCTGGTGGCGCCTTGCGACGGCCGCATAACCGTAATCTACCCTCACGAGAGCGAGCTGGTGATGACCGGCGCCCCGATTATGACCCTGCAGAAGGATGACACATACCTGGTGTTCAATGTGCGCGAGAACCTGCTCAAGGATATTCAGCAAGGCTCTGTACTGAACGTCAACATCCCCGCTCTTGACAAGAATATCAAGGCAAAGGTATATTACATCCAGGATATGGGTTCTTACGCCAACTGGCAGGCCACTAAGGCCACAGGCTCCTACGACGCCCGCACGTTCCAGGTCAAGGCGCGTCCCATAGAGCCTGTCGCGAAGCTGCTCCCCGGCATGAGCGTCCTCTACGAGGGTGTGGAGAAACAGGCACGGCAAAATAAGTAAGAGACTGTCTGGACAGCCTCCAAACACACGTACAGCGAGATGAAAACCGGATTTTTTGCGATAGTGATGCGCTCCCTGCGGCAGCTTGCCTCCCGCAGGCTGTACTGGTATGCCATCTTCTTCCTGCCCATAGGCCTGGGTTTCTTCTTGACCTCGCTGATGGATAGCGGCCTGCCCATGAAGGCGCCCACCGCTATCGTGGACAAGGACCATACCCATCTGTCCCGTCAGGTGACGCAGACCCTGGACGGCATGGAGCTGGTTCGGATTACCAAGGCCTGCGACTCCTATTCGGCGGCTATGGACAAGCTGCGCGAGGGGGAGGTGTTCGGATTCTTCCTGATTCCGGAGAACTATGAGGCCGACCTGCTGGCCGGACGCTCCCCGGTCATCTCTTTCTACACCAACATGACCTATTTCGTGCCCGGCACCCTGGTCTACAAGAATTTCAAGACTACCGCCGTCTATACCAAGGCGGGAGTCGTGCTCCAGGTAATACAGACCGGTACCGGCGCCACACCCCAGGAGATAGCCCCCATACTCAATCCCGTCAGCATACAGGGGCGACCGCTCAACAACCCCTGGCTCAACTATTCCTACTACCTCAGCAACAGCTTCATCCCCGGTGTGTTGCAACTGATGGTGATGCTGCTGACCTGCTACACCTTAGGCGAGGAGATAAAACAGCGCACTTCCCTGCAGCTGATGCGCATGGCCGGCGGCTCTATCCTTAAGGCCGTGACCGGCAAGCTGCTGCCCCAGACGCTAATCTGGTTTGCAATCGCAATGCTCATGGAGGCATGGCTGTTCGGGTTCAACGGCTTCCCCCTCAACGGCTCCACGCTATGGATGACCCTCAACACGCTTATGCTGGTGCTCGCCTCCCAGGGCTTCGCGCTCTTTGTATTCTGTCTGCTCCCCAACCTGCGTTTTTCCGTCTCCATCTGTTCCCTCACCGGCATACTCACTTTCTCCCTGGCCGCCTATTCCTTCCCGGTGGAGAGTATGTACGGCGGTGTTGCCGTCTTTTCCTGGATGATGCCGGTGCGCTACTACTTCCTGATATACATAGACCAGGCCCTTAACGGCATCGACATCTGGTACAGCCGTTGGTACTTCGTGGCCTATTTCATCTACTTCTTCGCCCCCCTCCTGTTGTTGTGGAGGGTGAAGAAAGCATTCAATAATCCCGTACAAGTTCCCTGAAAACGCCCCTGCGATGAAAAAGTTTTTCAAATTCATATCTGTAGAGCTCAGGGCGTTAGGCGAGTCTTATGCCTTAGAGCTGAAGGAAATATTCCACGACCAGGGAGTCATCCTCTTCTTCCTGTTCCTGCCTCTTGTGTATCCGGTAATCTACTCGCTGATATACGGACCCGAGTTGGTGCGCGACGTGGATGTGGTGGTCGTGGACAACGACCGCACTCCTTTGAGCCGCGAGTTAGTGCGTGATTTCAACGCCTCGGAGGGGGCCGATGTGATAGGTTACGCCGCAGAGATGGGTGAGGCCCGCCATGCCATGAACTCGCATGAGTGCTACGCTATTCTGGAGATTCCGGAGGGATTCGCACGCAACATAGGGAGGGGAGAGTCCTCGCAGGCCATCCTGTACTGCGAAATGAGTCTGTTGCTCCGTTACCGCGCGTTGCTGTTCTCTGCCACAGACCTTGGCCTGGACATGAGCGCCAGAATACAGGCGCGCGACATCAAGGAACTGGGCGCTTCCTCGCTGATGCCTAAATCCGACCCGATGCCCATAGAGGGCGTTTCGGTGGGTAATCTGCAGGGCGGTTTCGACTCGTTCATAATGCCCGGTGTGCTGATGCTCATCCTGCAGCAATGTATAGTCCTTGCCGTGGGAATGATGGGCGGACGTCGTTTCGAGGAGGCCCGCAGGGGCATAAATCCGGTCAACGCTGTTGGCGGCACCGTATTCGTGACAATGTTGGGACGTATGGTGGCCTATATCTCCATTCTGGCGCTGCCCCTGCTTTGGCTCGTACATTTCGTGCCATTGGTGTTCCGCTTTCCTATGGCCGGCGATATGCTCGATATCTTTACATTCCTGGTGCCCATGGTCCTGGCTTGTGTGTCCTTGGGTTTTGTTGTCCAGGCGTTCACCCGCGAGCGCGAGGCCATAATGATTATATGGGTGGCTACGAGCTTCCTGTTCCTCTTCCTGAGCGGACTGACCTGGCCCCGTTATGCCATGCCTGAGTTCTGGAAATTCTTAAGCGATTTGCTCCCGGCCACATGGGGCGTGAACGGCTTTATTCTCATGAACGCCAACGGGGCCACTCTCGCCGACGTGGCTCCCTTCTACGAGAACCTATGGTGGCAAGCGGGCGGTTACTTTCTGCTGGCCTGGGTAATACACCGCTTCTGGCTGCGCCCCGAATTGAGCCGCATGGCCCGTCTGCACCGCAGCTGACCTAAAACTACATAAATTTAGACCCCGCAATTCCGGACTTTTAAGTCAGGGATTGCGGGGTCTAAATTATATGTGGGGGAATTAGCCGAGAACTTCTATGGCCCGGTTCAGGCGGCCTATCACTTCGGCTTTGGGCATCAGTTCTGTTATGTCGAACATGTGCGGGCCACGGCAGGAGCCTACCACGGCCAGGCGGAAGGCGTTCATGACATTGCCGAGATGGTATCCGTTGGCGGCTATCCAGTCAAGTACAATCTTCTCTGCGTTGGCGCTGCTCATATCATCTATGCCCTCAAGCACACCTATGAGCTGCTGCATAATCTGTGCGGTGCCCTCTTTCCAGCGCTTCTTGACATCCTTCTCGGCGTAGGTAGTGGGAGCCTCGAAGAAGAAGTCGGCCTGCGTCCAGAGGTCGCGCACGAAGTCTATGCGCCCCTTGACCATGTCCACGGCGCGGGCCACATATTCCGGGTCGGCGTCACCGTAGCCATGTTCCCGGAGTATAGGCATGAAGAGTGCGGCCAGTTCGGGGCCCTCCATGCGCATAAGGTACTCGTGGTTGAACCAGATGCCTTTCTTGTAGTCGAACTTGGCGCCCGCCTTCGAACAATGTCCGAAGGAGAATTTGGCTATCAGTTCCTCCATATTCATAAGCTCGGTGTCATCGCCGGGATTCCAGCCCAACAGGGCCAGGAAGTTGACCACAGCCTCGGGCAGATAACCCTGTTCGCGGTATCCGGAGGACACTTCGCCGCTCTTGGGGTCGTGCCATTCCAGGGGGAAAACGGGGAAGCCCAGTTTGTCGCCGTCTCGCTTTGAGAGCTTGCCGTTGCCCACGGGCTTGAGCAGCAGGGGCAGGTGTACGAATTGAGGCATGGTGTCGGCCCAGCCGAAAGCCTGGTAGAGCAGCACGTGGAGCGGTGCGGAGGGAAGCCATTCCTCGCCTCTGATTACGTGGCTCACTTCCATCAGATGGTCATCCACGATGTTGGCCAGGTGATAAGTGGGCAGGTTGTCGGCGCTCTTGTAGAGAACCTTGTCGTCCAGGATGGAGGAATTTATGACTACGCGGCCACGTATTAGGTCGTCCACCACCACGTCCTGTCCGGCATCGATTTTGAAGCGCACCACGTACTGGTGGCCGGTGTCAATCAGGTTCCGCACCTCTTCGGCGGACATCGTGAGCGAGTTGCGCATCTTGTCGCGGGTGGATGCGTCATACTGGAAGTTGGGCTGTTCGGCGCGGGCCTTCTCCAGCTCCTCGGGTGTGTCGAAGGCTATGTATGCCTTGTCGGCATCTAATAACTGCTTCACATATTTCTTGTAGATTTCCTTGCGCTCGCTTTGCTTGTAGGGGCCGAAAGCGCCGCCTTCGCGTACGCCTTCGTCAATCCCTATGCCGAGCCAGTTCAGGGCCTCGTTTATGTATTCCTCGGCACCGGGAACGAAACGGCGGGAGTCTGTGTCCTC
>ERZ860264.641-NODE-641-length-30208-cov-3.230093_pt1 | contig 30208 bp, 25 predicted proteins | sample MGYA00509980_ERZ860264 | MGnify/ENA primary metagenome ERZ860264 (study PRJEB30046, sample SAMN00715212) | human gut metagenome | study: EMG produced TPA metagenomics assembly of the A metagenome-wide association study of gut microbiota in type 2... | reverse complement strand
TTGATGAAATAGGCGAGTCTGCCAAGATTATCGGTGCGGTCAATACGGTCATCATCGAAAAAAACGGAAAAACACGTGGAGAGAACACTGATGGCAAGGGCTTTGTAAAGGCCATATCGGAAGTGACATCCGTGCAGGGAAAGAAACTGGTTGTGTTCGGTGCTGGCGGGGCGTCTCGCGCCATCTGTGTTGAGATGGCACTGGCCGGAGCTTCGGAAATAACAGTCGTAAATATTTCTGAAGACGGACAGATTTTGGTTGATATGCTCAACCAACACACGCCGACAAGTGCTTCATTTGTCTTATGGGACCACATTTTCAACATTCCGGCAGATACGGACATAGTAATCAACGCAACATCCGTAGGTCTGTATCCTAATGTGGAGCAGCGACTGAATATCAATGCGGACACATTAAAGCCGCATATGGTGGTTGCCGACTGCATCCCTAATCCCGCCTACACGCATTTCGTCAAGGATGCCATAAGCAAAGGATGCCGGCATGTCTTGCCCGGCATGAATATGCTTGTCAATCAAGCAGTAATAGCCCTCAAATACTGGACGGGCAACGATGTGGATGCCGACATCATGCGGCAGGAATTAACGCGCGTTCTCGGACTATAAAAACACATGATATAATGGATCTTTCAATGTGGATTCAATCCCCCATACAGTGGGGGATACTCTTTTTGTCTGCCTTCATAATTGGCATGTCCAAAACCGGCATACAAGGATTAAGTCTCATATCAGTTCCTCTTATGGCTCTTGCTTTCGGAGCAAAACCTTCGACCGGATTGATTTTGCCAATCTTATGTGCGGCTGATTTAATCGCGGTACTTTATTACCGACGCAAAGCAGAATGGAAATACGTTTTCAAACTGCTTCCAGCTGCTTTGGCAGGATTTGTCGTGGCTTTGTTTGTAGATAAGATTGTTCCTCCTACTGAGTTTAAGCACCTTATGGGAGGCTGTCTTGCCGCAATCATGCTCGTTATGCTCTGGACAGACCGGAAAGGGAAAGAAAACAGCCTGTCTTCGTACTGGTGGTTCAGTCCGCTTTTCGGACTTATGGGCGGTTTCACTACGATGATAGGCAACGCCGCAGGTCCGGTAATGGCTATTTATCTACTGTCGATAAGGATGCCGAAATATAGTTTTGTCGGCACAAACGCATGGTTCTTCCTTGTAATCAACTATTTGAAAATTCCGGTACAGATACTTGCATGGGATAATATCACAATCTGGTCTCTGGTGCTGGATGTCTATACCATCCCGTTTGTTTTGTTGGGTGGTGTCGCGGGCATACTTTTGGTAAAACGATTGCCGGAAAAGGGATTCCGCAATGCTACGACTGCCGCAACGGGGTTGTCGGTACTTATGTTGCTTGCATGAATTAAAAAATAAATCAGAAATATGGAATATCGTAAATTAAACGGTTCGGGATTCTATGTCCCGGCTTTGACTTTGGGAACAGGAACATTCGGCGGCTCTCACGGCTTCGAGGGCTGGGGACACACGGGAGTGGAGGAAGCCACCCGTATGATTGATATGTGTCTGGATGCTGGACTTAATATGTTTGATACAGCAGATATATACTCACGCGGACTTTCCGAAGAAATATTGGGCAAGGCGATTGCCGGAAAGCGTAACAGGGCGCTCATAGCCACCAAAGGGACATTCTCCATGGGAAACAGCCGTAACGAGGAAGGCGCATCGCGTTTCCATCTGATAGAAGCATGTGAGGCGAGTCTGCGCCGTCTCAATACAGATCATATAGACCTTTATTACATACACGGCTTCGATGCGAATACTCCTGTGGAGGAAACCTTACGGGCATTGGAAGATATGATAACAAGCGGGAAAATCCGTTATATCGGCTGTTCCAATTTTGCAGGTTGGCAGTTGATGAAGTCGCTATCAGTGTCGGAACGTCGCGGATGGAGTCGTTATGTGGCACATCAGGTCTATTATTCTTTGCTCAATCGAGACTTTGAATGGGAACTGATGCCGCTTGGTATTGATCAACAGATAGGCACGGTTGTATGGAGTCCGCTTGCCGCCGGGCGTCTTGGTGGCCGCTACCGCAGGAACAATCCCGTGCCGCAAAACGGAAGAGTGGCACGTGGCGGTGCACCTGTAAGAGATAACGTTGTCTCCTACGACCGCCTGTATAACATAATTGATGTATTAGACGAACTGGCAGTGGAAACTGGAAAGACCGTGGCTCAAGTAGCTTTGAACTGGTTGCTGCAACGCCCTACGGTATGCAGCCTCGTCATCGGAGCCAGCTCTGAAGAACAACTCCGCCAAAACCTCGGTGCGGTGGACTGGAAACTTACGGCAGAACAAATCCAGCGTCTTGATGTTGTCAGCAAGACGTCCAAACCCTATCCCTACTGGCATCATGACCAACGCCCGGAGTTGTCGTCACAAATATTTTAAGGTTGCTAAGTACTTATTTGTAAGATTAAGTAGAATGTATCATAAATACGACTGAAACAAATGTCTTTCTGTATGTCGGTGTTTGACACCAGAACACTATCATCAATATAATAGCTATCTACAATCTCTAATCTGAGCTTATGATAGGATTAAAACACTTTATATTTCAAGAAGTAATAAATACAATGAAAGTAATGATTGTGGATGCCTCCGAATCCGACCGTCGGCTTATGTCGGGCTTGCTTGTCAAGCACGGCTATGAGCCGATTGTTGTCGAGAATATGGAGGCTGCAAAGGAAGAGGTGGCAAAACTGCCACCCGGTGCGGTCGTGGTTACGGCGATGAAATTCGCCCACGGCACCGCGCAAGAGTTAATCAACTGGCAAAAGCAAGAGGGATATAAATTCCCGGTTATTGCCGTAGTGGACAATCTGAACGCCGTGGATCTTCTCTCGGTGATGCGCGACGGCGGAGCCGTGGATGTGGTGCAGCGTCCGGCGATTGACAAGCAGCTCGTCGAGACGGTCGGCAGGTATGCCAGACCCGAAAACGCCGTGCTTGTCCTCGATGACAGCCTGATACCCCGCAGGAGCGACACTTTCAGACGCATCGAGGAAACGGTGCGGAACATCGCCGCCACCAACGCCAACGTGATAGTGTTCGGCGAGAGTGGCACGGGGAAGGAACAGATAGCGCGCCAGATTTATCTAAACAGTTCAAGAACCGAAAGCCCCTGCATCGTGCTTGATGCCGGAAGTGCCGCCCTTGTCGGGAACCACAACCCGAAATCTGAACAGAGCGAGATATATAACCGCATCAAGGGTTATTTCGGCAAATGCGCCAGAGGCACAATCATAATAAAGAACGTGCATCTGCTCAACTTCGACAAACAGTCGGTGATGCTCCATATCCTCGAAACCGAACATCCCGATGTGCGCGTCATAGGCACGGCAGACCCCGACCTGCTGGGCATGGTCACGGCAAAGACATTCCGCCCCAACCTCTATTACATATTGAGACAGGCAGAGATTGTGATGCCCCCGTTGCGTGAGACGATTGAAGACATAGAGCCGCTTGCCGATTACTTTCTCGGAGAATACTCACAAAAGACAGGCATGGAGAAAAAGAAGCTCAATCTATCGGCGAGAAAGGCGTTGAGGACATATCCGTGGCCCGGCAACGTGCGTGAGCTGAAGGATGTGATTCTCTTTGCCGCCTTCCACACCAAAGAGGACACGATAACGAAAGAGGACATCACCTTCTTCCAGTCGGAGCCGGAAGTGCCCGATGTGCTTACCCTCAAAAACGAGGACATCGAGAAAAAGCAGATAGCCAAGGCGATTGAACGCTCAAACGGCAATATGTCGGAGGCTGCAAGGATTTTGAAGATAAGCCGTTCAACCCTCAGTTACAAGCTCCGTTTCTACGGATTGCGCTGAAACAGCGACTGAGATAGCCCATAATCCGCCGAAAATCATTATCTTTGTGGCGAATTTGGAAATATAGGCGACGGGAGAGCCTGTCGCATAGAAAATACAGTATAACATAACTTCGCAGAAGTTCTCTTGTAAATCTGGAACATTTATTAATGGAAGAACTGAGGCGATGCTATGCTATGCGTCTGCATAGCGTGCATCCATTGACCTCTGACTTCCATAGGCAATCCAGAGCCCACAAGAGTAGGAGTGAAAATAGATGCACGCTTTTGTGTCGGGTTGACACGCAGATCTTAGAGCTTGTCTAAAAATAAGAGTAAAAATTTGTTATAGGGCATAACAAACCCTCAATCAAGGTGTTGAAGGAGAAAAATATAATACTATGCATAAAAAGAATCTCTATCAGACACACTTGACCGAGGGTCAATGGTCTTATATTAACAAAGAATTCCTTGAAAATGACAGTCGGAAGCGTAAATATTCTCTCCAGTCGGTGTTCGAGGCCATACTGTATCTGCTGGCCAGCGGTTGCCAATGGCGCAGAATTCCGAATGACTACCCTAAATGGAGGAGCGTCTTTTATTACTACTGCAAATGGCGGTCTGATGGCCGTGTCGAGCATTTCCTTCAGAAACTTGTCCGCAAGGTCCGCAAAGGGCGTGGCCAGACATCATCCCCATCAGTCGGGGCATTGGATGCGCAGAGTGTCAAATGGGGTAGTAAGCAAGGAGATAACGGTTATGACGGTAACAAGAAAGTCAAAGGCGTCAAAAGAAACATCATCGCCGACCGTAACGGATTCATCCTGGCAAGAAAAGTCTGCAATGCCGGAATCCATGATTCAAAGATGGCTCATGAGTTATGCCGGCAGGCCGATGACACATGGGAGGAGCTTGAAAAAGTTCTTGTGGACCGTGGTTACCGAGGGGATGTGGCGGCGGACATCGAGAAAGACTTCGGAATCGAGCTTGAAGTGTCCAACACTCCAAACGGTGTCAAGGGATTCTTGCCGAAACCTCTGCGATGGGTGGTCGAACGAACTTTCGCATGGCTCGATTCTTGCAGACGGCTCGCACGTAACTATGAGATTCTGAACGAATCCGCAGAAGAAATGATTGATTTTGCTGCCATAAAATTTTTAATCAATAAAATTTAGACAAGCTCTTAATCTGATCTACAAATGAAATCCCCCGTTTATTTTACCGCCTCTTTTCTTCGCGTGGAAACGGCGAAGGGCCTCTTTAGGCGACAGGTCGGGATGTCTCGCACGGAACTCCGGCCAGGTCTCGTTGTCGCCTCCGCATGACCAGCCCTGTTCCTCGACAGGCGAGCCGCCTATATTCGGAACACTGACCGTGACGGCGGGTTGCTGAACCTCCGTCTGTCTTTGTGTCTGTCCCGATGTAACACGGGTTGACGCTTTCTGCAACTCCGTGAAATGCCTGTCAAGATTCCCGAAACTGAACTTCCTGTCAACCTTCGACCCTGAAAACTTCCTGCCTTCATAGATGAAGGAGACACCTTCCCGGATGGATGTTCCCTTCCGGCATTTGTATTCCACACTGACACCTCCGGCTCTGAGCCATTTCTCAAACTTTTCCCAACTGTTCACGCCCGGATTGTTCCATGCGCCGTCGATGATGTGGAACAGCCGGTATTTCACTTTCTCGGCACCGCGCAGGCGGTTGACATTGGTATTTCCTTTGCCCTCGCTGATTTTAAGGTTGTACTCCCGTGTGAGGTCTTTGCATATATCCCGGTTGCGTTCATAGTCGTTTTTGTCCGATATTGTTCCGGCATGGTTGTCGATTCTACTGAACACAATATGGCAGTGGGGATGTGCCTTATCGAAATGGCGCACTATGATATATGGGGTGTCAACGATGCCCATGCGCTCCATATATTTTCCGGCAATCTTCACCATGAGGGCATCATCGAGCCTGTCGGCATCCTCCGCATCGAAGTTGAGCGAGATATGCCCGACTGGATTTTTCACTCTCGGATTCAGGGAGCGGTTATCCTCGAAAGAGCGGATTATCTCCTCGCGGTCTTCCTCGCCGCCGATGCTGCCGGAATCAATAAGCCTCCATTCATCGCAGGGCGTACCGTCGGGACCGTCCTTTTTCCTGCGGGTAACATATTCGATGCAGCCACGGAATCCGCTCCCTTTTGTTATCTTTCCGAACATGGCTTATCATCCTCCGTTACGGTATTTTTCAATCAGATCAGTTATGAACCTGACGCATTTCAGTGTCATTCCTACACTGTCGATGAGTTGCTGACCGTCCGCCTTGCCGTTCATTTTCATAAAATAATTGATGAATTTGACGGCACTGTTCAGATTGTTTTTTATTCCCTGAAGGTCGCGTATAGCCTGTAAATCCTTCGCCGAAAGTCGTGGCACGACGGTACAGCGGAGGGCGGCGTGGCGCAGGTATTCCGACTTGTTGAGACCTGCGGTTACCGCCTTTCCCATTATTTCGCCGTACTGCTCCACATCGAGTTTTACGGTTATGAGTATTGATTTTCTCTTTTCGGCATCCAGCCGGGGTCGCCCTTTTGCCGGGCATTTCTTGGTTGTCTTCATTTTCGGTATGTGTTTATGTCGTGTTTTGTGTGACCATCGGGAGCGGTCGGTTTTCGGGATTACTTGTAATACGAAAACATAAACTCGCTCCCTTCCGTCTGCAACCACAAAAACAGTTTTGCGCAGCGCGAAACTACCCGCTGATTTCATGCGTATGCACCTCTATAAATCCCCATATATCTGCGTGCAGACATACACAAGTGAATATGTGTGCAGGTGAATACGTGTGTCTGTTACAGAAGGATTATATTATCTGTCACTTTGATGATACGATAAGTGAATTGTCATTTATATGATTCGTCACTCTGTCATTTCACATCACCTGCCGTCAGCCGTTGCGGCAGCTACCAGATAGTCGTTAAGGTCATTGTAACCGTTATAGCGGTGTGAGCAGTCGGTGATGTGTTTTCCCGGAACAGCGGTCAACCGTTGCAACGCTGTTTTCCCTGCATCATCGTTGTCAAAGAAACAGCGGATGTCGCTGTAATCCCGCAATACCGTGATCGCCTTGTTGACATTGGCAACGGAGTTAAGCACTATGGCGTCGCATCCCGGTATCAGTCCGAGAGTGAGTGCCGAGAGATAATCAATGAATCCCTCGAACACGGCGCACTCTGATGACGGACCGTCTCTTGACCACGGCACACAGGATATGTCCTTGTGTCCGGCGCAACCCTTGAAATACTTGTTGCGCAGTTCCCAGCCTCCGTTGACATTCCCGAATGCGACGGCAAAATACGGTTTGCCGTTGACGCTGTAATGAGCCTCCCTGCAAACTGCCACGGCTATGTGTGCCGGGATACCCCGCTCTTTGAGGTATGCGAGAAGTGCGGGGTGTCCTAATGGCACTATCTTTATATCTCCCGTTTTCGGTGCGGAGGGTCGCGGTGCTAATCGTCCTTGACGCTTTGCTCCGCAAAGAAAAGACAATGCGACTGTCCGTGCCGATGGCGCGGCGCATCCCCGCAGGATGATGTCCGAAATATATCCTATATTGTCGGAGCGGTAAACAAGTCTGGCGAGGTCTATTATGTCGCCTCCCTTGCCGATACCAAAATCATACCAGCAGTTGAGCGTTGTCTCGACCTTGAACGACGGTGTGGTCTCCTGCCTCAACGGAGAGCGGTACCACAGCCTGTTCCCTTTTCTTGCCGCCGGCTCGTGTCCGAGTGAGGACAGAAAATCGGCAAGCGGAATGTTTTTGATTTCGCTGATCATAATTCCATTCTTGGTATTTGTTGATGTGTGTTTTCGGAGTATAATCCTAATATATACGCCCCCGTACTATACTGTACCTGTTTTCGACACGGGGCAATAGCGGGCCTCCGGGTTATATACATAGGCTTTCAGCCTGTCATCCCTCACAATCATCCGCTTGTAGGAGAGAAATTTTTTGAGTTCCGTGATTATGGTGTAACTGCGTTTGAATCCGGCGGTGGCCGCATAATTCTCCATGAGAGCCGGAATCAGGTTCCTGTATTTCTTTATCGGGCCATTGGCGAATGAGGCCTCCAGAGCGGCACGGTGCTGTTCCTCGGTCAGCTCCGTATAGCTGAATCCTCGTTTTACAGCCTTCTTGCCGAATTCGTGTCCGAACTTCTGTTCCGGCAGACCCTCGTCGTTGACGGTGAAGGCGACAGGCTCCATGTCGATGGAGCGTATAAGAGGCGCGGTTATCTCACTGACGGCGGTGTCTTCCGTGTTCTTGGCTATCTGCAACACAGTCTCCGCCTTGTTGTTGAGTTCGGTGCCTATATGTCCCCTCACGTTGTCGTCCGCCTTATTCTGGTGGAGAACGGTGTGGATGTGTATCTGATAGCGGTCAGTCCATGCCATGAGCTTGGTTATCACATTGGTGGCTTCGGTGGCGTTGTTGATGTCATACATCAGGTCGCGGATGCCGTCTATAACCACAAGACCTATTCCGGGAGTGGTGGATATGGCGTGGTCTATCATCGCCAGACGCTGCTCCGGCGAATACGGGCGCAGGGAGGCGAACTTGAAATTTTCGGGCTGGCTGTCAACAGGCAGCCCCGCGAGACGCAGTATGCGCCATATCACGCGCTGACAGTGGTAGGGGCTTTGCTCCGTGTCGATGTAAAGCACGCCTCTCTTGTCCTCTGGCATCTCGCCTATATAGGCAAGCACCTCGCCGTTCTTCAGTGCCGCCGCCGTCAGTGCCGTGACATTAAATGTCTTCCGACTCTTGGCTTTCCCGGTGGATGCCGAGAAATTGCCCAGGGTGCCTATTACCGCACCGTTGCAGAAAAGCACCTCGGTGTCTGCCTTGCACTCGTCCGTTATGCGCAGGAGTGATTTCTCCCACAGGTCTGCCACGGTCAGCGATACTGTCTGCTGTGGATTGGGTGTAATGTTCTCGTTCATCGGCGTGAAGTGTTTGAGGGTTTGACAATAACGGGGTCGAGTACCCCGATGGCGTTTCCGTTGATGAGCCTCTGGCTTGCCCACCGGGTAAGCTCGGCGATGCGGAAATGGAGCCGTGAACCGAATTTGTGGAAGGGAACCTCCCCGGCTGATGTGAGCTTGTAGAGCTGGCTTTTCTTGATTCTGTAACCGTTGGCGTTGAGATATTTCACCGCCCCGTCCATATCGACGGATTCGGCATCCTTTCCGGGATTGGCGAGTGCCATTATCTCGGTCACGCACTCCTTGACCGCCGACTGTATCATGTCCTTGACCTGATGAATCGGAACCACGATAATTTCATTCATCATAATTTTGAATTTTAGTTTGTAATTCTTTTGTGTCGCAAAGGTATGGCAACGCAGGAAGGGGACTTGGGAACGTTCCGGGAACATTCCCGAAAATAATTTGTCTTTTCATCGTTTTTCTTTCGTTGCCTTTCCGTTTGACGACACCGCAAAGTTCGCCATAAGCCGGAACCCTGCTGAGGTATTCCTCAGGTAGTTCCCTGTTATTTTATAATCCGTTAACATCTGCCCTTGACAGCAAACGGCAGAAAACAGCGACGGCGCAGGCCTCTGTTTCAAGAGGTTGCACCGTCGGGCTGCTCTGATATGTCGTGGTTATAAATTTATTTCACCGCGTGTGTCGGTGTGGTCTGCGGTATTATGATGTTGCCGAGGCTGTTTATGGCGTCCTGCCGGAGACTGTCAATCGCTCTCGTGTATTTTTCAGTATGCTTTATCCCGCTATGTCCCAAAAGGCTTGCGAGGGTCTTGATGTTCGCCCCGCCGTTGAGTACATTTACTGCGAAACTGTGCCGGGCACAATGCCATGATATATGTTTCTTAATCCCGGCTTTCTCAACCCATCTTAAAATGACATCGTGGCAGGAGGCATAGCTTGGAAGGTCGAACAGCAATGCGTCCGGATTGGTATCATCGGAGGGTTGCCCTATGAGTGTCAGAAGATGGTCGTTCAACGGCATCAGCACCCAACTGTGGTTACTGCGGTCTCTGGTCTTGCTCTGCTGGAATTTCAGTGTCTGCGCGGTGTAGTCTATATCCCGGTATCTCAATCTTCTCACATCGCAGAACCTTATCCCTGTGAAAAGAGACAGGGCGAAGGCACGCTGTATATCGGGATATTTGCAGTTGCAGGGCGTGGAAAGGAGCGTGTTGATTTCATCCGGCAACAGTATCTCCTTTTTCAGCACGTTTTCCCCACGGATAAGTATGATGCCGTCGCAGGGGTTCTTCCTTATGAGTTCATCCTCCATTGCGACGCGAAGAACCTTTTTGAAACGGTGGAAAGTTGCCGCCGGACCCTCGCCCCGTCCGTTGGCTTGCAGATATTCCGCAAAGTCGGTCATCATGGACTTCGTTATCTGGTCTGCCCGGATGAACTGACGGAAAATATCATATTTCGAGGATGCCTCAAGAAATCGCTTGAATTTCGTAAGGGCGGTTTTCATTGAAGCTACATCGGCTTTCGTATAGTTGTCGAGGTATTTCTGAAAATAGTCAAGGAAGTTGACGCTCCTGTCCTTTTTCAGCCTGTAACCCTCGCGGTGCATCAGAAACTCCTGTTCACGCTCAAACCTTATCTTCTCGGCGAGTGCGAGGGTGTTCTTGTTCTGCAACCGCTCCTGCGTGGAGCGCGGATGCACCCATATATAGAGATTGAGGTTTTCTCTTTTCCTTGCGTGCTTGACCTTGAACTTTGGTCGCCCTTTCATTGCTCCTTCGGTGTAAAGCACCTGTTGCCCGTCCTCGTCAAGCACAGGAGTTTCGGAGCGTCCGAGGTAATATTCCAGATACAGGCTGGCGCGTCCGTCGCTCAGTTCGGCTTGCAGCAGCTTGGGGTTTTGTTTGTTTCGGTTGTCTATTCTTGCCATAGGTAAATTTGTTTGTTGCGCAAATTTAGATGATGGTTGAAGATTATTAAAATAGCGTTATAGAACTATTAACAATCGGATTGTACTAAAAGTGTACTGAATAGCGAAATTTCCCGAAAACAGGGTAAAACCAACGAATAGACGAATCAGCTAACCGCCTAATACTCATTGTATTTATCTATTTTCAAATTTCTCGATTTTCGTATCTATTATTAAGGACGCATATTGGCCAAAGACTAAGCAAATGGCTTATGCCTTGAATAGAGCCGGTAGGGATGTTGTGTTCCTTCCCGAACATGATAACGAGATAATGGCTGATGCCTTGACTAAATTCAAGGATATTCCGCGCATTGTCGATTTCAAGTATAGTGCATCTACGAAATTCAATACGCTTCAACAGCATCTCGCAGAAGGATTCAATCAAGCCGGAGCTGTCGTTCTTAAACTTGAGAAGATGGATGCAGGTCAATTCAGAGATACAATAGAATATATGAAACGAAATGATTTGCCACTGGGAGATGTGATTTTGATTAATAAGTATAATCAAATTAAGGAAATAGGTATAGGTTCTCTATTTAGTGGCTCCTATAAACAAAAAATAAAAGGCTTTCTGAAATAACAGAACGCCTTTTAAATGCGGCGGCAGGGGGGACGAATCCGGGCTGCTTCTGAGCCGCTGGTGGAATACTCCGTTGTAAAATTAATAATTTCTACTGATATAACAAAATTATGGCAGACAAATATTTATCCAAGGCGCAAAAATTAGCCAAATCAAGCATCTATGACGGCGCGGAGTATCTCGGCGAGTGGAAAGGCTATGCCGTTTATGAGCCGACTTTCAACGATGATAAGCCGCGATTCATCGGCTTCCCTCAGTTCATCCTCGCCAAAGGTGATACCGTCCGCTGGACTGCCGACTGGGAGGAGAGCCGGGCGATAATGGATAAGCTGTATCCGAATGACGAGGATTAATTAAAAAAGGAGCAGGAGGCTCCGATTTCTCGGTACACCCCCCGCATATAATTAATGGGTTTCTTAACCCTTCCCTCTCGAATCAATCAAGCGCGGTATTAAGAATCCCATTTTATTTGTTGCAAAGATAACATCTTCTATCGATATAACAAAATAATCAACTGAAAAGATTGAAAAATACGAGTAAACATGAGCTATTCACGGAAGGCATGGGGCAGATAGAACTGAAAGGCCTTGGCAAGTATAGATTCGAGATAACGGACAATGGACTTGTCGTGACACACGTTCGTCTCGGCCACAAGCTCAAAGGACAAGCTGCTGCCCACTCGCAGCGAGTTTATATGTTGACATGTGATGACGGTAAGTTAAGGAGATACGGTGAGAACGTCTTGATGTATTATTGCAAGAATCCGCAGCTTCCCGCGTTGTGCAACAACTTTCTCGGATACGGAGTGCGTTTCTCTGCGGATGGCCAGCCGCTTACAGAGCCGAAGAACCACAGACGTTATGATGTATTCGAGAGCATAGACGACGCCTTAGAGACGGTTATGCTTGTTAGGGCATACCAGCATGGGGATGTCGGTCCCATGCTGGCATGGATGAAGGATGCACGGCCACGTGCGGTGGATGCTGTAACTAAGTTTGGCAAATGCGGACGCAAAAGGGCTGAGGAATGTCTGGAGGGAGGCGAAGATCGATTCTTAAAACAGCTTGAAACCTTCAATGTCAGACGTATTATGCCCTTGTTCGCGATGTTATGCAAATGCCTAAAGGTTGAAATTATGAGCCGTCTGCAAATATTTCGTAGCTGTTGTGATTTGCTTCGAATTTATTATTTTTGCACTACGAATCACATCAATGATATGTGCGTTGTTTCGGATCATGGTGTTGTGATTTGCTTCGAATTTATTATTTTTGCACTACGAATCACATCAGCAGAGGAATATGAAGAATCCTGCCGCCCGTTGTGATTTGCTTCGAATTTATTATTTTTGCACTACGAATCACATCCGAACGCGTTGTATTCCTCAAACTCTGTCAGTTGTGATTTGCTTCGAATTTATTATTTTTGCACTACGAATCACATCTTTGAAAACCTATGACCGCAACGGCGTGAGTTGTGATTTGCTTCGAATTTATTATTTTTGCACTACGAATCACATCTATATAAGGTTGGTGAGAGCATCGACCCAGTTGTGATTTGCTTCGAATTTATTATTTTTGCACTACGAATCACATCAGACCTCCGTTCCGAAACTATCCATGCTGAGTTGTGATTTGCTTCGAATTTATTATTTTTGCACTACGAATCACATCCGTGCGATAGATTGAAACGATTGAGTTTCGGTTGTGATTTGCTTCGAATTTATTATTTTTGCACTACGAATCACATCGTAGCCTGTGCGGATGTTTCTGTGGTCTGTGTTGTGATTTGCTTCGAATTTATTATTTTTGCACTACGAATCACATCGAAGCAGTAGATAAATCTACACCTTTAATAGTTGTGATTTGCTTCGAATTTATTATTTTTGCACTACGAATCACATCTAAAAAGATTATCTCCTCACGTGAATATTGGTTGTGATTTGCTTCGAATTTATTATTTTTGCACTACGAATCACATCTGCTAAGAAACGTATGTCTAATCCAAATAAGTTGTGATTTGCTTCGAATTTATTATTTTTGCACTACGAATCACATCCTCAATCGTAGTATTATTCTGAAATATAGAGCTTTATGTCTCAGAATAGAATTTAAAAAAGTCAATCGATTAAATCGGTTGACTTTTTTATATGGTAAGCATACGGTGCCGCACGTATTGTGAAGTTTGCCAAAAATAGCGCGAAGAAGCCCGAAGGTTGAGTAATTTCGGGCTTCTTCGCACTATTTTGAATGTGTTTGTTTGGGGGTTGATCAGTCAGGGTCCGGCAGGTTCCAAGGCTTGACATCAGGTTGTTTGGAGTATTCCATCGGTAGAAGGTCCTCCATCGACCGACCGCTCTTCCGGCGGGAGGGTATTTCCACAAGAACATGTTCGAGCCATTGACGTGGATCGACGTTGGCTGGACGGCAACTTGCCAGAAGTGAGTAGACTATGGCAGCGCGATAGGCCGAGGCGTCGTTACCACAGAAGAGCCAGCTCTTGCGTCCAAGCGCAAGGGGACGTATGGCATTCTCGATGAGATTGTTGTCGATGTCGACACGGCCGTCGTTGACATATACGGCCAGACGGTCCATCAGAGAGTAAGTGTAGGCGATGGCTTTGCCCATTAGGCCTGATTCAAGCACTTCGGCGTAGGTGTCGACACACCACCGTTCCATGAGCTGTATCACCGGATATGCTTCTTTCTGACGCAGTTCCATTCTCTGATCGGGAGTCATGGCGGCTTCATCAGCCTTACGCTCCACTTCGTAGAGTTTACCGATCATGACGATGGCCTGGGTGGCGAGTTTCTGATTCTCCTTGAGTGCATCTGCGAACTTGCGTCTGGCATGAGCCCAGCAGGCGGCTCCGATGACTCCGTTTGCTCCGCAGAACTGGTCGTAAGCCTCATAGCCGTCACTCTGGAACATGCCGCGGTAGCCGCCCAGGAGTTCCCTGGCGGTCTTTTTTGACCTTGATCCACGGTCATACCAGAAGAAAAGCGATCCTGTCAGTCCGTCACGCACACACCATTCATATCCCTTGCGTGCCTTGTGCTTCTCATTGTCAAGGACCGGCGCGACGCGCTCATCCTCCTGTATGTATTCGCTCGCCATCACCTGCTTGCGCAGAAGCTTGTACAACACGTTGAGGCTTTCGACCGATTTCTCGTACCAGTCACCCACAGTGGAAGCCGGCAGCCTTAGGCCGAACTCGCGGAAGCGGTTGATCTGCCGGTAGAACGGAAGGTGGTGGAGGAACTTGCTCAGGATTATCTCTGCAAGCACCGAGGCTCCGGCCATACCGTGTTCGATGGGGGCCTGTGGAAGCGGGGCAATCCGTATCTGACGGTCTTCAGGGTTCCTATCCATCTCCTCACGGAGGATTACCTTGTGGCGCACGGTACGCTTCACATAAACCTTTGGCGCCACCATTTCAAGCCGGTCGCCCGTCTCTGTGCCTATCTCTACATATGAGTCAAGGAGTTGGCCATCGGCATCGGTGGCACCTTCGGGATAAAGGTGGTTCTCCACCACCATAAGTCCGGTAGTGTCAAGGCTTCTACGCTTCGGCTGCTTTTTAACGGTGACGGTCTTTGTGATGACTTCTTCCTGTCTGTCGGCTTCTGCTTCCAGATTCTTCTTTTCCTCCGGAGTCATCTGTGACAGTTCCTCTGCCGAGAACAGCGACAGCTGGTTGGGATCAAGCGGAAGGTGTCTCTTCTCGCTCATGCGTCCGAAGAAACGCTTCTTCCAGTAGTCGAGCTGCTGCAACAGACCGCTCTTCTCCTTTTCAAGGCTTATGTTCTCCTTCTCAAGCATGGACACACGTTGACGCAGATAGGCCAGCTCCTCTGCTTCCGAGGCAAAGGATTGCTGTTGGTCCACTGATGTCTCAGGTTGTGCCATATCGTGCTTTTTTATTGGTGTAAAATTACAAAATATCAGCGACTTACACAAGCAAATAACTGACTTTTCTATCGTGGCATTCATATTTTGACGGCCTCTCTTCGCAGTATGTCAAGTCGTTGACGGCGCGTGGCTCCATCGGCCATTATACCCTCCACGACCATCACCAAGTCACGCCATGCAAGACTGCCGTCGTATTGCAGGCCTGAGGGTTTGCCGAAAGTGCCGCGTTCCAGCATTTTGGCGTACAATACAAGACCTCCGGGCTCCCAGTGGAGCAGCTTCATGCGGTTGCGGTGACGGTTGATGAAGATGTAGACGTCTCCGTCAAGGGGATTGCGTCCCATGCGGTCTCGAACCAGTCCCGAGAGCGTGTGGAAACTCTTGCGCATATCCGTTGGCTCAGAGTAGAGCCAGTAGCGCATGCTGTCGTTGAGATTGAACATCGCTCAGAGACTTTTTACCAGAGCCGACAATAGCTCCGCGCTTATCTTTCCGTTGATTCTAACCATTCCTCCGTGGCTTGTCTGACATTCGATGATCAGCGTTTACGACTGTCGGCGTAGAGCTCGCCCGGGATTGATGCTCTGATCCATAGCCGTCACCGATGACGGGACATACTCTCCGTTTGACTTCAATTGAATGAATGATCCCGAGGTTTCCTGCGGATGCGATTTCTCTGCCTCAAGATGACGGCGCCGTGATTTATAGAACTCCCAGTGGGTTATACCCAACTCCATAAGACGATCCCTGCGAGTTATTCCGTGGGTATCGCAATATCCGATGATCTCCAATACCTGTTCCTTGCTCAGCATATCTTTTTTGCTCACAAAGTTACAGCTCTAGAGAATGTCCGGAAATACGTGCGTCACCGTATGCTTACTTTATATGTTGGTTTTTAGATATATTTACGATAATTGGACAACACAATATATGACATATATGGCACAATTAAAAAACTATGGCCAATAATTTCAAAACAACTCAAGTTGAATTGCATCTGGAAGCGGAGGAGTTTTCTTCATCCCTTCAAATAGCAATATCTCATTAAACTGCCTCTCGGTAATCGTAATTATGCATATCTTTCCTTCCTCCGGGAGAAGGTTCTTTATTCTATCTATATGTACTTTTGTATTTTCGCGCGACGCACAACTCCGTACATATATTGAAAACTGAAACATTGTGAATCCATCTTGTATCAAGGATTTGCGAAATTCAGAATAGCGTTTTCGCTGCAATTTGGTTTCAGTAGGCAAATCGAACATAATCAATATCCACATTAGTTGATATGAGCTTACACGTTGATATGAGATAAAATCTATGGGCATGGTAATTTTTAATTAACCTCTATTTCCGGATATACAAGTTTTCTGGTTTCTCCGAGATAGCATTTAGCCAAAGACGCACTGGTCATAGAAGCTGCCACCATAAGCGGCCTGGAGAGTTTTCCCATCATGACATCAATAGTTGGCAAGGTGAGAAGATGTTTCTTAGTCTCTTTTGATATTTCAGGAGGAAGTCCAAGAAAACGTATGAGTTTCACCACCATCAGATCTACATAAGGCCTATATGGCTCCATAATGTCATCGGCAAGACAATAGGCGTTATATTTATTGGAATGATGAATGCCCAACGTGGGAATCAGACCGCACCCTACCAGACTCCGAGCTATAATTGCCCTCAAAATAGCATACCCATAATTCAGCAAACCATTAGGGGCCTCACCCTCTTGTCTTCTAACAAACCCGGGACATTCTCCAAATAAATTTCTCCAATAATAGGCCGCAGCTCTGCCTTCAAGATTATCGGGGTCACCGCTTTTGACTTGTGATGCCCATGCGAGCATATTGCCGATTTCCATATTATTAACTTTTCTGAGCACGGCTCCCTGATTTCTGATTTTCATGGAGACTGTCTGCTGCCACAATTGTTTCTTAAGCGGTAAAGAGGCCGATATCTGTGCGCCGAAGCGCTCGGATTGCTCTGTATTTCCTACGAGAGGAAGCATCAGTCCGGAAGGCATGTGCTTGCTGTCGCAAACTATCAAAGCCACCTTGTTTTCCAACAATGCAGATATAAGATAGGAAGACAGTGTGACTTGCTCGCTTTCTATCACCACCACTCCAATATCCTCGATTGGCCTTGTATGTTCGCAAAGCTCCCCCGTTTCAGGATCATCCATACGAATAATCAACTGACGGTTTCTGCAGCACAAATACGCACGATTGCTAAAACATAATGTTTTCTTTATCATCGGAGAGAAGATTAAGCTTACCCAATATCGATATCGATACTTTCCGAGGATGCAAAGCAGCTAAAGAAGATATCGACTTAATTATATAGTATTGTTTTATTTCCTTGTCGCCATCCTCTATGGCTGCCGTAGTGTTTGTGTGGGATTTAAAGCAATACACACCTAAGGACAACTTCCATACCCTATAAAGATGCCGATTGATAATGCGCCTATCTCGAGACGCGACAGCATCATTCCATTCATCATCCGACATGCCGAGCACTACCATTTCGTTGCGTTGCAGTGACATCACAAACTCACTGCCGACAGGAGGAAAAATCTTTGCAATCTCTTCCACGCAATCCGAGTCTCCCATCGCAACAAGAGTATCCCAGGCATCATTCGGTTTCTTGATTATAGATGGCAAACCGGCATTTTTCCGCTTGACACAATCCCAAAAGCTCACCACTGATTCCACGATCTTGCCATCGGGGTTTCTATAAAAGGCCACATGATGATTATTGCGTTTCTGTGCATATCCGACTATTTTGCCATGATCATCTTTGCGCACTCCGGCCATAGTCGACATCTTGATACCGGAAAACAGTCTTACTGTCCTGATTCGTTGCTTACAAGCCTTATCCGAATATAATGGTCGTTCTGAGAGACTTTTCACGAACTCTTTATCCACATTCCCGACTTCTCCAAACCGAGTCTCTAAGATCTTCCGTATATGCGCATCCACAATATAACGCAGATCTTTATACACGATTGATTCAACGGGATATTTTACAACAATCTCTTCGCGGTAACATCCGATGCTTTCTACAGTGCAGCCATTGATCTCTATGGGATTTTTCTTAAGCTCCTTTAAAGTTTTTTTCTTGTCTCCGTCATTCTGCCGCAACCGCAGTTCAAGTTGCCTACGAATATCAATATTTTTTATGAGGTCAAGATTGTCAAGAGCAAATTTCAATTTCTTTTCACCATCGTCAACCTTTATACGTCCGTAAACTGTCTCCTTATGCAGCGGAGCACGAGGAATCACAATTCCTGTCTGCACGCATATTCGTTTACCGTTTTTGCGGATATATCGCTTCCCCGGTGTCGTCAGTTTTTTACCTGATTTAAACGATACCGCCACTTCTTCCAAAGCTTTTACAACCGTTGCCCGATCTATATGCGGTCTTTCGGCTGCCCATTTATCCAGGCCATGCCATTCGGCCGAGTCTTCATCAACTTCGGACAAAGCATTCAGAGTATTAAGACGCTGTATGTACCCCTGGCGCGTCAAGGCTACCACCAAAGCGTCCAGCGCATGGTGTCTGTGATCCTTACGTTTCGACCAGTCTCTGATTCGGCGTGCCGTATGTTTCTGACCATGAGTCTCATATTCCACTACCTCGGTCAATCCGGCACTTTCATATCGCGGAAAGTTGATATCGTGCAGAATCGTGTCATATCCCCAGGCATGTCGGAAAAAGTCAGTTACCCTTCCGGAAGAAGCATATACATTACGGATCACGCCAGAAAGTATTTCCTTGGATTTACGAGAGATATACTGGGTCTCCCGTAAATCTCTCTCAATAAAATTCTCTGGAATTGCCGAGCCCGACATCAGAAGCCTATCGCGTTTACCTCTCGAAATCCTATTGTTTTTATATAAATCCTCTACACGGTCAAGGTAGGAATTAAATTCATGCTCTCCTCTCGACTTCATAAAATCGAATGCCGTCATTGCACCTTTGGAGGCATTACACTCCCTACATGCGCATACCTTATTGGCCAGGCTGTCATCAAACATCCTTGAACGAGGAATTATATGCTCTATATCATATCCATGTCCCTCTATGAACTGATAAGGTGTAATTGGCTTTCCGCAATACATACATTTATTTTCCGTCTCCTTCAGCATTTTCATTTTCTGAATACGCCGACGCGTAGGCAGAATATCCAATTCCGCAACCTCTTTTTCCAAAGCCTTGTTCTCACGTTCAAGCCGCGAAATATCCTGTGCCATTTTTTCGCGGCCTTCCTTATCTCTTTTCAGTTCGCGTGCCAGTTCCACGCGAACTTCATCTATTACGCCGTACTCGTCAATAATGGCATTTACGACATTGACCGTCTGATTGAGTATTTTCTCAACTACCGGTTGCCGTAGTTCTCCTTTATGAATAGACTTGAGATGGTGTTGTAATTCTCTTTTATTATTTTCATCCTTCGTCAGGCTATTGCTATGATTTATGCCAAGCACCACACACGCATCACTGTACTTCAGCCCTTTCTTTAACAATGGCAAGAGTTTGCGGATAAATTTTGCAGATTTATTGGCATAACCGGCCTTTACAAAATCAAGAGCATAAAGACGGTTCAACGTTTCAGTATCACTGATTCCAAATTTCTCTGACAGAACCTTGAACAGTTCATCCTTGTCATTGATGGAATATAGTGTATGCCACAACATATAAAAAGGCTGTCGTGTAAAGAAAGAAGCTACACGCGGAAGTATCTCGCCGGTGTTTTTATCAACATCAGGATTAGAGGCCGGGATCTCCTCAGAAATCTCAAAGCTCAGAAATTTATTCCTGTTCGGACAGTTTCCGAGAGCTTTGGCAATCTGACATCGGGTCGTATTGCCCTGAATTCCTTTGCCGAGTGCTTTATCTGATTTGTACCCGTCATCAGATGTCAGACCTAAAATCTTAAGAAGATCCTTCTCTGTCATTTTCTCATTTGTATTGAGAAAATCAAAAATCCTGTCTCTTTCCTCATCCGTAAAAATATACTCAGGCATAAGTTTGCGGGCTCCCTTCGGAGCAGAAGCCGGATCATCAAAAAGTGACGGGAGATGATCTGATTTTCTGCTTCGAAGCCGAGAATTAACAAGTTTTATATTATTGATGGATTCATATATTCTGCAGACCTGAGCTAAGGGAGATGTGCGGGGAGTGACTTTAGGTCCGCTTTCTACCTTCTTCCCTCTTTTGTTAAGAAACTCACGACGTTCAAATTCACAGAAAGACACAAGATTTTTGCAAGACTTCAAAGGTCGCTGATAGAAAATAATCTGTTTGATCGCGATCTGATTCTCTTCCGTCAGTATCTCCGGATAAAATTCGCTTTGAACCTTTAAAATACTGTCCACCTCCTCTTCATAAGCTTTGCGGGGACACACTTTCTCTTTTACGCGATATGTATAATATCTTTTGCCATTGGGATTAATTACTTCTGATTCCTTGAGTTTGGCATAGAAATATTGACCGACGGTTTCGCCCGTTTCTTGCATCTCTAAATAACGATCATTGATTTTAGCGACATAATCGGTCTGATTGGAATCACCAAGATCTGATTTGGCATGCTTGTATCCCCGCCGATGATTTATATGAAACAACACTGCCGCCAGATTTTCCAAGGAAAGTCTTGTGCCGGGAGTAGCAGCGTCAGCTCTTGATTTCCATACTTCCAACGGACTTGCCGGTGATAATCTGAAATGTGAATCGATCATTCCAATTTCAACCAACAGTTTTTTAAGTTGTTCCCGATGCAACTGGAAACGGTCTAAATTTCTCCTCATCTGCCGGCACCGCGTTCGTTCCGCACAAGGACTTTCTCCACGTCCTTTGGAGAAATCGGCTGCAGTAGTGTCGTCGCTATATGGGATTATACGACTGCCCATTCCTAATATTGAAACGGGATTATTATTATCATCAATCTCAATTAAGGCCCATCCTATAGATGTGGTTCCAAGATCAAGTCCAAGTACGTTCATAATTAAGAATCAGTTTAAAGACAAATGTGATTCACGATTTCGGATACTGAAGTATTTTTACCGGCGCATGCTTCACAATAAAGATAAATAATAACAGGCGGTTATCATCAGATTTCACCTGCAAAAATAAAATAAATTTTGATATTTTATTACAAAATTGAAATAAAATTTGCATTTTATTTCAATTTTGCATACCTTTGTGATGCAAAATAATCGAAGCAAATCACAATAAGGATTATTCCGTTGTGAAAACATCTGGAGAGGGAGAACCCTGAGGTTTTCTCTCTCGTCTTTTTATGAGACAACAACACCAGGAAAAATCTAAAACTTTTCCGGCCGGTACGGGTTATTATTAGGAGACATGCTATCGAAATCTGAACTTAATAATATAATAAATCTGAAACTGTCATGCTCAAGGAAATAAAAGCGCGACCTGTCGTCGCACCGCTGCCCGTACTTATCGTAGGAACTTACGATGAGAACGGTGTGGCCGATGCCATGAATGTGGCATGGGGCGGCCAATGCTGGGACCGCCAGATTGCCCTAAATATCTCATCCAATCACAAAACCACTGATAATCTGCGGCTCAAAAAAGCATTTACCGTCCACATCGCTACAGCCGAACGCGTAGAACTCGCAGATTATCTCGGTATCGTGTCAGGACATAGTGAACCGAAATTGGTTCATGTCAACGCAACTGTCACTAAGGGTAAAATTGTTGACGCTCCGATTATCGAAGACTTCGTATTGGCCATGGAATGCAACGTAGTCTCCATGACAGATAATGAGGACGGCGGTGTCCGCGTGGTCGGTGAAGTGGTCAGAACCGTTGCTGACGACACAATTCTCGACAGCGATGGAAAGGTCGATTTAGGAATGCTCCATCCTATATGCTTCGATCAGGAAAAAAGAGTATACCGCACAATCGGCGCCCCTATTGCCGAAGCCTTTCTCGTAGGCAAAAATCTGAAAGGAATGTAAAGTCTTTCTCCTGAGTAATAAATAGAAATTTTTCAAGTGCGTGTGATTACTGATGAGGAATCATGCGCACTTGCTAATTTACAGCCGTTTATCCGTCCACAATTGCATATTTATCATTTTTAATCAAATATGTGCCATAATGTAAGATGGTGTGATAAAGCAAAGATAAGAAGCCTGCAGAGAACTTTATTCAAGACTTTCTAAGCTTGCCAATATACCTTAAAAGATTTTTCACAATGTATCTCGGACGTAACGCATCCGATAGAAATATAGGGCGAACACCACTGAGCCATTTTCCGAAAACATCAAACGACTCTTGATAAGCCTCGTTGAACAGACCGATTTCAGATTCAAGCCATTCGGGTGAGATCAGTCTTCGTTTATAATGCTTGTAATACTTTCTAAAGAACTTACGGAGCACTTTCCTGTCACGATTAAAAGGGGAGGGCGCTGTAAAGTTAAAATCTTTGGCATAACTTTGCAAACAAAGAGTATCAGACATTATAAAAGGGCCAAGCCCCGGAGAGACAGGCCAAATGAAATATGAAGCGTCAATATATGTCACTTTCAAGTTCTTCAACCGATCTATACCCTGCTGATAATTATTGATATTCGGCTATTTTTCAATTACAATCAGCCTTGATCCGCAAGGAGCAAAAAGCATATTGTGTGCAAGCGTACCTGATATTACCATAACCTCACGCGCATTCGCAAGGTATCCGATCAATTGCACAAGGGTGATTTTCTCAGGAAAAATCGCTACAAAACCGTTGTCCTTGAAGAACTGCTCGATCTCAATAGTACCATAATCGTTCTCTATCGCCTTAGCCAACTGCGACCGACCGAGAATTAATTTCTCAGGATAATCCATATCGGGCAACTCTTCCGAAGCGGCATCTATGATCTTATCATATACCACGGACGATTCCTTAAGAATATAATCCCGGGGAATCATTCCTCTGCGAGGAACATATACTTTCCTGTACCTGACCGGACGGGAAACAATCTCAATCTTATCCCATACGCCCAAAAGATTGAGAGCTAATCTAATATTTGGATGTATTTCAGGTGACCCTGTTTCACAGCTGAAAACATATTTGTCTGCGTCTATCTTTCCGAGAAACCAAAATGTAGAAAGACAATCCGTTATGAAATGCCCCCAATGCTGATTAAAATAGCCCAGATAAACAATGATTTTATCTTCTTTATTGAAGATCAGGCTGGATGCATGTTGCTCTATCTCTTCAGGAAAATCGACACAATGCGAGTCAACGACAAATCTCCCGGAATCATCGACAACGCCGGCAATTAAATCTCCATGACTGTCGATATAGGGCGGGACAACGGCTCCGTCAGAAACAGCAGTGATACGTGACTCGCCATAATCACGATAAATCTCGTATCTTGACTTGAGAAGGGCTGCTTTCTTCGGTCGTAAATACTTGTATTCGATATCCATTACAAAAGACAAATATAACAGTTAAGAGGGTGTTCATTCCTTTGCAAATTTAACTAAATAAATCTAAAGCCACAAGATCCGGCAACAAATCAATGTGACGCATGGCGGATCGTCCGGCATTATATAAGAGCGTGTTTTTGATACAGATGAAAGATATGTCTCAGATACATCCATCAGGCAGAACCGGACGGTGCGGCGCACAGAGGTGCAAAAAATAAGGGCGACCGCAATGTGGACCTCCGACCGCTACGCGAATGAAATTCTTCCGGAGAATACTTATAGAATTTTTCAAGTGTGTGTGATTCCTGATGCGGAATCATGCGCACCTGTTGATTTACAGCCGTTTACCTGTCCATAATTGCACATTTTAACATTTTTTAATTACATATGTGCCATAATTTAAATTTTGTCATAATTATAAATATTTTAAGGAGCAGGGCGTTTTCGACTTATTAATCTTTTTGTAAATTGCGAGCGTTTTAAATACACATTTCACAAACAAAGACCCACTTTTTGATATAAAAGTGTCACAAACAGTTTCTCAGGCTGACAACAATTACCCTATCATTTACTCTGTTTTAACACATTCCACTATGATTGAACAGTACTTGACACAGACCGAGTTCTCCTCTTATGATGATTTTTGTAAAAACCTGCATATCCGCGTCCCCGCGCGTTTCAACTTCGCCTACGACGTAGTCGACAGGATCGCCTCCGAAGATCCGTCGCGACCGGCATTGTTGTGGACAGACGAGAACGGTGGCGAACGGTGCTTCTCTTTCGAGGATATCTCCTCGGTTTCCGACCGGACGGCATCTTTCTTCCAGAGTCTCGGCATCGGCCGCGGCGACAGGGTCATGCTGATTCTCAAACGCCACTGGCAGTTCTGGACATGCATGATGGCTCTCCACAAACTGGGAGCCGTGGCCATTCCCGCCACTCATCTTCTCACACCGAAAGATATCATCTACCGGTGTGATAAAGCAAAGATAAAGATGATAGTGGCGGCGGGGGACAAGGAAATAATCCGGCATATCTCGGAAGCCGCTCCCGACTGCCCTACCCTGCGATACGTAGCGGTGACCGGTTCCGAAATCCCCGCCGGATGGTTCGATCTTGACAAAGCCACGGAAAACGCCACTCCCTTCAGGCGTCCCGAAATAGCCAATGACAATACCGACACCATGCTGCTTTATTTCACTTCCGGCACTTCGGGCGAACCCAAAATGGTAGCTCACGACTTCACATATCCTCTCGGACATATAGTCACGGCTTCCTACTGGCACAACCTGCATCCCGGCTCGCGTCATCTCACTGTGGCCGATACAGGATGGGGAAAAGCCGTGTGGGGAAAACTCTATGGGCAATGGATGGCCGGTGCAGAAGTATTTGTATATGATTTCGAGAAATTCGTTCCCGCCGATCTGTTGCGACAGATGGAAAAATACCGCATAACTTCATTCTGCGCGCCTCCGACAGTCTATCGTTTCATGATACGAGAGAATCTTGACGCCTACGACCTGTCGGCACTCGAATGGTGCACCACTGCGGGAGAAGCCCTCAATCCATCCGTGGCCGAAAGCTGGAAACAGCATACGGGCATCGATCTGCGCGAGGCATTCGGGCAGACCGAAACCACGCTGACCGTCGGGACATTCCCGTGGATGACGGCACGCCCCGGATCAATGGGACTTCCCAATCCACAATATGACATACGCGTGGTCGACACGTCTATGCGTGAGGTCGGTCCGGGCGAAGAGGGCGAGATCGTGATCCGCGTGCCGGAAAACGGACCGAAGCCTGTCGGACTTTTCAAGGAATACCTCGACGATCCCGAGCTTACCAAAAGCGCATGGCATGACGGTTACTACCATACCGGCGACATAGCATGGCGCGACGAAGACGGTTATTTCTGGTTTGTCGGACGAAAAGACGATGTCATCAAATCGTCAGGCTACCGCATCGGGCCCTTCGAGGTGGAAAGCGCCTGTCTCACTCACCCGGCCGTGGTGGAATGCGCCGTGACGGCGGTTCCCGACGACGTGCGCGGACAGGTGGTGAAAGCCACTATCGTCCTCGCCAAAGATTTCGTCGCCAAAGCCGGAGCGGATCTCATCAAGGAGATCCAGAACCATGTGAAGCGCATAACCGCGCCCTACAAATACCCCCGGGTAATAGAATTTGTCAAAGAGCTGCCCAAAACCATTTCAGGCAAGATCCGCCATGTGGCGATACGTCAGGCCGACCTCCGTCACGGCGCATAATGCAGAAAAAAGCTGTTTTCTCGAAAATTTGTTTTATATTTGCAAATCGGATAACAAACCTGCATTCTGAACTCTCCCGTCAATTTATATGAGTGACCAATACATAGTCAGCGCGCGCAAGTACAGACCCGCGACTTTCCACAGCGTCGTGGGGCAGCAGAACCTGACCTCGACGCTCAAGGGAGCGATCGCCTCGGGGCGTCTGGCGCACGCTTATCTTTTCTGCGGCCCGCGCGGCGTCGGCAAGACTTCTTGCGCCCGTATTTTCGCCCGCACGATCAACTGTCTCTCTCCCACAGCCGACGGCGAAGCCTGCGGCGAGTGCGAATCCTGCCGCGCCATAGACCGCGGCAACTCTTTCAACCTCATGGAACTCGACGCCGCCTCCAACAACAGCGTCGACGACATCCGCGCCGTTACCGAACAGGTCAATATACCGCCTCAGGTAGGAAAATACCGCGTCTTCATCATCGACGAGGTCCACATGCTTTCGTCACAGGCATTCAACGCTTTCCTCAAGACCCTTGAGGAACCACCCGCCTATGTAATCTTCATTCTCGCCACCACCGAGAAGCACAAGGTCATCCCCACAATACTCAGCCGCTGCCAGATCTACGACTTCAAGCGCATCACCATCAACGACATGGTGGACCATCTCGCCTACGTGGCCTCCCAGGAGGGAATCGAGGCTGACCGCCGCGCCCTCGGAGTCATAGCCAGAAAGGCCGACGGCGCCATGCGCGATGCTCTTTCAATATTCGATCAGGTGGCCACCTCATCTCAGGGACACCTCACTTATGAAGCCGCCGTCGAGAATCTCAACGTTCTCGACTACGACTACTTCTTCCGCCTAATCGACGCGTTTGCCAAGGGTGACGCTCCCGAATCCCTTCTGCTCTACAAGGAGATACGCGACCGTGGCTTCGACTCTCTTTTCTTTGTCAACAGCCTCGCCCAACATGTCCGCGATCTTATGGTGGCCGCCGACCCGCGTACACTCCCCCTCCTCGAGATACCCGAAGATGTCGGACAGAGACTTGTCGAACAGGCCCGCACTCTGCCTCTGCAATGGTATTATGCCGCCATGCGCCTGCTTAACGACTGCGACCTCAATTACCGCACATCCTCCAACAAGCAGCTGCTTGTCGAGCTGACTCTTATCCGTCTGTGTCAGCTGCTGGCTCCCGCGCAGCCCCCTTTTGACGCTCCCGACCGCCCCGTGGCCCTGCGGAACCCATCGGAGTCCTCCCGGGCCACTGCCGTGACTCCCCCTCCGCAGCAGCCGCAACGGCAAGACAACGCGCCTACGGCTGCAGTCGCGGCACCGCAGCCAGCGCCCGCTCCGGCCGTAAAACTTGCTGTTCAGTCTCCGACGACTCCTCAGCGACACGTTCCGGCAACTCCCCGGCCGGCATCGCCCAAACCGATTCCGTCGCGCCCCGGACGCCCCCACTCTTTCCAGATCAACAGTGCGTCAGAGACAACCGTTTCTTCGCTCGAACGCAAAAAGGAAGATTTCAGCGATCAGGAATTCCTAAGGGCATGGAACGACTATATCGTTTCAGTCCCTGATCAGAAAATACTCGTAAGCGCCATGCGCAACGCCATACCGACACGGCGCGACAACCTGGAATTCGATGTCCTCGTGGACCATCCCGCCCAGCAACAGGCTTTCGAGCTGGCCATGCCGAAACTCCTGCGCTTCCTGCGCGAAAGACTGCGCAATGACTTCCTGTCGGTCAAAGCGATCATAAATCCGGAGAAAGAGATCGTAAAATTCCTGTCGCCCCAGGATTTTCTGAAGAAAGCCGTCTCCGACAACGCACAACTTGGTGAATTCCTGCGCGAGATAGAGATTGAAATATGTTAAATATTCTTAAATATATTTAAAATATGAAGGTTTTACCGTCAATTACGGACGCAAGACCGATCAGGGGTGGACAAAGCCCTAAATATTTATTATCTTTGCAGAAGATTTCCGGAGGGGACGCATGTCCTCTCCGACTTTTTTAATATATATGATAGACAAGACAGCACTTCGCGAATTTATAGAGAACCGTCTGGAAGGCACGGAATATTTTCTTGTCGACCTCACGGTCAGCGCCGACAACGAGATCAAGATCGAGATAGACTCCAGATCAAGCATAGACATCGACTTCTGTATCGGACTGTCGAAAGCGATAGAAGAAGCATTCCCCCGCGATGAGGAGGATTATGAACTTGAGGTAGGCTCTGCGGGACTGACATCTCCTTTCAAGGTCGTGGCCCAATATGAGAAAAACATCGGCAACAAGGTCGAGGTGCTTACACGCGACGGCCGGAAACTCCACGGCACGCTGACGACCGCCGGCCCTGAGCAATTCACTGTCGACACCCTCGTCAAGGTGCGTCCCGAAGGCGCGAAACGTCCTGTGGAGCAGATCGTGCCCGAGACTTTCGCCTATGGCGACGTCAAGTCGGTGAAATACGAATTCGAGTTCTGACAGGCGTCACGGTCTCTTCCGGGCCGGACCCGAGGGCTCTTACAAAACTGAAACATTACATATATTACAGATAAATAGTCTTATGGCAAAGAAAGCAGAGACAGTAAATATGGTCGACAGATTCGCCGAGTTCAAGGAACTCAAGAACATCGACAAGACAACCATGATCTCGGTGCTCGAGGAATCATTCCGCAATGTGCTTGCAAAGCAGTTCGGCTCTGACGAGAACTTCGACGTCATCATGAACCCCGACAAGGGAGACTGCGAGATCTACCAGAACCTCGAGGTGGTTCCCGACGGAAAAGTCGAGAACAAGGACATGCAGATCGGTCTTACGGAGGCACGCGAGATCGACCCTGAATGCGAGATAGGAGAGGAAGTGGCCAAACAGATATTTTTCGAGAAATTCGGACGCCGCGCCATCCTTAATCTCCGTCAGACCCTGCAGTCGAAGATCCTCGACCTCCAGAAAGATGCTATCTATTCCAAATTCAAAGAGATAGAAGGAGAAGTCGTCACTGCCGAAGTCCATCAGATATGGAAGCGCGAGATGCTTCTCATCGACGAGGACCAGAACGAGCTGATCCTGCCGAAAGAGGAGCAGATTCCCGGTGACTTCTTCCACAAGGGCGACATGGTACGCGCCATCGTGAAACGTGTCGACAACCCCAACAACAACCCCAAGGTAATCATCTCCCGCACCGACCCGCGCTTCCTGCGCCGTCTTTTCGAGCTGGAGGTTCCCGAGATACACGACGGCCTCATCACCATCAAGGATGTGGCCCGCAAACCAGGCGAACGTGCCAAAATAGCAGTCGAGAGCTACGACGAGCGCATCGATCCTGTCGGTGCCTGCGTCGGAATCAAGGGAAGCCGTATCCACGGCATCGTGCGTGAGCTCCGCAACGAGAACATCGACGTGATCTCCTACACCACCAATCCCCAGCTCTACATACAGCGTGCCCTCTCTCCCGCGAAAATCTCTTCGATGCGTCTCAACGAGGAGGAGAAGAAAGCCGAGGTATTCCTCCATCCCGACGAGGTCAGCCTCGCCATCGGAAAGGGAGGTCTCAACATATTCCTTGCCCAGAAGCTCACGGGATATACCATCGACGTATACCGCGACATCGAGGAGGGAGAGGAAGACATCTATCTCGACGAATTCCGCGACGAGATAGACGGCTGGGTGATCGAGGCTCTCAAGGATCTCGGACTCGGCACCGCCAAGGCTGTCCTCAATGCTCCGCGCGAGACTCTCGAACAGGCCGATCTCGAAGTCGAGACGCTCGACCATGTTCTCTCCGTGCTCCGCGCCGAGTTCGAGGACTAATCAATTGTATAATTTAACAACAGCATATGCGCACAAAAATCAGTAAAGTAGCCAAAGACCTGAATGTAGGAGTGAACACAGCGGTGGAATTCCTGCGCAAACACAACATCGAGGTCGACGAGGGTAACCCCAATGCCCGTATCGACTCCGATGCCGTGGACCTGCTCATGCAGGAATTCAGCAACGACAAGACCGCGAAAGATGCGGCGGAAGGTTTCAGCAAACGCCGCGAACACAAAAAGGAGAAACCGGCAAAAACTCCGGAACGTACAGCATCCGCACCGGTAAAGACGGGTCCGGTCATTCTGGGCACGATAGATCTTGACAACCTCAAATCAGGCATGAAGGCCGCGACTGAACCTGCTGTTGATAAATCAAAAG
>ERZ860264.628-NODE-628-length-30551-cov-4.015018_pt1 | contig 30551 bp, 26 predicted proteins | sample MGYA00509980_ERZ860264 | MGnify/ENA primary metagenome ERZ860264 (study PRJEB30046, sample SAMN00715212) | human gut metagenome | study: EMG produced TPA metagenomics assembly of the A metagenome-wide association study of gut microbiota in type 2... | reverse complement strand
GATATGACGCCTGTCTTGATGACGTGGAAGATAAGGTTTATACGCGGGATATATTTAGAAGGGATTGAATATAAAGGTTTTGCTAAGAAAATTTGTGGATATATAAAAATATAGTTATCTTTGCATAAGTGAATAATATATTTAGCTGATGTGTACGAATAAAGTGTTATATAAAGCCGGTGATTTATCTCACGTTGTCCGATTGGAGAAAAGACAGCGTGGAGGCAAATTGACATTCCGTCAGATTTGTCTCACGACGGACTATATTCGTGCTTATGCCGATAAAGAAAAAAAATCTATAGCAGATGCTGTCCGTGATTTGAAATCTGTTGATGGCACATTCAGTTATATCTATCGTGCTGCCCGCAAATCTTCATCGGTTCCACACGAAGAGGTGGTCCGTAACCTGCAAAAAATAATGTCCGGTAAGGTTTGATGGGAAAGAATGTTTATCTATACCATGGTTCAGACAGGCATATAAATAAGCCACGTTAGAATGTAGGCAAGGCAGGTCGTGATTTTGGTGTATGTTTTTATACGACATACGATAGATTGACCGCAAGGAATTGGGCTGATAAAAACTTCGGAGACAATGGAATAATAAACAAATATTCCATTGATTTTGAAAAGCTTATTGACGGCAATTTGCGTATAAAGCGTTTTTATGCAAACGAGGAATGGGCAGAGTTTGTCTGGAACAATCGTTTCAATCCTAAATTTAAACGTCCAGACTTTGATATTATAATAGGACCGATAGCAGACAAGGGACTGAAAAAGCATTTTATGAAAATAAGAACAGAAGGAAAGACTTTTTCTGAGATTGCCCCATTGATACATTACGACAGGTTTAAGTCTCTGCAGGTTTGTTTCTGCTCAGATTATGCGATATCGATTTTAAACTTAAGAAACTGATGGCTACGAATTACGATGTATTGAATTATACGGTCAATGTTTTGGTGGACAAGCTTATGTCAAAATATGATACGAGCTATGATTCCGCAATTGATGTTGTTCTTAATAGTGATTTGTATGTACGTTTGCTTTCAGATGAACATTTTTTGGAAGAAGGTGACATCTATCTTTTCAATGCATTGGAAGATGAATTGAAAGCCAAAGGTGTGACATCTGCTATAGCAGGATAAGAAGTATTTTTCTTATATAGTAAGATACAGAAATTATATTTAATGTTTGGAATGTAGCTTTAGCTGTATGGCTAATGTTACAATTTTTAGGTGATAAGTGTATCATCCTTGGATGATATTTTCTCTTTTAATATCTTTCAGGCTCCTTTTTTCATGTCAACTGCAAATAGGATAATCAAGAACACAGGCTTTCTTTATGCGAAGATGGGTATTACGATGTTCATCTCGCTTTACACCACTCGTCTGATACTCAATTCGCTTGGTGCGTCCGACTTCGGTATTTTTAATATCGTTGGCGGAGCAATCGCCATGCTCGGATTCCTCAATGCTGCGATGGCTGGAGCCACGCAGCGTTTCATGTCTTACTCAGAGGGTGAAGGCAATCGGGAGAAGCAGAAAAGCATATTCAACATAAGCATTATTCTGCATTCAGCCATTTCAGTGATAGTGGGCCTGTTGTTGCTCGTGGCCGGCTATGTCTTTTTCAACGGCATTCTGAATATTCCTGCCGGCAGAGTGGAGGCGGCAAAAGTAGTATATGGCAGTCTTATTGTCAGCACGATGTTTACGGTGATGAATGTTCCGTATGATGCAGTGATGAATGCCCATGAAAACATGAAGTATTATGCTATTGTGGGTATTTTTGAGTCTATCTTAAAATTGGCCGTGGCTTTTGTTTGTGTATATACTGTAGCGGACAAGTTGATTGTATATGGTGCATTGATGGCAGCGATACCACTTGTAACGCTAACTATCATGAAGATATATTGTCACCGGCATTATGAAGAATGTATAATTCAACCACGGCTATATTTCAACAAGGCATTGATGCGTGAGATGACGGGGTTTGCAGGATGGAACTTGTGTGGTACAACAATCATCATGGTTTCCAGTTATGGTCAGGGAATTATCCTTAACCACTTCTTTGGTACATTGCTTAATGCTGCTCAGGGAATAGCTTCTCAACTTAATGGTCAAATGCAGGCTTTGTCTTCCAATATGCTGAAGGCACTCAATCCTATACAGAGTAAGAGTGTAGGAGCGCATAATAATGCGCTTTTGATAAAATCAACGGTTTTTGGAGCAAAATATTCAGCTCTAATATATCTTATCGTGGTATCGCCCATTTTTGTATATGCACCTTATTGTATGGAATTGTGGTTGAAAAATGTACCAGACTGGTGCATTATATTCGTTCGATTGCAGATAATAAGGTCTTTCATAGAAATGCAGTTCACTACCGTGCCAAGTTGTGTAATGGCTACAGGTAAGATAAAGTATTATACTATTTGTTCAACTTTGTCTAACGTATTACAACTTCCTGTTATTTACACATGCTTCTATGTTGGTATGCCGCCATATATGTTATATGTTGTTGGCATTGTGTTTGGCAATGTCTTCGTGTATTTTTTTGCATTGTTGTTTACAAAAAAATATGTAGGTCTTTCTCCTCTTTCATTTTTGGTAAAAGTGTCTTTGCCGTTATGGTCGTTGGCAATAAGTGTTTGTTTGTTACTTTTGGTATTCAATAAATATTGCATAGATGTCCAATCGTTAGTTGGAATAATAACGGCTTATGTAATATCAACAGTAGCTATTTGTACTTTGTTCTGGCTTTTATTTATGGAATGTGATGAAAAGAAAATAGTAGGTAGTGTTATCGATAAAGTTAAAATATTTTAATCAGCAATAAACGGATAAATATGATTTCAGTAGTTATACCACTTTACAACAAAGCTCATACGATAGTAAACACTCTGAATACCGTCATAAATCAGACCTATAAAGATTTTGAGGTCGTGATAGTAAATGATGGTTCCACAGACAATGGAGTGGAAGTTATCAAGCAGAATTTTCATGATGATAGAATACGTATTGTTAATCAGACAAATGCAGGTGTAAGTGTGGCACGTAATACGGGAATACAAACAGCAAAAGGCGAGTGGATCGCTTTTCTTGACGCTGATGACGAATGGCTGTCGAACTACTTGCAAACTGTGATGGATATACAGAATACATATACAAACGTAGAGCTGTTATTATCAGGACGATACGAACAAAATGTCATCACAAGGGTGAGGCGTTCTGTTGTACCTACAAAATATTCAGATAGGGTTATGGAAATAAACTTTTTCTATAACCCTCATGTCTTTGCACATATATCAGCTACCGTTATCCGGACAAAACTATTGCAAGACAATCTTGATACGTTCGGGTTATTCATAGAGGGGCAAAAGTCTAATGAGGATTTTACATTCCTCTATCGTGTGGCACTTCATAGCCGTTGTCTTTATATTGGTATGCCTTTGACAGTATATAACGGAGGTGTGGCGGGGCAGGTAACGTCTGTACTGAAGGAACAAAAAAAGCTGGCAGACAATATTTTGATGCGAAATATGGTAATAGCAGAATGGAATGTTACCAAACGGAAGAATAAAGTGTGTGGAATCTTTATGAAGTATGAGACACGACATACATTTCTTTCCAAGCTAAAAACTTATGATTATACTGGATTACAAATGTTGATTGACGGGATGTCTGAAGAGTGTAAAGAATTCTATTTGAATTGTATAGAGAAAATCCTACTGACGAAACCGATATTAAACAGAATGGCTATAATATATATGTATATAACAAAAATTCTATGGAGACTGCATGGGTATCCAGTGATTGGTAAATAACGAATATTAGAAATAAATATCCGATACAGAGCAAATGAAAAGGTTTACCATAGAAAAAATCAAAAGAAAACTCCATAGAAAATTGCTGGGCATATTGGGGATATATGTTTATCCTTCTTATTGGAATTACATGTTTCATCAGGATGTTGGTAATCCTGAGACATCAAATTTCTATCTTGCTGCACGTCCCAATCCCGGTGCTGGCATTGGACATCAGCTGGCCAACTGGATTGCAGGACTGTGTTGGAGCAAACAATTTGGCTTGAAGTTTGCTCATATAAGTTTTTCAACAGACCAATGGGAAAAGTTTTTGGGGGTCGGTGAAGGAGAAACAACTGTTTCAGAATTGAAGAAAGCAGGATGGAAAGTCCGCAGAATACCATTATTTAGTGAGAACAGTCCTGAAACAATAATGATTATTAAACAGATAATATCATCTTATAGTGGGAAAAAAGTTGTTTTCTTGTGCGAGCAAGACCAATTCTATAAAAATCAATACGGCGTTATGGATGAAATACAGCAGAAATTCTATCATGCACCGGCAAGGAAAAACGACAATCTTGAATATTCTAAGGAACATTTCAATATCGCAATCCATGTGCGTCGTGGCGACATTATGATAGACCCGTCAAACCCCAATCTCGCTATGCGCTATCTGTCAAATGACTATTTTGAGAAAGTTTTATCACAAGTATATACACATTTTAGCGCAAGTCAGCCCCAACCCATACACATCTACTTTTTTTCACAGGGCCTTCCCGAAGACTACCCTGAGTTTGCAAAGTACCCAAATCTGCATTGGTGTATGGGCATGGGAGCGCAGGATTCATTCTTACACATGGTATATGCCGACTTGCTTATTACGAGTAAGAGCAGTTTCTCATATAAACCGGCATTGCTGTGTAAAGGCATAAAGGTTTGTCCCAAGAATTTCTGGCATGGCTATCCAAATAGTGAAGATTGGATAATGGTGGAGAACGATGGAACTTTTGATATTAGTAAGTTGCCGGAAATCATACGTGTTAATACTGCCGCTGATTGACAGCCATTTATAAGACCCTCCGTCGGACGTCCAAATTCATGGACGGATGTCCGACTCGGCCACTGCCTTGAGTAGTGCGGTTGGCAGCATACGAGAGGCAGACGTCACGCGGTGTAAACATTGCTGTGCAAAAATCGGTGACAAAAGAAAATCTCGTTTTAGAACGGCGGAAAGGTGCCGAAAGCATGGCGGGCGGGTGACGGTTTTGCCGTAAGGGCTTTACGGGGTTGCAATGGGGCGTCCGTTGCATTGCGATAAGGCCGCCGCCGCATGCTGACAACGGCCTTATCGCGACCCCAGGAGGGCCTTACGGCAGAACAAATCCTGACATTTCGGCCGAAAAAGACGGTTTCCCGGCGCTTTGGGATTGCACAGATTCGGGTAAAATGGAATAACCGTCTGACTGACAGTTAGTTGAAGTTGCACGCGCAAAACTCTGTTATTTGCGTCCGCCGATGAAAAATTTTCAAAAGTGACCACTCTTGATGCAGTTTAGAGGGCGTTTTGAGCGTTTTTTGTCATTCATTTTCCGACAGCCTCAAGCCGTACCATGCGTCCAAGAAGGAAGTCTCTCCGATATTTCCATACGTGCATCATTGCAGTACTGACAATCTCGCTCGCGGTCAGACAGATGGATAGACATGATTTGCTAAAGCAGGTCAGTTACCTGTCCACTATCAGCATGGATGTCTATTTGGTGCATCATTTGTTTGTGTTTAATAATCCTATATACGTGTCTTTGCCTCTGACAATAGTATTGTCCCTGATATTGCATCAAGCGGGTATGAGACTGAAGAAACATTTTTGTTGAATGATATGAATCGTTTTCAGATATTTGCATTGAAGGCTCTTCGCAGAATAGTGAAGAAGTGCGGATTGGCTTATCTCCCACCGGCCATGCAGCGTGAGATGGACTCTGACAAGGCATCGGAGATAATCTACAATCTTCTGATTGATGAAAAACCTTGCATGATAGCGCGGTTTGGAAGTACGGAGCTTTCCGCCATAATCAATTATCTTGGTGTTTCGTCAAATAACCACTCCGTGTGGAAATTCATACGGGGGGAACGATCGGAGTGGTGGTGGAATAAGAGTGTCATGAACCAGATGCAGCAGTGGAGCGGTTTCTTTCCGCCCACGGACCAGATGTTGAACAGGTTCTGCCGGATGATGCTGGAAGATGCGCGTGAAGTTGATGTGCTGGCGTGTTGGACGACAGACGTGATGCGTGTGGCCGACTGTACTCCGACAGATGTTGTCCGTACTGGATTGGTATGCATAGAACCTTATTGGGCAAAGAATCCTTGGAGCAGGGCTTTGGCTGGCAAACGTGTTGTCGTGGTCCATCCTTTTGCCGAACTGATGGAGCAGCAGTATCGTGACCACAGACATGAGTTGTTCAAAAACAGTGATGTGCTGCCGGAATTCAGTCTCCGCGTAATAAAAGCGGTGCAGAGCCTTGGCGGCGAGAGCAGCGGTTTCGGTGATTGGTTTGAAGCTCTTGACAGCATGAAAAGAGCAATAGACAGCGAGCCGTACGACATAGCTCTCATCGGTTGCGGAGCTTATGGTTTTCCGTTGGCAGCCCATGTGAAGCGTACAGGCCACAAGGCCGTCCATCTGGCCGGAGCGCTGCAGCTCCTGTTTGGAATTAGGGGGAAGCGTTGGGACAATCCGGAGTATGGCGCAAAAAGTTTAGGACGTAGTAGCGCTTATCTTAGTGAACTGTTCAATGAAAATTGGGTATATCCGTCAGATAATTATGTCCCCAAAAAATCAAAGAGCATAGAAGATGGATGTTATTGGTAATATAAAAAAAGTGAACAATGGAATACAAACTCTTAGCTGTAGGTTTAGAACGTGAAACTAATATAGGTGATTATATTCAGGCATTGGCTTCATCCCAGTTTTTGCCACGTATAGATGGTTTTATAGAACGTGAATGTTTAAAAGATTATTCTGGTGAGGAATGTAAGGTAATAATGAATGGGTGGTATATGCACAATCCATCACAATGGCCTCCTTCTGACAACATAAATCCGTTATTCATCGCTGTTCATTTTAACTCAAAGGCGAAAAAAGATTTACTTGATGCTGATAGTATAAAGTATTTAAAACAACATGAGCCAATAGGCTGTAGAGATTGGTTTACACAACGGATGCTGAAAGATAATGGGGTTGATGCATATTTCTCTGGCTGTATGACATTGACATTGGGATATAAATATGGAGTGTCATTAAATCAGCGTGATGATAAGATATATTTTGTCGATCCATATTTTAGAACCAATTGGGGAATTAAAAGTATTATAGTAAATGCATTGTATTTGATAACTTTTTATAGAAGGATAAGTTCTATTTCATCTAAATATCCCAGTAGCAAGACTGGATTGAGAAAAAAGATGATACTTACAACTTTTTTTAGAGAATATTCTAAATTCTTCTCACAAGAAACACTTTTAAATGCTGAGTATATTTGTCAGCAATATGAAGCTTATACGCGATGTTTCCCGAATAATCCATCCAGACTACAAGAAGCTGAGAGGCTTGTGAAAAAATATGCGCGGGCAAGTCTTGTTGTTACTTCCCGTATTCACTGTGCTCTTCCTTGTTTGGGATTACAGACACCTGTGATTTATACAGAAGATGCACAACAGGCAGAAGCAAGTTCTTGTCGTTTAGAAGGGTTGCGTGAGTTATTCAATATTCTGTCATGGAATAAAGATCATTTAGAAGCTCAGTTTGAAACCGTTGGGCTTATAGATAAAAATAACAAACCGGTTAACAGAGATGCGTGGAAATCTTTGGCACAAAAAATAATAAACCGAATTAAAGATTTTGTGTATGTTGCATAAGCTGATTGTTGACAAACAATATAGATTAGCTTGGCTTATTCTATTTGTTTCATTCAATGAAGGTTGCAAATGGAGCGAAATACCTTTTTTTAATGTTCCAATGTTATGGGGGCTCCTTTTTATAATTGTATTAACTTTGTTGTATTATCGTAAAAAAACAGATTCGATAAGGATTATAGAAGTTTATTTGTTGTGGTATCTTATTTGTTTCATACGTGGAATTTTTGTAGCAGAGAATTATTGGGATTATAAATGTCTGATAACTGGTGGTTTTGCAATGTCTTTACCATTGTTTGTATATGCTTTCGCTAATGAAAGAGTGTTGCATTGTTCTTTAAATTTGTGGTTGCGCTATGCTTTAATTCCATTTTTCTTCGTCTTTATATTGTTTTTGCCTCGTGGTGCTTACCACTTCTATTTGGGTCCGCTACTCATATTGGCATGTTGCTTTCCGTATGTGAGAGAAAGGAAATGGCGTTTACTTGTTATTTTTGTATTATTGCTGATGATGTGTGCTGATTTAAGTGCACGTAGTCAAGTTATCAAAGCAGGTCTGGCCGTTGTGATGATATTTGCCTATTATTTCCGGCATCTTATAACGGATAAAATGTTGCGCATAGTGCATATAATGTTATTTGTTCTGCCGATAGTGTTGTTGGTCTTAGGTCTGACGGGTAGATTTAATATTTTCAGTGATTTGTCATCAAGAGAGGGAAAATATATGGAAAAGAAGATTGTAGATGGTAAAGTTGTAGAGGAGGATTTATCAACAGATACGCGTACATTTATATACGAAGAAGTTATAATGTCCGCTTTAAATAATGATTATGTTGTGTGTGGGCGTAGCTTGGCACGTGGAAATGATTCTTCTTTTTTTGGAAGCCACATGGCAGAAGAACTGAAAACAGGAAGATATGAACGGTATGCCAATGAGGCTCTTTGGCCTACAATATTTACATGGTCTGGTATTATAGGGCTTATACTATTAAGTTTGATATATTTACAAGCATCATATTTAGCTGTATATCATTCCAATTGTATACTTATGAAATTGTTAGGAATTTATGTGGCATTTAGATGGGCCTATGGCTGGGTTGAAGATTTTTATAGCTATTCTCCAATGATTATTGCTTTGTGGATGATGATAGCTATGTGTTATTCTCCGCAATTTAGAAATATGACAGACTTGCAGTTTAGTGTATGGATTAATTCTGTTTTGAGAAAATAAAATTTGTCATTAAGAATGAAATCAATAATAATCCTCAAATCCTCAACTCCCCTCACAAAGTGCTACAGGCATGAATGGGACTGGACTTAATGCTCGGCTTGCCAACCAAAAGCCCATTTCTCTTCATATATGTAGCACTTAGTGAGAGAAGTAGCGGATTTGAGGGAAAAGACGATTAAAGAATATATAATGAAAATCATTTGGCTTTCAAATATATTATTTCCGGAGGCTTGTTCTGAGATAGGCGTTAAAGCTCCTTCTGTTGGCGGATGGATGGCGTCTGGAGCAAAGATGCTATTGGACTATGCTTCAGATATTGAATTAGTTGTAGTGTCTCTATATGATGGTAAGCGTTTGCTGTGTATAGATAAGTATGCTATAAAGTATTATCTTGTTCCTATTGGAAAAGGAAATAAAAAATATGATGAGGCTAAAGAGGCGTTTTTTTCTGATATAATTAATCGGGAACGGCCGCAGTTGGTGCATATTCATGGAACGGAATATCCCCATTCATTGGCGTGTGCAAAGGCAGCAAAAAAATATGAGATCCCAATAGTTGTCTCAATTCAAGGTCTTGTCAGCGTATATGCAGATTATTTTATGGGGGGAATTAGTGAGGCTGAGATTCGAAAGACAACAACTATCAAAGATGTCTTGCGGGGAAATGGATTGCTGGCACAACAAAAGGATATGGGCCGACGTGGGGAATATGAACGTGAACTGATTCTCTCCGACTGTCATGTGATAGGGCGCACATCTTGGGACAAATCTTGTGTGTGGGCAATCAACCCAAAGGTAAAGTATCATTTCTGTAATGAAACCCTGCGTCATGCATTTTATAATACGACATGGAATTGGGAAAGATGCGAACGGCACACAATCTTTCTCAGTCAGGGTCATTATCCGATAAAAGGATTGCATAAGGTTCTTGAAGCCATGCCATTTGTGTTAAGACATTATCCTGAAACAAAGATAGTATTGGCCGGTCACAAGACCCTGACGATGCCTGTCTATAGGTTGAATGGGTATGCACGATATTGTAGGCAACTGATAGAGAAAAACAATCTTCACAATTCTATAGAGTATGTAGGCATGCTGGATGAGAAAGTCATGGCTGAACAATATGCCAAGGCGCATGTGTTTGTATGTCCCTCTTCCATAGAGAACTCTCCTAATTCTGTCGGTGAGGCTCAGCTTGTGGGAATTCCGGTTATTGCCAGTTACGTAGGTGGAAGCATGGATATGGTTGAGGACGGAAAGACAGGTTTCCTGTATAGATTTGAAGAGACGCCTTTGCTTGCCATGCGTATATGTGAGATATTTGCAAATAGGGAATTGTGTGAGACGCTATCTTCTAATGAACGGTTGGCCGCAGCCTCAAGACATGACGGAGAAACAAATGCCAAACAGCTGATACATATCTACAACGACATACTGAGCAGATGAAAACTATGATTTATAAGATGCTGCGGCGGGTGTGGCTGGCGGTTTCCGGCAGATATAATCATCTGATTTCTGCTTGCCGGTTTTTGGGCAATGGCGTGAGCTATGCGTCTTTCCGTACAGGTGGTGTGCCATACGTGATGGTGGCGCGTGGCGCTAAAGGCATGCGGATTGGACGTAATTTCTCTATGAACAACGGGATTAGCCATAATCCGATAGGCATGCCGCAGCCGTGCACATTCTTCGTTGATCGCGGATGTTCTTTGACTATAGGTGACAACGTTGGTATATCGCAGACAGCCCTCATAGCCCATGCAGATATTACGATAGGAAATAATGTCAAGATCGGTGGCGGTACTTGCGTATATACTTCTGATTTTCATTCTCTTGACGCTGTGATACGTGCATCAGGGGAGGATTTGAAGTATAGACGGTCAGCTCCTGTTGTGGTTGAGGACAATGCCTTTGTCGGTGCGCGCTGTTTGATACTGAAAGGCGTTACAATCGGTGAAAATTCAATCGTTGGGGCAGGAAGCGTTGTCACAAAGTCTGTTCCGGCTAATCAGATTTGGGCGGGTAATCCAGCAAGGTTCATCAGAAACATCGGAACATGACGAGTGCCTTGTTGGAAAAACCGGGTGTCAGTATAACAGTCCGAACATTCAAAGGGGGATTTTGTTGGCATGGTCTATTTGATGGCGTATAGCTGTTTTATGGTTATAATGATGATGCGTGTTTTTCTTTTTCAAGAAAGATTTTCTCGAAATTCTTTCTCTGTAGAGAAAAATGATAATTAATCAAAGATATTTATTTTTTATGAGAACTATTGCTGTCCTTCTGACGGTACACAACCGCAAGGAGAAAACCCTGCAATGTCTGTGCAACCTGTACAGACAGACAATCCCCGCAGGATATGTCATCGATGTCTATCTTACCGATGACGGGTGTACTGACGGCACACCGGAGGCCGTGAAAGAACAGTTCCCGCAAGTGAACATTGTGCCGGGAGACGGGACTCTGTTTTGGAACCGTGGCATGTTCACGGCTTGGAAAAAGGCCGCGGAGACGAAAGATTATGATGCTTATCTGTGGCTGAACGACGACACGTTCTTGAATGATGGGGCTCTGGCTATTCTGATAAAGACATCGGAGGAGAAAAACAGCCGATGTGTCATTATCGGAGCAACGGTCGATTCGCGGACACGCAAAACCGTGACTTATGGCGGAAGACTGCATGGAAAAGGTGTTGCTCCTCTGGATGGCAGATTGCAGCGTGTGGATTATTTCAATGGCAATATTGTGCTGGTACCGTCTGTCGTGTATCACGCTATAGGGAATTTGGACTATTATTTTACCCATAGCAAGGGTGATTTTGATTATGGATTGCGTGCTGCTAAAGCTGGCATTGAGATGTATCAGGTGGGTGAGGCTTTGGGCGAATGTGATGAACATCCGGCACTTGACAAATGGTGCAATCCTGATGTTCCCTTTATTCAGCGCTGGAAGATGCTCCATCGCCCTAACGGCATGCCGCCAAAAGAGACGTTCCATCTCGAACGCAGGTATTATGGAATCGCCGCGGCTGCATTCCATTGGGTGACAATACATGTACGTTGCATGTTCCCTGTATTGTGGAAACATAGACACCATTAGGATGGTGGGGACAGTGAAAACCGTTGCCATTTGGGAACATTCTGTAAGCCCTAATTTGAGTGCTTACCTATGTAAACAGCAATAAATGGAAAATCACAGGCATACAAAGCCTATAAGAAAAGAAGATAAAGAAATGGAATTTGCTCCTATCATTGTTTTTGCATTTAACCGTCCGGAGGCCTTGACAGACACCGTGTCGTCCTTGCTGGCAAATGACGAAGCAGCGGAAAGCCCGTTGTTTGTCTTTGTCGACGGGCCACGTGAGAATAAGTCGGGAGAGAGGGAAAAGGTGGAAGAAGTGAGACGTTATGTCAAGTCTGTTAGAGGTTTTAAGTCTGTCGAGTTCTGTTTTTCTGAAGAGAACAAAGGGCTCGGCTGTTCCATTATAGCAGGTGTGAGCGATGTTATAAACAGGTATGGACGTGCCATCGTGCTGGAAGATGATCTTGTGCTGTCCCGAAACTTCCTGTCGTTCATGAACCAAGGACTGGACTTGTATGCAGATAAAAAGGAAGTTTTTTCTGTTTGTGGATACAGTAACAAGATTAAGGTTCCTTCCGGCTATCATTACGATGCTTATTTCTGCACGCGCAGCAGCTCGTGGGGATGGGCGACATGGGCTGACCGTTGGAACACTGTTGATTGGGAACTGAAAGATTGGGAAAGATATGCTAAAATGGCAAAGGCTTTCAACCGGTGGGGTGGGAGCGATTGCTTCAGGATGCTGCGTTCTGTAAAAGAAGGGTGGGGAAACTCATGGGCGATACGCTTTGGCTTTTCTCAGTTCCTTCAAGACAAGCTGTCACTTTTCCCTATAGTCAGCAAGGTTGACAATGACGGTTTTGATGGAGACGGAACAAACTGCAAGAAGTGGAGTCGGTTTAAGCACGTGATGGATACTGGTAATAGCAAAGATTTTTGTTTCCCAAATGACGTGAGACTGAATCCAAAGATTTTTAAATCTGCAATGAGTTATAACAGTATCCCGATAAGGATATGGAGCAGAATTATGTATGTTATTCACAGATGAAACAAAAAATATAATAATGAGAAATCTTCACTTATATAACAAGCTGTATGAATACGGTAAAGAAAATATAAAGGACAAAAAAATCGTGTTCTGTGGTATGGTAAGAGATTGTGGAACAGAAATAAAAAACAATATACCGACCATTGAGAAAATAGGAGCGTACTTTCAAGATTATAGGGTTGTAGTGTTTGAAAATAATAGTATAGATACGACCAAGGATGTATTAACAAAATGGAAGGGTGACAACGGGAAAGTTTTCGCAGAATGTAACGATTTTGACGAAAGTAAATATAAAAACATTCCCAAAGAAAAGTCATATTATTTACCGAACAGCAGGAGAAGAATACAAAGATATATTGATTACAGAAACCTATATATGGAGTATCTGGATAAGATGGAATTTGATTATGACTTTGTAGCACTAATTGATTATGACATCGCAAAAATTGATATAAAGGGATTTATATCTTCTTTTGGCACAGAATTGGAATGGGATGCAATAACTGCTAATGGATATTCTCTGTCTCCGAAATTAAAACGCCGATATCACGATACTTATGCTTTATGTGAAGCGGGTAAAGAAAATCGTCCCCAAACAGAAGAAGACATACTGACAAACAGAGATAATTTTGCTTTTCTAAGAAAAGGAATGCCCTTTATCAGAACGTTCTCTGCTTATGGAGGTATTGCTATTTTCCGTGGAGATATTTTAAATGGCATTAGATATAAAATCATTATGAATAACTATGACGGAGTGGAAGTCCGTTGCGAGCATTTTAGTGTTTTTAAGCAATTATTTGAAAAAGGACATGATAAGGTGTACATTAATCCAAATATGGAAGTGTACTATCAAAGGATTACATTAAATTTAATAATAAAGAAAATAAAGGATTTAATAAATAGATATTAATTATGGATAAGAAGTTTTATTATAATGAAATAACTCTTATTAAGATATTTGCAACCTTTTTTATTACATGGTTTCATTTTAAAGGAATTGTTCCGGAAACATTTGCTCCATTATTTGTGGGGGGGGGAATTGGTAATTCTTTGTTTTTTTATGCTTCCGGGTACTTATTGAGTTTTAAACAAGAAGACTATTATGGGCAATGGGTGATAAAGAAGTTTGTCAGAATTCTACCAAGTATATGGGTCTTCACAATGGTAGTCCTAATGTTTGCTCCTTACGCAATAGATTTCAAATGGTATAATCTTATTTATCCTACACGATTTTGGTTTGTCAATTGTATTTTATGTTTCTTTTTTGTCATATACTTATTAAGAAATAAAATAAACAGTTTGAAAGGTATCTTAGTTGTTTCAGCAATAAACTGTATTCTGTACGTTGCGAATTATTTCCTGTTTGTCGATTATTCTAAGGTCGTACTGGATGAAGGTGGTGTGAAATGCTGGTTCTATTTCTTCCTATTCTTCTTATGGGGGTATTATGATAAGAAAACAAAATCTGTATGCAAAGGCAGTTGGAAATCTATGATATGCTTCTTTATAGCAATTGTTTGTTTTTTCTTTTATAAAAAAGTATGTTGTAAATATGAGCTTTTTACCTCGGCGCAGTTTATATTTATTCCATTGTTTTTTGGAGGTGTAGTATATTTCTCTCGTTACTTGGCAAACTTCCTCGCATCATTTCAAATACCAGAAAAAGGCAAAAAAGTATTGAGTAAAATATCGGATTTAACATTAGACATTTACATCGTACAAATAGTAATAATAAACTTAATAGGAGAAAAACTACCTTTCCCAATTTCAATCATATCATTAATGTTTTTGATACTTATATCGGCAAAGGTTAATAATTATTTATCAGACAAAATACGTATGGCCTTAAACTATTTATTAACCTGTCGGCGGAATTAAAATGAAACACGAAAGTAGCTCAATCGAACAAAAAAGGCCATGTGATTTTGCCAGTTGACTGAACGAACCGCTCAATTCGCATAAACAACAGAAAACACATTGATAAGTCAGCATGATTTCTATTTTGATTAACGCCTATGCCTGTTCTCCCGGTATGGGCAGTGAGCCGGGCATGGCCTGGAACTGGTGCGTGAACCTTGCAAAATATTGCGAACTGCACGTCATAACCGAAGGGGAGTTCCGCGAGCGCATAGAGGCGGTATTGCCAACGCTTACGCAGGGTAAGAATATGCATTTCTATTGGAATCCGATTGGCGGTAATGATGATGAGCGGTGTGCGAAAATCCGTAGGATGTGCTGGAATCAGGGCGACTGGCGGTTTTATAAGTATTATGAGCAGTGGCAGTGGCGTACTTATGAGTTGGCAAAGGATATTTGTGACAAACAGCATATAGGCATACTGCACCAATTGAATATGATTGGCTTTCGTGAGCCTGGGTATCTGTGGATGATAAAGGATATTCCTTTGGTTTGGGGACCTGTTGATGCCAAGGAGCTGTTTCCCGTTGAATATTTGGAAGGGGTGGGATGGAAGGCCAAGGCGTTCATGAACTTGAAGAATCTCATTACAAAATGGCAGTTACGTCACAGTGGGAGGGTGCATGAGATGGTGAAGCGGGCTTCGGTTGTCGTGTCGGCATCGTCCAACTCGCAGCGTACTTTTAAGAAGTATTTTGGCATAGAGTCTCCTCTTGTTAACGAAACGGGATGTAATGTGGTGGAGAAATCTAAAACGGATGGAATACACAAGGAAACATTCGACTTGTTGTGGGTCGGGAAAATGGATTTCCGTAAACAGTTCGGGTTGGCTATCCGTGCAGTTGCCATGGCATATCATCATGATTTGAGGCTGCATGTCGTGGGAGGCGGCGATGTGTCGGCTTATCAAAAAGAAGCGGAGAAACTGGGCATTATGGACTTGTGTATATGGCATGGAGCAGTTTCGCACGAAGAGGTGCAACGCATAATGCAACAGTCAGACTTGTTCTTCTTTACCAGCGTTGCAGAAGGAACGCCTCATGTCGTATTGGAGGCAATAGGAAATAATTTGCCTGTGTTGTGTTTCGACACTTGTGGGCAGGGGGATTCTGTTGATTATAAGGTCGGCATAAAAATCCCTCTTACTAATCCAGAACAGTCGGTGACGGATTTTGCCGGCAAGATAGAGTATCTGTATAACCACCGTGACGTACTGAAGCGGATGTCTGAGAATTGCAGTGAGCGGCAGAAGGAATTGAGTTGGGACGAGAAAGTTCTGACAATGGTGAGATTGTATGATAAGATACAACAAGGATAGAAAACAAATAGAACAGAATAATTTATGAAAATGAGATTATCAGGAAAGATCATTGTGGCGTATGTCGCAATGGTAATGACATTCACTGTGTTGATGATTGGGGTGAGTTGCATTCCACGGTCAGCAGTCAGTCGGAACGTGGTGTCATCCATGAAAGTGATGGAAGATGAGGGGTTGTATAGGAAAATCATGAATTTCAAACTTTTCCAGCTTGACAATTTTACAGATACCTATATGATGAACCTTGTAGTGTCTGCAGACTCGCGGCATCCTGTGGAGGCGGCAATGATGAACTACAACTACAAGTCTTCCAACTTTCTTGACTTGGCATACAACACGGAAAAAGTGGCACAAGGTCAATCTTTTTCGGGAGGGGTAAAAAATAGTTACGCGAGGTATTGGCATGGCTATCAGGTCGTATTGAAGCCTCTGCTCGTGATTATTGACTATTCCGTCATACGTGTAGTGAACTATATCGCAATGACGGTGCTACTATGTGGAGTGGCTGTACTGATGTGGAAGCGTATAGGTAGGAAGGCTTGTGTGCTGTTTCTTGTATCACTTTTATTGATCAACTTTCCAATCGTCCCGTTATCGTTGCAGTTCTCCACGTGTTTTTATATATCATTTATAGCCATGCTGCTGGTGATGATGGGGCGCAATATATTGAAGGATGGCAGCAACCTGTTCACTCTTTTTTTCTGTATTGGCGGAGTGACGGCATTTATGGATTTTCTCACGACACCGCAGCTGACGCTCGGATTGCCGTTGATATGTTATATGCTGATGTCGGAGAGAGAAGGCAAGTGGAAGCAGGTCATCTATGTATCATGTGTATGGACTTTGGGTTATGGTCTGCTGTGGGCGTCCAAGTGGGGCATCGGTCACCTGCTGACCGGCAATGATATTTTGGCTGCTGCCAAGGAAGCCGCAGAACTGAGGGCCTCTGATATATATAAAGGTATGCACATGACTGTGCCTGGTATTGTCGGGTTTATATGGAATGCCATAAAAGCAAAGCATCTTGTCGGTGTGCTTGTGGCTGCACTGCTGTTTGTTTTTGTGATGACAGTCGTTTATGTGAAGGCTGTTGATGGGAAAAAGAAGGCTAAGGACTATGCATATTTGCTGATTATCATGTTGATGGTTCCAGTGTGGTTTTTTGTTTTGAGAAACCATTCGATACAACATGGTTGGTTTACGTGGAGGGCAGGGCTGTTGTCGCTGTACAGTTTGTTGCTCTTTGTAGGCTACACTTCTTCTTGGAAAAACATTATTAATAAAAAAGCAGATGACAGACATGAGTAAGATTGCAGTGCTGATACCTTGCTACAACGAGAGCAAGACAATAGAAAAAGTTGTAAGAGACTATAAAGAGACCCTGCCGGAGGCAGACATTTTCGTATATGACAACAATTCATCTGACGGAACCGACGAGATAGCCCGTAAGGCTGGTGCCATCGTGCGGTACGAGCATAGACAAGGAAAAGGCAATGTGATAAGGAGCATGTTCCATCAGATTGACGCCGACTGTTATCTGATGATTGACGGTGATGACACCTATCCGGCCGAAAATGCAAGACAGATGTGTGAATTGGTGTTGAACGATGGGGTGGATATGGTAATAGGTGACCGTCTGTCATCTACCTACTTTCAGGAAAACAAGCGTCCTTTCCATAATGTCGGCAATATGATGGTGAGGGCTCTCATCAACAAACTGTTTCATAGTAATGTCAGGGATATTATGACAGGCTACCGTGCCTTCAGCCGTGATTTCGTAAAAACGTTTCCTGTGTTGTCGAAAGGCTTTGAGATAGAGACGGAAATGACGATACATGCACTTGACAAGAACATGATGCTGAAAGAAGTTCCTGTCACATACAGAGACCGTCCCGCAGGAAGTGAGTCTAAGCTGAACACCTATTCTGACGGGCTGAAAGTGATTTTGACTATATTCAAACTGTTCCGTGATTATAAGCCGCTACTGTTTTTCTCAGTGACAGCCATGTTACTCATGATGGTGGCTGTCGTTCTCTTCGTTCCTGTGTTTATAGAGTATTTGGAGACAGGTCTTGTACCAAGATTCCCGACGCTTATAGTGTCTGCTTTCATTGTGTTGCTCGCCATGTTGATGTGGGTGTGCGGACTGATATTGGAGGTAGTGGTGAAGAAGCATCGTCAGATGTTTGAATTGCTTTGGAACAAATGATGACGGAATCACTCAGAAAGAACGGTAGGGGAATACTCTTGATGGTGTTCTCCTCCTTGTTTGTCTGTTTTGGGCAGTTGCTATGGAAGTTGTCTGCAGATGGTAATGTTCAAGCTCTTCTTTGTGGCTTTTTGCTTTACGGATTGGGGGCATTGGCGATGATGGCAGCATACAGATTTGGAAGTTTGTCAGTATTGCAGCCCATATTGAGTATTAACTATGTGCTGAGTTGTCTGATAGGTTGTTTTGGGCTTGGAGAGCATTTGACCGTAGTGAATGTATTGGGTGTGGCAGCTGTATTCATAGGAGTAATCCTGATAGCTGGAGGTGACTGAGTATGCTGTACGCGATATTGGTTCTCATGACTTATTTAGGTGCTCAGGCGTCTGTGTTCTTCAAGAAAATGGCAGGATGCGGATCGGTCTTACAGATGCTGTCATCCCGGTATTTGTATCTTGGCTGTTCAATGTATCTCATTGCGGCCTTGTTTAATATATATGTGCTGCACCAGATGGAATACAGTAAGGTTTTGCCTTTGACTTCCATCACGTATGTATGGACTATGGTACTGTCGTATCTTGTGTTCAAGGAAAAGATTGGAGCGAGAAAGATCTTGGGCGTGTCATTTATAATAAGTGGGGCTGTAATGATAGCATTGTGAAATCTATGTTGCAGATTAGACATAAGAGGCCGGACGCAGATATCCGTTTGGACACATCTGTTTTTTTTCTATTCCTACCAAATAAAATCATAACATCATGTTACGACTTAAAGATTTGACTCTCGTGGAAAACCGCGAGGCTTTGTCGCGTATTCCCCGTGGCAAGGTTCTTATAAACACGATAAACGCACATTCTTATAATACGGCACAGAAGGACGAACTGTTTGCCGAGGCGCTGCGGAACGGTGACTATCTAATTCCGGACGGGGCGAGCGTGGTGAAGGCTTGCCGGTGGCTGGGCGCGAAGTCGAGGCCGACGGAACGGATAGCCGGATGGGATTTGTTTGAGCTTGAGATGAGAGCCGTTTCAGATTCCTCCAAGGCGGGACGGATACCGCGCGTGATGTTCATGGGCAGCTCCCCGAAGGTGTTGGGGCTGATTTCCGGAAAGGCAAAAGAAGTCTATCCGGACATTGAGGTCGTGACCTATTCCCCACCTTACAAACCGGAGTTCACGGAAGAAGATAACGCCGCCATCATCAAGGCTGTCAATGACGCTGACCCTGATTTGCTTTGGATTGGCATGACGGCGCCGAAGCAGGAGAAGTGGACTTACGCCAACTGGGACAGGCTGGACATCCACTGCCATGTCGGAACGATAGGAGCCGTGTTCGACTTCTTTGCCGGTACATACAGGCGTGCCCCGCTCTGGTGGCAGGAACATTCTTTGGAATGGCTCTACCGGCTGATAAAGGAACCGAGGCGTATGTGGCGGCGGTATCTGATAGGCAACGTCCTGTTTTTCCGTAATATAATGAGGGAGAGTATGGGCAGGACCTGACCTGATCGGACGCAAGTTGCTCATATAGAACGTAACTAAGCGGATGAGGCTGTATCGTAATTTAAGGATTACGGTGCAGCCTCATTTTTTTATTGATGCTGTCGTTCAGATTGATTTTCACTGTGTGCCATATAGGTCGTAAAAAGAAAGTGATGAGTCATTCTGAATGAAATTCACCGGGTGTCATGTCATGGTGTGAAGGTCGTAAAGTCGTTCCGATTGATTTCCATCGCCAGAATTGCCTGGCGACGATTGGTCAAGTCGTGCAGCAGTCAAGTCATGGTAACGTAGCAGCCTGTTCATGACAAGAAAATAATATCATGGCATTTGTGTCAGAAAAATATCCCGAAATTTAACACTTGAAAATTCTGATTCTGGAGAGCGGCAAAGCAGAAATGATGACATTTGGTTGCCGCCGCCGTTCAAAAAACAGTCGGCGGTCGAGCCGTAAGGGCCTCCCGGGGGTGTGATAAGGCCGTTGTCGGACGGTGATAAGCACCCCGTTGTGATGCAACAGGCGCCCCGTTGCAGAGCCGGGAGGCCCTTACGGCAAAACTTTTGGCGGAATTTTGTTGCACACTTTTGCGATTTTCGACGTAACGCTCTGACCGTCAGACGGTAAAAGATGCACGCGTAAAACTCGCGAATTTGCGGCCAAATGATTTTTATTTCAGAATATCGCAAGGATTTGAAGGCATTTGTCCACTTAATTCTGAGTTTTTAACAATTCGTTTCTTCAGGAACTGTAGGGGGAGAGACAGCGCATGGCTGAGGTGAGAGGAAACTGGATGCTTGTGTAGCATTTTATACGTGAGTTCGGGATAAATTCCATTCAAAAGAAATTAAGTTGGTTTGATTTTTCCACATGCACAGGCAGGGCCTCCGGTTTGTTCTCGAAAAAGGAGTAAGCCGTGAGTGCGGAGCAGATGTTCATGATGAAATTGTGTATAGATCGGTGTTTGGAGTGCACGATGTTGGCCTTGTTCTTAAGCAGGTCGTTGATGCACTTTATGATACATCTCTTGCGCAGCATGATTTTGTCCCACATTGACATGAGCCTGTTCTTCATGTTTGCCCTCAATCCGTGACACCATCCCATCGTTCCCTTGCCGTCCGTTGCTATGTCCTTGAAGACCTTGTTGGCATAGCGGCGCAGGTTATGGCACATGGGTATCATCTTGGAATCCACGAAGCTGATGCCGCTGCACTTGCCAAAGCCACGGAGCTTCATGAAGAGCATCATGTGGAAGAACACACGGGGCATGAGTTCTACAAAGCGGTTATACGAAACGGCATCAGGGAAATAGCCAGAGGTGAAAAGGTAACGAAAAAGTGTCTTTCCGCCCACCTTCTCGAAAGAGAACGAGAACTCTGGCTCCAGTTTGGTCTTGACAATCTCACTGAACTTCTCCGATGCGAGTTGTACTTTCTCCAATCCGACCACGGTGTCATCATAGGCAACACCGAAAATCAGAGAGCGAACGGTAATAGAAACTGAACAACAAATGACAGTCGCAAGTGCTTGTGTCATTCAAATACCTCTGCGTCTTTGCGTTAGAAGGATGTCATGAGCCGGCGGCCTCATTCCCTATCCATCTGTCCAGCACATCCATGCGCGGATCTTTCAGAATGACGGTCTTGTCGGCATCAAGGACATATATCGTCGGCATGGCCGGAAGACTGTAGAGTCCGTTCTTCAGAATGCCACTCTGGTCATAGCCCACAATCCACTCCCGCGGCATCTCCCCTTTTGTCCGGTTCCACAGCGCGCGGTCCTCCTCGGCACAGACGGCCAACAGGCGCAGACGACCGCGGCTGATGAGCCGCCGGAGGCGTCCGTCGTCACGTAGACCGTTGAGCACAGCCTCACAGTGCCCACACGCAGGGTCATAGAACAGCAGCAACGTCCGCTGGGCACGGGTTTCATGAAGCTTCTGATGATGGCCGTCACGCGTGACGTAGGTGAAGTCGGCCGCCACCGCACCCGGACGGTTCTTCCGCGCTGTAGCCAGCAGTGCGGTAGGCCGCAAACGGCCGTCATCCGGCAGGTCGGGCATACGAAGAAGCTCTTCGAGAAACATGATCCACCGGTCCTCATTGCGCATCGGCGACTCCGGATCATTCAGATAACGCTCCGAAACATACTGCACCATGGCAAACGCAGCCTCATCCTTGGCGGCACCAGCCAACATTCCGCCCACGGCCCTACGGGCTCCATCCTCAGTTCCGAAGTCCTGAAGCTGGACGAAATTGACATAGTTCTGCTCCATGAAAGCCGTGTCGAGACAGAGCCGATGATCGGCAAAGTCCATCGCGTCCCAGAAGTGGGCCATCATATAATCAGCTCGGTCCACCGGTTCAGTGATTTCAGCGGGAATCACCGGAAGGGGCAACTCGTTGTCAACACCACCCGCCACTCCGGTCTTGCCGGCGCCGGCCTTTTCCTTCGACCGGTTTTCGGTCGTTCCGCCGCAGGCTATAAGCACCACGGTCGACATGGCTACCGCCATGAGGTATATGGATTTCATCGTGTTCGCTCTTTATTGTCTGTTTCTGTTCAATAGCATCGTCCTGACGGTCATAACGCTGCCGGATGTCTGTTGTGCCGCTCTGCGTCACGCGCCATACCAAGGCTAATACCGCTGCCTGACAGCGCTTTTCTGAGAGACTATCGCCGAGTAGGACATGTCGGCCTCCTTTGCGGTCAGGTCACGCACACACCGCAGACCGTTCAGAGCGTATGCTGCATTGGCCGTGGCGATTGAGTTTCCTGCATCGACAGTAAGCTGACGGTAGTTCCAGCTCAGAGGAAGCGTGGAGCTGCCCGGCGTACCGAAGTTAGCCCAATGCTCCTGGGTGCACGTGGCATAATAGGCGCCTCCGAGTATGCCCATTCGCATCATGATGATTATCTCCTTCTGGTTCGGCAGGCGCCAGCCGGTCCTCCCAGTTTCAGTCACTAATTTGCTACAGAAAGTATTGTCGTTTACCGCTTTCGAATAGTCTGCATATTTCGTTGTTGCCTCCACCGGCTTTACCGTGGTGCCATTCAAGACCGTTGCCACTTCACTATTATTATTAGTGAAATTGTTTCCTCTTGGAGCAATCTCAAAGCCATAACGGGCCATACGGTTATACGCATCGCTGGACTTGTGCATCGGCAACGGGGCCGTCTGCGGCTCACGTAGTGAGGCGCCATAATAGCGATAAACCTTCACGACACCGCCTTTCGTCTTTGAATCAACATCTGTTATGTAAGCCGGAGTAACCTTTTCTGTGCTTACCACCGTCTTGAGGCTCGTGCCGAGGTTTCTTATGCAACGGACCTGCCATGGAGCATGCGACCAGTTTCCTCCACCCTGAAACCAACTGCTGGACGCACCTTCGTCTACCCAGATTATCTTGTTGTCACTCGACACAAAATGATACAGCGTATTGGCATCGTCACCGCAACCGTCAGGCAACGTCACCTGGTCGTAGTTCATCAACGGCGTCTTCAGACTGTTGCGTCCGATGATGATACGCAGATATTTTCCTGTGGCCGGAACGTACCATTTCAGCTCCTCGTTGTCGATTATGCCGTCGCCGTTTTCATCCTTGTTACGGTTCATACATGCGTTAAGTGCATGTATGTATTGGGCACGGGAACCGTTCTGCGGGTCATAGTACTGGTCACCGGGACCATTATACTTTCCTGAGTTGCCTGTCAGAGAACTGGAAGCGATCTGGACGGTTTTAGGGACGGGACAGGTATGGGCGTCCGTATAAATATTGTAGGCAAGAGCTGTCTGCTTCGTGTTGTTGATTGCATTGACATTCTGAATGCTTGTCAAATCAACGACACTGCTCCATTTGACCCCGGTCTTTCCTCCATAGCCGAGATAGACATTATACCGGCCGTTGTCGGAACTCAGACCAGACACGGCATCCGGCCATCTCAGATTTATTCCGAACACTTCGTTCTGATGTTCGATGCCGAGAGCTGTAACCTTTTCGTTGCTGCCGACATTAGCCAGATAATAGTATGTCTGTATGGATGCCTGCGAAAGGGCGTATTTTGATTTATAGTAGATGCAGCCCTTGTCGGACGACTCCCTAAGGTCCACGTTGAACTGGGCTATGCGGTTGGGCTGGTTCACATAGCCGACCCACTTGTTTCCTTCCTCATTTCCATAGCCCGTCTCACCGTAGTCGGCCTCGTAGGTATATTCCTTCACATAAACGGTGAAACCCTGACCGTCCTTGCCGTTTGTAAGTGCGCTCTTCCGGTCGGCAAGGTCTTTCAGATAATACAGCCGGTCCTTATAGTCGGCCGGCTTCGGAAATGCTGCCAAAGCTGCGGTGTTGAGATCTGTATTTGCCTTGATATTGTCGTTACGCACAAACTGTATCCAGTTGTAGTATTTCCAGTTCGGGTCCGTATCCTTATTGTCCGTATCGTGCGGCTCGTTGATATTATTCGGGTTGTTTTTCCCGAAATACTTGATTTCATACGGGACGTTGTTCTCATACGTGCGGATGAGAAAATTGAACTTGTCCAATTGCTCTTTTGTGAAATAGATATTGAACACGTTGTAATGGCAGTCCAGATTGAAGTATGTCTCTGTCACGTCGTTGACCTCTCCCTCTGCTCCCGGCTGGTTCTCACCTTTTTTGAAAGCCTCTACAATGACATTGTTCACGCCTTTCACCTTAATATTATAAGTATATTGGGCATTGCGGTAGCAGTTGAAGTCATTCGCGTCTTTTCCGATATAGCCGAGATGTATGACGTATGTGACCAAAGCCGTACGGTTTGTCACGTCTGAGAAGTCGCCGTCGACGCCGTCAACCGTACCGGACGGCTTGTCGCGGTAGGGGATGTTGGCCTTAAAGCGGAGGAATGTGGCATAGTTGTTCAGCGTCAGCTTGCCGTCTGGACACAAGGACGTATATATACCGGTATCGAGATTGGAGTCATCCTTCTTCTCCAATTCACGCTTTGCGTATGCTTTATCCCCAGTGGCGCCGGCTATATGTCCTGTGCGCTTGTTCTCATACTGCCAGAAGCTGTATGAATATAGTGTCTTGGTGATTTGTTTCCCTCCGACGTTCTCTTTCGTCGTGGTGACATCCATTGATGCCGGAGTTATCTTGAGTGAGGTCCAATATCTCGGATGGCGTTCGTCGGGCGACGAGGGCAGCTCAGGCGACACGGCGTCACCGGCATTGGCATACTCCAGGACACGGTTGACGCTGGCATCCGCACCCTGGTCACGGCCCTGTATCCAGGTATATTCGGGGATGTTGACGATTTCCATGTCTATAAGTTCCAGAGCGATGTCATTGCCGTCGGGCTGGATATTTATTGTGTTCTGCGTCCAAAGGCGGCGCAGGTGTATGCGTCCGGACAAGGTCTGATTGCCGGGCTGGATGATGACGGTCTCGGGATTGTCGTCGTTGTGAGTACCGCTATGGCCGGACTCACGGTAAGAACCCTGCATGACAAGTCCTTGGGACAGGCCGGCAGTGGGAGCGTCGACAACGGCGTAGTCATGGAAGTTCTGCTTCACTGCAAGCGAACGGAATTTGTCCCATGTGTCCGCCTTGTCCAAATGCTCCTTGATGTTGACCACTTCCTCGGAGTTGGCACCTTTGATATTGAGGGCGGTGTTGTTCCGGCAGTTTGCCACTGCCACGATATAGCTTTCTCCTGATTGGGTATCGAGTTTTACGGAACCGGTCGTCGGTTCCGGATAATCAAAGGCCTTGTCGTTGGTGATGAACGTAGACCCCGTACGCTTGCCGCTGTTGACATTATACACTCCAATCCACAGGTCGTTGACACGGTTCTCCAAATCCGAACTTATGTCGGAACGGGTCAGTTGCTCCATTCCGCTCAAATCCACCTGAAGGCTGATTGTGGCCTGCTCTCCCTCGGGAACAGCATTGACGCCGAAGTCGTCACTGCAGCCGAACAAGCAATGCAAAAGCAATAATGCACACCAACCCGCATGATTTCTCAACGACTGTATTCTCATCACCTTGTTGTTTATTCGAATGAAGGTATATCTATTGTATATTCTAACCATGGGCATACCGTGTAAGTCAACGTAATCGTATTTCCCTGAATGAGCTCGACGTCCACCACGACGTGTGTATTGCGGAACAACGCTCTCAGATTGTCGAAAGCCTCACCCGAGAATTTTTTCGTGTAAGTTCTGTTCCTTTGTGTGTACGTGAACGTGAAGTCCATCGTATACGCCTGTTCTCCGTATGGCTCAGCCGCTTTAATCAGGTTCTTGCTTTCAGGCAGATATAAGTAGAACTCTGCTTCTCCCGGCGTACCGTTGCTGTATTTCGGCACTGTGAAGGATGCCGGCGTTATATCTTTTGCCGCATGTGTCGTCGTCCCTGGGATGTCGTAGTCGCTGATCCACCCACGCCAGTCCGCCAGTGTCTTGTCATCCGGATACTGCTGCGTTTCGTCCGACACCTTTTTCAGCCAGTCCACCCAATAGTGGGTAGTCGTGCTGCCGTCGTTCTCAAGGAACTGAAGCGGCGTGTCTGGATTCTGCTTGTGGGGCATCAGATACATGCGGTCCGCAATGCTGTTCACCTTCAGCTCGGTCACTTTCATGTCGTAGCTCCACAGATTCGTGAAGCGGAACGTGAACTTGGTGGCGGCGCGCACCAGATAGAACTGGCGTTCAATGCGGTCATTCCCTGCCCCTGTCTCTATCTCATACACCGAGCTCATGGGGATGGGGGTGTCTTGGATGAATGCCGGCACAAAATCGAAATCGTCCACCGAGGCCCTAAAGCCGGCCGTTCCCGTCCCGTAGGCGTCCAGATCGGGAAGTCCGCCGACGCTTCCCTCATTGGCCAGCAGGTAGATGGTCTTCTTCTCGCTCTTCCTTACCTTAAATATCTGTGTGCTGTATTCCGTCAGCACACGGCCGAAGTCAATGAACCTGTTGTGTTCCACCGTGCCGTCGGGATGAAGGATGACGATGCGCAGGGTCTTCATCTTCTCGTTGTCCGGCACGCCGGTCACGCCGGCGCGCGTCGAGCCGACAATCTCCGTATTCAGCACAAGCGTAACCATACCGTCGCCTCCGGGCAGATTTCCGGATGCGTCCACGGACTCATCCCCGTCCATGAAAGCCACGGCATCGTTACTACTATTACAGGCCGACAGCACGAAGAGCCATGCCACCGATGCCAATAATAATATGTGTCGTAATACTCTGTTCATTATCCCTGCTTAACAATAGAGCTATTGCCAGTCTGACGCTGTCTTGCCGTTATCTTGTCATTTACTTAGTTTCGTTATCAAAAGCAGTCTTCACCGTTGTCCCGGTTCATCCGGGGCGTCCTGTTCTCATCCCGCCGTCACCATTTGATGTCCGTGGGCTTGTAGACTGCATGCCACGAGAGAATCTCCACCACGGTGCTGATCCACTTGTTGTTGCTGTCAAGGAAGAATGTCATGCTGTAGTCGTCAGCCCTGTCAAGGTATTCCTGACGGTCCATCCTCGCAAAATGCTGGCCTCTCACCGCCAAGGCACAGTCAATCAACGGCAGCTCAACCACCGTCCTGCCGTCGTCAACGGCACGTATCTTCAATATCGGCTGACCGTCCTTTCTGAAGAACAGACGGTTGACCGTCATCTCGGCAATCACGCCCTTCACGGTTGTTACGGCGCGTGTTTCCTCTTCCGCTCCTGTCCCGATCTCCGATGTATAGACAGCCCACGGCCGATAGACGACCGGTGTCTCCGTGAACATGGAGTTGTCGTAAGCCAGCCACCCGTTGTCGTCCTCGATGCTGAATTCGAAGTCGCCAGGCTTGATGTCCTCACCTGACAGATGCTGCAGCACCACGCGGAAGACGTTGGTGTTCTTCGTCAGTGACATCTCGTATGTATAGTCCTCGCCGTCGTCGCTGCCAGGCAGCTCGACGTCCGTCATGCCGTGGAACAGCGGCTGGAGGTCGTCGGCCGAAACGGCCGGCTGCGTTCCCGTTACGCCGCTGATGCGGCAGCTAAGGTCTTCGATGCTCCCCGCGGGGGGGGCGTCGGGCAACGTGAATGACTCTCCGTCTCCCAACCCGCACCACGCCACCAGACGGTATTTTCCGGGGGCGAGGGGCAGCGTCATGGCATAATCATCAGACGCGAGAACCGCTCCCCGTTCGGACGACGTCCACACCAGCTTTCCCTCGGCGTCGAACGCATAGAGGTTTACCGACTTCACCTCATTGGCGAAGGCATCGGCAAATTTCAGGTTCTTGTCGTAGCGGAACTTCAAGCGGTAAGTGACCGCGCAATCCCTTTCATCGTCATAGACAAGGCTGTCGCATGACGTGAACAGGAAAAGTGCCGTCAGCACTATTATGAGCTGTCTGATATTATGCAGTGTATTCATCTGATGCTTAAAATGTTTTGTCTTCTTAATGTAAGGACGTCGCGGGGACACAAGTCTGATGAGGAAGCCGCAGCCCTTCCGCCGCGGCTTCCTTTCATCACGACTTTCGTTTGTTTCCCCCGTCCTAAGTTACCGGGAGTTTTCCGTCCGCAGCAGTTATCACCACTCCAGGTCTACGCTCTGCTTGACAATTCTCCAAGAGAGGATGTTGATCTGAGCAGCGATGTATGTATCGACATTCTCCGGCTTCTGGGGAACGATGACCTCATCGGTCTTAAGCACCGGAGTACCCAGACCTACGACTGAGTTAATGCTTATTTCATAGACATGGTTGCGGACAACGCCATACTTACCCTTTGTATCGTCTGCACCGAAGTGCTCGATGTCGGTATAGTAATATGTAAGACCGTCGTGCCAAACCTTTGCACCGGGCAGAGACTTCAGAATCTCGTTTACCTTAGCATTGTTGTCTATTGTATTACCATTGGCATCATAGAACGTCTTCGACTCTGCTGTAGAGGTCAGCTGCAGATAGCTATAGTATCTCGGGCTTGTCTCGCTATTTGCATCTGCGACATGGGCTGCAGTTGCAGTAACAAGCTCTACATCAGAAGCTGCAATCTTAGTTGTGTGCTCAGCATCCGTATAAACCTTGGTTGTAATTGCATCCAGCATTCTTGTTATAGCGGCAGCTTCCGTGTAATACTGTCCGGCCCAATTAACCAAACCTATAGCCGTAGCGTTTTTGCCGTCTAAAGTTACCAGAGTTGCAGCGATGATAGCCTGTGTGCGGTTGGTGATAGTGGCCTTCGGGTCATAAACGGCCTTTGTTCCGTCTGCAACACCATCATCACCGGCGTTTTCAAGGCAATAAACATATCCTCCATTGAACTTCTGGCCGATTGACTGATAATTGAAATGCTTAAGATCCATATTAGTAACACCTGCGGGATTCTCTGCCCAGTAAGAACGGAACTTATCAGGATCATTCCAGCCTGTGAAAAGACCGTTCCACGCTGTTGTAGAGCCGACCTTCTTGATGAGATATGACTGAGGAGCCGTTCCGGTAATATCCCATTTGTTGAAGACAACGTACAGCTGCTTCGTCGTGCCGTCAATGTTCACTGTGATGTCTTCATTCTGAGCATTCTTCATCTTGACAGCCGTAACGGTCTCTCCGTTGAAAGTCACATCTTTCTCCGTTTCAACACTTTCCTTCCAACTTAAGTCCATCTTAACCTTGGCAACCACGCGCTCAATGTAGATGCTCACCGGATTGGCCTCAGCAGCAGCAGCAGAGTTGCAAAGGTTTTCCGGCTTGATGTCCACGGCAGTAACCTGACCTGAACCATCGGCATAGGAAGAACTTGTCATGAGGAAGTTATTGTTGGCCGTTGTTCCGCCATTCGTTATAGAGATCTTGCTATAGTCACCAACTGCGGCACAAAGGTCAGAAAGAGACTTTGCGGCATCGTCCAAACCGGCAATATCGTAATTGGCAACCGCAACGACTTTCTTCACATTGATATTATCGCCTTGTTTGGTATTGATTACGACCGTAGCCTTGAGAATCTTCTCCACGTTGGGCATATTTTCTCCGACCGGTTCCGGGGTGGCACTCACAAAGTTCTTATCTCCGCCAGCGCCTGCAGTTGCATTTACGGTAATCGGCGAACCGTCCTCATTAAAGAAGTAGAAACGCAGCGAGTTGACTTTGTTCTCATCATCAGAGCCCTTTTCATAGCCTCCATCTGTCGCTTTTGTTCCTGCGGGATTGATAATCTGCACCGACATGAAGCGGCTTCCGGCAGCATCTTCTCCGATGTCAGAGCCGGTCTCGGCGCCGACGCCGGGGTCTGTTGTCTCGTCATCACTGCTCGAACATGCGAAGAACGACGTGCAAGCGAAAGCGAGCAACACTAAAAATAATCTGTTCTTTTTCATAACTTTTGTTTTTTGAGATTTATAAATATGTTAATTGTTTCTTCTGTCTTTATCCGTCGGCGGCCGGACACCTTATTATATATATACCTCGCGCCACTCTGCCGTCATCAGTCGTTCCGGCGCCGGCCTTCGTCGAGCTGGCGCAGGGTCACGGTGGCTTCGGGGAGCCCGAGCGCGG
>ERZ860264.614-NODE-614-length-31051-cov-3.055717_pt1 | contig 31051 bp, 14 predicted proteins | sample MGYA00509980_ERZ860264 | MGnify/ENA primary metagenome ERZ860264 (study PRJEB30046, sample SAMN00715212) | human gut metagenome | study: EMG produced TPA metagenomics assembly of the A metagenome-wide association study of gut microbiota in type 2... | reverse complement strand
CGGCGACGGTCGCGCCCGCTGTCGCCGCCACTCCTGCGAGAGCAAGCGCCGCCAACGGAATCGTTCTGAAAATTTTTAACATTACGAAAACAGTTTAAGTTAATATTTTTAGCTAAATAGCTATGTTAGCTATAATAGCTATTTAGCTACCTTAGCTATCTGAATTCCCTTCTTAATTTGAGAGCGCGCCTCTCGACGCGCCCTCGTGTTAGGACCTATCCTGATTCTCTTGCATTACTTCACAAGAACTTTCTTTCCGTTGTGGATGTAGATTCCGGCCGTTGTCGGACGCTCCACGCGTATACCCTGAAGGGTGTACCACTCGTCTCCTGCTGCGGAAACCTCGTCGTCGGTGAGGACTGCGACTCCGGTCTGCAGATTGTCGGCGCCTGTCGGACTGTCATGGAACTCTACCTCCTGGGGAGCGGCCACGATCTCTACGGGGAAGTCGAACTTACATTCCCAGTTGCCCAGATCATGCGTGTCGTTGAACCATGCGGTCACACTTGTCGTGCCCTCAGGCGCGGCCCATGTGCCGTCTGTGTTGCGGCTGCCGCCCATAGATGTCAGCTCGAATGTCTCGCCGGGCTGTGACGATGTCCTGCGGGTGTCACACCAGAGTATGTCGCCGGTGTTGCCTGCGGGAAGCTGCCACTGTATGCCGTGCTTGATATTGGGAGACGCTTCGGTTCCGTTGTTGTAGACCGTGGCGGTGAAACGTATTCTGTCGCCCGGACGTATGCCGCCCTCGCTGCCGTCGGCTTTCGCCCAGCTGATCTTCGTGACTACGAAATGCACGCCGTTAACCGGCTCTGTCGAGAGTCCTGTCACATATTCCGTAGCAGGCTCGATGAAGCTTGTCTCGCCCATTGCGTTGAATGTGCGTTCACGCGAATTGTTGTCGTAGCTCGACTCGCCGCTCACATTGTTGATCGTGGCTTTCACGGTGTGCGCGCCTGCGGTGGCCTCATAGTCGCCGTCGATCTTCACCACTGTTGAACCGTTGGCGGCTATACCGTTGCTGTAGGTCGTCGAACCGATCGACTTGCCGTCTATATAATAGGTCACGCGAAGGGTCTTGTCTGCGGGGAAGGCCACATTGGAGGCATTGTCCACACGCACCTCGAATTCGTTGATTACATCGCCGGCCTGTATCTCTTTGTCACCGGGATTCCAGCTCACTGCGGAGGCCACAAGGTCGAAGCCTGTCACTGTCACGTCTCCGCCGCCTTCTCCGTCCTCATAGTCCCAGAGACCTCCGGTCAGAAGATTGTCGGCCTTGTCGGGATTGTCGTTATAGACCGGACGGCTCTTCGGATACTCGAACATCTCGGAGAGAGCGTTGTTATCGGCATTGTTGTCCTGATAATTGTTGGGATTGTCCATGCGGCACCAGAGATCTGCCGTACCGGCTTTCACCGTGTAGGTGTTGTCGCTGTTCCATCCGCCGGTGACCTGGTTGCCGCCGCCGTTGGGTGTCACGTCGATCCATTCTCCCGGAGCGATTTTGTGATATGTGTCGTCCCAGAGCATACCGCTGTTGTATTCGGGTGAGCCTCCGAGCGCCCAGAGCACGCCTTTGCCCGAGCCGAGCTCGATTGTCTCTGATCCGTAGTTTGCTACAATAGCGTGGGGTTCGAGTCTGTCGCCTACCTTGATCTCGTCCTGATCGCCGCTGAGGTTCACGAAATATACCTTCACTACACCCATGTCGCGGCCGCTGTGTGTCGGGATCTCGATTTCAGGCTCCTCCCCTTCGGGAATCTCCATCACATTCACGTTCTTCACACGCACGTTGTCCGATCTGTTGTCCTCATACAGCATACGACCCGTGGGATCGATAGTGGCTGTAAAGGTATGCTGTCCCTTGGTGGCTGTCCAGGGTGTTGTGAATTCTATGATACGGTAACTGTTGGGACTGAAACCCTCTTTGTCTGTCACGCTGTAGACTGAATTGCCGTCTATGCTGAACTGGAAGTTGACGCGTGTGTCAGCCGGTATCTCTTCCGCGCCCTTATAGTCCACACGGATTCTGAATGTCACTTTGTCGCCTTCGTACATCGAGTGTTTGTCCTGGTTTGTGATCCAGTCAAGACCTGTCAGCGTAAAGTTGTAGTTGCGGAGTGTCTCAAAAATATTGATGGGGATTTCCACACCCCGGGGTGTAGGATAGGGAGGAATGTATGTGGCCCAGTCCTCGGAATCCTCCTCGATCCAGCTCCAGCAGCCCGAACCGGGATCTGTGTCCCACCAGGGCCAGCTCTTGTACTGGTCGAGATCGGCACCCTCGGTCGGACGTGGCACGGAGTTCTTCACCACTTTCATGTTGCGGAGCGTGAACGATGCACCGGCCACATTGCCGAGTCCGGCGGAATGCGCGCTCGCACTGTAGTGCTGCTCGCCGCCGCTCACTCCGGCTCCGTTCACGTAGAGACCGTCGATTGTCACGCCGGCATTCGTACCCTTGATACGGAGCGCCTCGGCCGGACAGTTGTAAAGATAGTTGTTCTTGACCGTGGCCACATTCGTACCCTCGAAGTCGATGGCGCCATAGTCGCGGCCCCAGCTCTCCCAGAGTGTGCCGGCGCGCACCAGTATGTTCTCTTCTATGGTCACGTCGTCGACTGTGCCGCGCGAGAATATGTCGTTGGCATGGATACCCGACGCCATGAATGTGTCGCAGATATAGTTGTTGTGCGCGTGCTGGTTGGTTCCGCCGTAGATGGCTATCGCGCCGGCGCGCCATATGAAATCGATCGTGTTGTAGCAGAATGTGTTTCCGGTCTGCGAACCGAGTGCGGGGTCATCCCAGCAGGCAAGTCCGTCATCACCGTTGTTGCGCACCGAGCAGTTGTATACTGCCGAGTTCGATGTGCCGCGGCAGAAGTTAACGCCGTCGGCGAAGTTGTCGCGGATGCGGCAGTTCACGACCTTGACAAGACTCTTCTTGTTGGCGTTGTTGTAGTCGCCGAACCAGAATCCGCATTCAAAGTGCTGCTCCCATACGTCATGTATCACCGAGCCTTCGCACCAGATGTCCATGAAACATTTGTAGACGGCATTCTCCCCCTGACGGTCACTGAGATTCGAATTGATATACATATGGCACCACTCGATGTTGTCCATCGCGCTCTTCCCGCCGGTGTTGCTCGGATTACCGCCCGAAATACCGCCCCCGAACTGTTCCCAGCCCGTAAACTGGATATTGGTGTGCCAGATGCCGGCTCCCATCACTTTCACGTTCTTGCCCGAGAGCGAAAGAAGACCATGTCCTCCCTGGCCGTTGTGGCCCATATACCATGTGCCTTTCGGTATGAACATGATGCCGCCCACCGCGCTCGCCGCATTGAATGCCTTCTCGAACGCCGAACGGTTGTCGAAATTCGGAGTGTCGGCTTTCGCGCCGTAGGCGGTCACATCGAAGATCTGGCGGCCGTTGGCGCCGTCGCTCGGATCGAGTTCTTCGGGCACGACCTCAAGTTCGAGAAAGTCGACACCGACTTCCTGGCCTTTCGTACATTTCACTTCTATAGTGTCGTTAGGCCGTATCATCTTGTTCAGCTGCACGTGACGCTCGTCGAAACAGAAAGCGGGCGCACCCCCTGAATTCTGGCTCGGCGAGCCGGATCCATAACTGAAATACTGATACATATGATATGAACTGATGTCCATATCGCCGGCTTTCTGGCCATTGACATAGATCTCCAAATGACCTTCGCCCTCGGCATAGCCGCCGGCCTTGCCGGTACCTCCTTCATGACTGTCCTTGATAGTATAGCGGATGGTTACTCCGTCGCCCTCGGTAGTGGCTTTCCATGCCACGCTCGCGCCTATGGGCAGATCCACATAGGTCTGGCTTGAAGCAGATGTAGCCTTATTGTATGCATCCCAGTCGGGAGCGGTTTTTAGAGACGCGCCTCCTGATAATACAGCCTCGTTCGCGGCATTGCAGTCATAGCGCGTATAAGGCATGATCGCACCGTACGATGTCAGGGCCGGCTTCACACCGGGCACCTGCCAATCATCATAGACCGATGCGTCCGCCGTGGCCATTGTACCTGCAAGAGCGAGGGCCACCAACGGAATGGATCTGAAAAGTTTAGACATTGTCGATAGTTTAAGGTTAAATATTTTAAAGTTGATTGAGTTTTTCCATTCGGAGCATCCCACCGGAGCAATCAATCGGAGCAGCGCCTCTCCGAGGCGGTGAAATCCCCCACCGAAGCAATCAGCCGGAGCAGCGCCTCTCCGAGGCGGTGAACACCCGAAGCCCCCTTTCCTCCCCACTTATCACCGCCTCGGAGAGGCGCTGCTCCCACAATCCATCCCCTCTTTTTTTTGGTTTCCGATACGGCCGCAAAGCCGCACCGGAATATCTGTCATCTTTATTTTATAAAGACTTTCTTGCTCTTTCCGCCCTTCACCATGATGAAGATGCCGTTCGAAGGATTGGCAACTTTCGTACCCTGAAGATTATAGAACACCGGTACGGAGTTGTCTTCTACCTCATCGCCGTCATACCAGTAGTCGATCTCGATGTCGTCCACTCCTGTCCATACACCGTCTTTGTTGTCCATCACCACATAGAGGTCCTTGCCGCCGATAGGATAGTGCTCGCTGTCCTGTTCGATGTCAAGCTGGGACGGGAAATAGTTCACTATAGTCTTGGAAGGATCAGTCTTGTGAGGAACCTCGACGCGGAACTGCACATAAGCCGTCGAGTAGCGTGAGCGTAGACGGAGACGCTGGTCTTCAATGTCGTTAGCTGCGTAAGCCGCGATACTCTGCGCGGTTTCGACATCGCGTCTGTGACCCCAGTTCACATTCCACATAATTATGTCAGGATGGTTATGGCTTTGTGACGTAGCGCCCCACTCGGACTGATTCTTGTACTCGTTGAGCTCCACCCAGCCTATCTTGTTGCCGACATTATCATTCTTGGTGAGAGGGAGATTAGATCCCCAGCTGATAAGGTGGTCAAGTTCTTTATTTTCAACAGCATATTCATTCTCATCTTGAGCCGAAGGCCAGTAATCTACATTGTTGACCACATAGCGGCCATAGGTGCTCGCTGAGCTGCCGACCGGCTGATAAGATTTTGTATAGTACACACGATATGAAACCTTCGGATCTCCGTATCCTGCATTTTTATAAGCGCCTTTCATGCCGTCATAGTTGACATGCACATGTACCGGCGTATAGGCATTCAGATAATAGATATGCTTTGTCGAGAGGATGGTCGGTACTTTCTTCGACTCTGTGTCGAGAGCCTGATTGAGAAGCATCGAGAAGTGTACACCTGCCGGACTTGCGAAACCGTTGGGAACTTTTTCGATATATATGAAGTCGCGGTCATCGATCACAACTCCGTTAGGAAGTTTCTTTTTCTCGGCGATATCCTTGAACATTGCCTGATTTACTTTTGAATTCGGATATGCTGTGGGGAAGGCTGCTGCAAACTGAGCAAGGATCTCAGTCGGCGATTTTGTAAGATCGATCTTGTGGAATGTCTTGCCGTCGCCGATATTCATATGTTCGCCGCCTGCAGGATTCTCCAATGTCACACCATTATCACCCGTAGTTCCGGGAAGGTAATAATTGTTTGAATTAGGCTTACCTTCTACTACACGGCCTCTGACTGTATTATCCTCGTCACCTTCTTCACCTCGGCAATAGAAAATAAAATAGTCTACAGGATCACCGTCAATACGGAGTGCCGGTTTGCCGTTGAAATTCGGATTGAAATAAATCGTTGCATTCCGCACAGCATTGCACTGGAAATGAAGATTGCCTCCGTGACCAATACTGATATTGCCGGCTTTCTTTACAAGCACTGTGCCGGGGAACGGCTCGCCTTTACCTATATATTCTTCTTTAAGTGTTCCTGCGTTATAGGCCTTGAAATTTTCATCGTTGGCATAAGTCACATCAGAAGGATGTACATATTCATTGCCACTCCAGCCGTCAGAACTGTCTTTGATCTTGAACTGTCCTGACAGAGTGGGGTGGCCGTCAACCAACGGGAAATTGTCAAACATATACCATCCGCCCTGCTCGGCAAGTTCGGCATTTATGTCGGCGGTGACTCTTTTGAATTTCCAGTTATGTTTTGTTGTGGCCCAAAGGCTATCATCCCCAATGAACGACTGACCGCCTCCTTCTTCAGTAAATTCAGTACTGAACCAGTTGTTAAGGTCTCCTACAAAATACCAGTCTTCGACTCCCTCCACCTTGGTAATAGTGAAATAGGGAGCCCCGGATTCAGGAAAATATGCGACAATATCATAATAACCTGTGTCGATTGTATAACCGTGACCCGATTTGTTTACCATTGTATTATTGGCGCCTATATTAGCCGGAGCATCGCTGCCGGAAGGTCCATAGAATCCATCATGAGATTTGCATCCGTCGGCATTTGTCGTGACATCATTGCAGAAAGCGAATGAACCGTTGATTCTTGCCTCGATAAATGTGAATGTACGGTTTTCCTCATTGCGTGTGCCCTGAATGTTAAAACCGACATTACCCCAGCCGTTTCCGTCGGCGACATTACCAATAAGGTAAAGTTCCCCGGGAAACTCGGCGGGTTCGGGATCCTTTATTTCTGCGTTTTCCGCAAGAACTCTCAGCACGGGTGCGTCACTGCTGAAATCTACCACCAATCTGTAATTTCCGGCGGACAGGAACCATCCCGGACCTTTTGATGTATCCGAATTCCATCTTTCCATCGTATAAATACCATTTAAAGCCGCAGTTTCGTCTTGACCAGAGACTTTACCTGTCGGGCGGTAATAGTTTTCTCCATACTGGCAATTGGCCCCATCGACTTTATCCTGTCGGAAAGCGAAAGATCCTCCTCCATTAAATGAATTTGTAATGGAGATATCAAAAACAAAGCGTTTTTTCGCTTCATCCTTTGTGGTGTATTGAAGACAGGTACTCCAATTACTGGACTCCGTACCTTTTTGCACATGCCCGACTATATAGAAGTCGGCCGGCATGTCGGCTGCCATGGCAGAATAAGATGGCGCTATGAACAGAAGCGTCATCAATGCTGTCAGAAATCGTTGTAATTTTTTCATTTGATTAATGTTTAGTTGTTTGTTTTTGTTCTTGTGATCTTGTTGTCTGTATGTCGATTGGTTATCAGGTCCTTTGTGTCAGGTGCATTTCTTTATTACCGTCTGCAGTGTGGCGGTTTGACTGTAAGTCTGTGCTTGAGCTTCTTTTTAATCGGGGGACGCACCCGAAAGCGCGCCCCCCTTTTCGAAGGGATTGATTGAATTCTTTATCGGTCCCGCACCTGATACGCGATCAATAGTTGTAGTTCTGTGTCAGCGTGCCGTTGTAACGCTCGATCTCTGTCTTCGGGATCGGAAGCGAGTAGCAACGCTCCATGTAGGTCGGCGATCCGTTGCGCGTCGAGTTGAAGATCTTCATCTCGTTGGGAAGGATCTCGTAGCGGCGGACGTCAAACCACCACTGGCCTTCGCCCCACAGCTCTGCCCAGCGCTCATATTTGATCACGTCGTGGGCGAGAAGATCGTCGGGATAGTTGGCGGCCGCGGGTGTCGCCGCCGTCAGCGAGGTGTAGTCATAGCTCGACGGTGTGTTAGGATTCTGGCCGTAGGCGCGACGGTGAACCTTGTTCACATATTCGAGCGCGGTGCCGGGATTGGTGGCCGCGATCGCCTCTGCATAGAGAAGATAGATGTCGGCCAGACGGATCACCGGTATGTTCGAGGGGTTCGACTGGTTGGTGTCGGCCTCGCTGCCCTCGAGATTCATGAATTTCTTGATCATGAAATAATAGTGCGACGTAAGGCCGAGGTCGTTGGCCTCTGTCGAGGGCGCGATCCATGTGGTGCGGCCGCGGGGATCCTTGTAGGGATCGAAGAAGGCCTGCTGCGCGCCGATGAAGAGGCGCGGGTCGGCGGTCTTGTTGTCACGGACGGCCTGACTCGCCGCCGTGTAGGCGGGATCCATGATGATGCCGAAGTTCTCCTGGGTCTTCACGCGGGCGTTGGGATCGTAGTTCGGGTTTTTCACACGGTGGGGAGGAAGGCCCAACGGGAAACCGAAACGCTTCACGTTGCCATCATGCACATAGTTGTTGCCCCACTGGTCGGAGTTGGTGAACATCGATACTGTCTCGATGCCGTTGGCGAGGTTGTTGAAGTCGGTCTCTGTCAGACGGGTGTCGAGGCTGACGAACCAAGGTCCCATCACGAGCTGCATGCCCGATCCGGAGGTGAAACCGCCCCAAGGTCCTTTCTGCTTGTCATTTGTCGAGAAGTCGATCTCGAAGAGGGTCTCTTTGTTGAACTCGTGCGCCTCGTCAGCATAGAAGGCAGCCTTGTAAGTGTCATAGTCGAGAAGCTGCGCGCCAGAGTTGTTGATGATGTCCTCGAGCACGGGGATAGCCTCCTGCGGACGGCGCGCCTGCATCAGCACTTTGGCGAGAAGTCCCTTGGCCGCCCACTCGGTGACACGCACCTTGTCGCTGTTGTGGCCTTTAAGACATGTGATGGCCTCGTTGAGAGTGTCGATGGTGAACTGCCATGTCTCGGCGGCGCTGTTGCGCTGGGGCATCATCTCGCTCATCGAGGTCGGCACGCCGTCGATGATCGGGAAGCCCTTGGCATCGGCTTTGGACTCCAGCTCGAAGTAGATCTGGGAGTGCCAGTAAGCCAGCGCGCGGAAGAAGAGGGCCTGCCCCTTCATGTAGCTGAGCTGCGCCAGCTCACTTTCAGCGGCATTGGGCTCATATTTCTCGCATGCGTCGATCGCTGTATTGGCGAACTGGATCCACTGCATGATGTTGCCGTAGATCTTCGTGTTGTAGTAGTTGTCGGTCGACACGTTGTTGATCAGGAAGTCGGAACGGTCGTCATAGTTGCCGAAGCAGTCCAGGTTGTGGTCCATCAGATACATGAACTTGGGAAACCACATGTAGCCGTAGAGTCCGAGCTGGTGACTGCCGGCATAGGCTGAGTTCAGCAGCAGGTCGACGTGCGTCATGTTGGTCGGGAAGTTGTCGGGCGATACGGACGACTCATCGGTCACCTCCAGATAGTCCGAGCAACTTGTCAGCGCGGGAGTCAGTGCGGCTGCGGCCAGTATATAACCAAATATCTTTTTCATTTTGATTCGAGTCTTTGTTGTTTGTTCTTTCTTTTCACGCCTGAATTATTTGAACTCGAGGTCAAGACCGAACGAGAAGAGGCGCGAGGGGATGTAACGGTTGAATGTGTCCACACCGCGGGCGGTCATCGATGTGCCTGATCCGGCGGAAGTCGATGTGCCGGCGATCTCGGGGTCTATGCCCGAATATTTCGTGATGGTGAAGAGGTTGGACGCCGAGAAGTAGACGCGCACACGCTCCATGCTTGCCTTGCGGGTGATATTCTGAGGCAGGGTGTAGCCGAAGACGAGGCTCTTCAGTTTGAAGTAGTCGCCCTTTTCTGTCCAGAATGAGGAGACGGTCGAAAAGTTTTCCGATGCGTCGCCCATCCAGGCACCGTCCTCGAAAAATCCGCAGCGCGGCTGGTCGGTCAGACCGTTCTCGCCGAAGAAGGAGTTCTTGTAGATGTCCATGGTGGTGTTGCCGTCGTCGCCGAAGCGCTGGGTGTACATCTTCACCTGGTTGTAGATGTCGAAGCCGGCGGCACCCTGGAACTGGAGCGCGAGGTCGAAGCCTCTCCAGGTGGCGTTGATGTTGAGACCGTAGGTCATTTTGGGCCAGGGGTTGCCGATGAAGTCCTGACAGTCGGCGTTGACATATCCCTGGTGTTCGCCTGTCTCGCGATTGATGTCGCTGAAGATGAGGTCGCCCACTCCGGTTTTCTCTTTCCAGTACCAGGGCTGCCCTGCGGCCTGGGCGCGGGCGTTATATTCGTCAACCTGCTCCTGGCTCTGGAAGATGCCTATGCATTTGTAGCCCCAAAGTTCGGCGATAGAGTGGCCCTCCTGCGTGCGGTTGATGCCGTCGGCCGAGGTGATCGGCGCGTTGTTCTCGCCGAGTGACTGGATCTCGTTGTGGTTCCACGATGCGTTGAAGCCTACACCATAGGTGAAGTCCGATACGGTCTGACGCCAGTTGATCGCGATCTCGTGACCGGTGTTGAGCACCTTTCCGATGTTGATCGGCATGTAGGTCACCGCATCCTCGGGATAGAAGTTGATACCCGATCCGAGAGGCACTACCTGATTGTAGAGCATGTCGCGGGTCTGACGGTTGTAGTAGTCGTAAGAGAAGGTCAGCTGGTTGTTGAAGAAGCCGAGGTCGATACCGAAGTCGCCCTGATGCACTTCCTCCCACTTGATGTCGGGATTGGGCACCTTGAATACGCCCCAGCCCGAAACCTCGTTGTTGCCGCCGAAGTTGTAGAGGATCTGGTCGCCGATGAACGAGCGGGCGTAGAGGAACTGGGCGATACCGTCGTTACCGAGGATACCGTAGCTGCCGCGCACTTTCAGGTCAGTGAGCCAGGGAAGGTTCTCTTTGATGAATTTCTCTTCCGAAGCGCGCCACATCACGTTGACGGAGGGGAAGTTACCCCAGCGGTTCTTCTCGCCGAAGCGGTCGGAGCCGTCGCGGCGGAAGTTGGCGGTCAGGAAGTAGCGGCCGTCGTAGTTGAAGTTGACGCGGCCGAAGAATGAGAGCGAGCGGCCTACGCCAGGGAAGTCCTTGGCCTCTTTGGCGGTGTTGCTCGAGAGGTTGATCGACCATGCCATGTCGGTCGGGAAGTCGATGGCGCGGATATAGTTGCCGTAGGCGTCATATTTGTTGCCTTCGACACCGGCCATGACGCGAAGGTTCCACACGTCTTTCCATGTCTTTTCGAATGTCAGGGTGGCGTTGCCGGTCAGCTCGGTCGATGTGCCGGCCATTGACTCCATCCATGCCGGTTCGGAAACCGAACGGAAGTTGAATGCCTCGGAGAAGACGCGGCTGTCGTATGCGCCTCCCTTGTATGCGCCGTTGAGTCGGAGCACGAGCACGTCGGGAATGAAGCTTACGTTGACATAGCCGAGGAAGTTGGCGCCGTAGTCTTTGCCGCGTTTGTGATAGGTGAGCTCGTTACCGTAGAGGTTCGGGCCGTTGATGTAGCTCGGGGCGAGAGAGTAGTTGCCGTCTTCGTCGAGGGGAGCCCAGGTCGGGACAGTACGGAACGGGATGGCGTTCGTATAGATCGTGCCGACGCGTGTCGGGTTGGTCTTCTGCACGCTGCCGTAGGATGATGTTCCCACCGAGAGATAGCGGTTGATATTGTAGTCTACGTTGACACGCAGCGACCAGCGGTCGGCGCTTGAGTCAAGGTAGGTTCCTTTCTCTTTGTAGTAGCCGCCCGACACGTAGTATTTGATCTTGTCGCTGCCCCCGGAGAGCGCGAGCATGTACTCCTGCTCCTGGCCGGTGTCGTACATTGTGTCCATCCAGTCGTTGTCGGGAAGTTCGCTTGCCGATGTCACGCCCTCGTAGGCGAGAATGTCTACGCCGGTGTAGGCCTTGGCCTGTATGAACTGGTCACGGTTCATCAGCTTGATGTCGGTGTCGACCTTGCGGAAACCGTAACGTGCGGTGAGCGTGAGCGAAGGATTGCCGGCCTTGCCTCGCTTGGTGGTCACGAGAATGACGCCGCCGGCTGCCTCGGCTCCGTAGATGGCGCATGAACCTGCGTCTTTGAGAACCTCGATGCTCTCGACGTCACGCATGTTGAAATTGAAGCCCGTGCCCTGTTTCACTCCGTCGACTATGTAGAGCGGCGGCATGCCGTTGATCGAACCCGCGCCGCGGATCAGAATGTCGGGAGCCTCGCCGGGTGAGCCTGTCGATTTGGTAACTGACACACCGGCCGACATGCCGGAGAGTGCGTCTGCTACGGAGTTGACCGAGAAGTCACGGATCTGATCGCCCTTCACGGACGAAATGGAGCCTGTGACCTCACTGCGTTTCTGGACGCCGTAACCGACAACCACCACGTCGTCGAGCGATGTCGCGTCGGGCGAGAGCGTAAAGTTATAGACGTCTTTGTTGGCGGTGATCTTCTCGGATGCCGGACGGTAGCCGAGATATGTCACCTGAAGAGTCTTGCCCACCGGTACGGTCAGCTCGAAGCGGCCGTCAAGGTCGGTGGCAATACCGATTGTGGAGCCCGACACCTGTACGGTCGCGCCGATCAGCGGCTCGCCTTCATTGTCGAGGACCAGTCCCGATACCTTCTTGTCGGCCGCCTGCGCCGACATGGCGCCGATCAGCATCGCCGAGAGAAGGAACAGTTTGAAAATCCAGTGTTTCATGTCGAATCAATCAGTTAGGTGCAGAATAAGGATTGTTTTGTTTTTGGTTTGTCCGAGAAGCGAGGTGATGCGATGGAGAGTGTGTCCGGAAAGTTCGACAGCGTATCCCCGGCTCTTTGCGGGGATGCGCTGTCGGTCTCAGTTTTGATTGTCTTACATTACTTTACTACTTTCACTGTCTTTACAGTGCCGTCGGCCTTGACGTCCTGACGGATGTAGAGACCCTGTGCGGGCTCTGTGATCTGACGGCCCTGGAGGTCGAAGTAGACACTGCTGACAGTCTGTGCGTCAACTGCTACTGTCTCTACCGGAGTGGCGATTCCGAATGCCTCGGCAGTGGGAGCCGCGTAGCCGCCCCATGCATCACACATGCTGTGATATGCAGCAGGATCAAGTCCTTCGAACGGACACTGGTCGGCCGGAGTCACATCACCGTAAAAGAATTCTTTAGAAGTCTTTGTGCCTGTGTAGGGAGCGCATGCGAAGGGGAACGAATCAGTCTGGGGAGCTGCGACGCCGTCCCACCATTCGGCACCCGGGTTGTCGACGCTCCAGCCGAAACCGAAGATGTTGGAGTTCCAGCTTACTACCGCGCCGGGCTGAAGAGCCTCGTAGTCGGTAAAATCAGAGTTGGGGCCCATGCCTGCGTCGGCGTAACGGCTCACGTGCTGCTGATAGAAGTTGACTGTCATGCCGTAGATGTTGTCCTTGATGTGCATCAGACGGCCGTCGATGTTCATCTTGCCTTCCGTACCCTCGGGTGCGCTGGTCATGAAGAGGTCATATGCCACGCCGCGGCCGAGAACCGCCGGATTGCGCGAAGGATTCTTGAGCGCGTCGGCAAGAGGAGTGCCTGTAACGTCGATCGCGAAGACGATGGTCTCGTCGATCTCCCAGTCGTTGGCCTCTGCGAAGGCGCCTTTCTCAAGATCGTACTTCACGATGTAATTGCCATTTTCATCTTTGGGATTACCATAGGTATAATCCTCTGCTTGGGCGTTCAGTGCGGCTGCTGCGAGGGCTGCAAGCGCGAGATAGTTGAGTTTTCTCATGTTTGTTAATTTTTAGTTATTATTAATTGGAAAATTTGTTATTGTCTGTATTGCGCTTCTTGTGTCGGTTTCTGTTCCGTTTAATAATAATTGGCTCCGGAACGCGTTGAGTTTTTGTGAATCATATCATCGGGACAAACCGTATGTTCAACCGGTACTTACCGCAGTTATGATTTCGGTGGCAAAATTAGTCACACTTTCCCCCGTGCGGGCACAGTTAAATGAGAATATAGTATCATCAAATACCCCCCCCATTTTAAATAGTTGATAATCAGCCTTGTATTAATAAAATATTTTCATATTATATAATCGTTGTAATTCGCACCGTTTAACACGTAGATAACCCCTCGAGTTATGATTACATACTATATTTTTACATATTTTTATTTTTTGTAAATACTTACTAAGATGTGATTTAACCAAAATATAACCGTTATTTTACCTATATTTGGATTACACATCGCCCGTATTGAGTTGCAAAACGATTATTTTTGCATTATCATACCTCAGAAACTTTTAGTGAATTACAAAAAATGAAAAAAATCATTTGCAATATCGCGCTCGCCGCCACAGCCTTTTCAGTGACGCCGGCTCTGGCACAATGTCTCTCTTTTCCCTCTGACGAACTTAAACGCGGATATTACGACCGACCTTATCTGCGCTATGAGGCGGAACCGGATATGTGCCTCACTTGCGCAGGTGAATTTCTCTATCCTCCCATACCATATTCCCAGGTGCCGCTCCAGGCGGAGGCTTCCCGCCAATGCGCGCTCACTCTGCTCAAGGATGGCGATTTTGTGGAATGGCGCTGCGAACGTGAGGCCGACGGGCTTTCTCTCCGTTTCTCTCTTCCGGACTCTTCCGACGGCTCCGGACTCAAAGGCACTCTTGCCCTGTATGCAGGCTCGGAGAAACTCGCCGACATAACGATTGATTCTTTCTGGGCGTGGCAATACACGGCTGTAGCCAACACCACCGACAAATATCCCGACAATATTCCCGCCGATTCCAAATTCGCGAGAATGCGGTTTGACGAGGTCTATATCCGCCTTCCGCGTGCCATAGCCGAAGGCGAACGGTTCAGAATAGTCAAGGAGGACGGCTCGGACATTCCCTATACTATCGATTTTGTGGAACTCGAGAAGATTCCCGCTCCGGTGACTTTCGACGACATCGAGGGCGAGAAGGTGATGTTTGACGGATCGGTCGCTCTCGCCACTCTCATAAACCGGAGTTCGGGCAAGACGGTCTATATACCGGAAGGAACTTATAATGTGCCCCGTAGAATCAACATCTCTGCCGCCAATGTCAGGATAGTCGGTGCGGGAATGTGGTATACAACCCTTTATTTCAACGCGTCGAGCGACAACCGCTCCACTTTCTCGCAACGCGGTTTCGAGTCAAACAGCGACGGTCTTCTATTTCAGGGATTCTCGATGAACACTGCCAACAACAAGCGCTATTTCGACAACAATCCCTCCAATCAGGTAGGCAAGGCCTTCCAGGGTTCGCTCGGGTCCGGAAGTGTGATCCGCGATGTCCGCGCCGATCACTTCGAGTGCGGCGGATGGATCGCCGATTACAGCGGCAAAGCCTCTCGCGATCTTACGATTGAGTATTGTCGTTTCCGCAATAATTACGCCGATGGTTTCAATTTCTGCTCAGGCACGACAGGAGCACGTCTCTCCCACTGCAGTTTCCGCAACAACGGTGACGACGACATGGCCGTATGGAGCACCGGAACGATAGCCGCCGACAATGTCTACGAATTCAATACGGGCGAAAACAATTGGCGCGCTTCAAGTTGCGCTCTCTACGGAGGCCGTGACAACACTGCCCGCAACCTCTATATAGCCGATCCTCTCGAGGAGGGACTTCACGTCAACGGTGAGTTTCAGGGCACCGGTTTTGCCGGCACCACTCGCGTGAGCGATGTCACCATAGAGCGCGCCGGCGATAAAAACGGAACGCCGGGCGAGCACGGCGGTTTCTGGGGTTCCTCATGTCCTGCGCTGCACGTGCGGGGAGGATACTTCCTTGAAGTCAAGGACGTCACGATCTCCGATGTCGATATCTACGATTCCCGTTATCGCGCATTCGGCATTTCGAGCAATTCCGGCAAAGCAGTCACCAATCTGAAAATCAAGAATCTGCATGTCGACGGAGTAGCCGACAACGAATGGGCGCTATATGTGGATTCCTCCACTGTCGGCAACGGCACTTATGAGAACGTGACGACAGAGAACTGCACCGAACCGGCCATAGGCAACGGCTCGCGCCGCTTCACTCTCACCGACATAGGATCCGGCATCGAAAGCATCCCCGATGATCTCGACGCCGCCTCCGATGGCGCCATCATACCACTCTTCAACATGGCCGGCCGCGAAATACGCCTCCACCTCCTCCCCTCCGGCCCCCGCAAGACAATAGACGCCGCTCCGACCCGCTAGTCGGAGCAGCGTCTTTCGGAGCAGCGCCTCTCCGAGGCGGTGAATCCCAACCTCCCCACCTCACCTTCATCTCCCTGTAAAACCACACCAGATGATTACAAAAAGATTTACATGCCTCATTTTTAACATTATCGCTGCCATCACGATAATTCCGGCCCACATGGCCGCAGCATCAAGACCTACACCTGTAGACTCGATTCTCAAACAGCTCGACGACGTGCTCGATCGCCGCGACACCTACTACGTGACACGTGAATACCGCATTGACAGTCTGAAAAATATCGCATCGCGCATTCCTGCCGACAATCTGCCGGCGCGTGCCAAAGCTTTTCATGACATTTTTTCAGAGTACGGAAGTTTCCAGGGTGATTCGGCCCTGACATACGCCACTCGAGAATATGACACAGCTATAAAAAGCGGCAATATCGACAATATCGTTCAGGCCAAGTCGGACCTCATATTCACCTATCTTTCAGGAGGCAGCTTCACAGATGCGGTCGACATCGTGAACCATATCGACATGTCGCATGCATCGGCAGAACAAAAAATAAACTTCTATTATCTGTGTATCAGGCTCTTCTCCGACCTCAGCAATTATTCCGTAGCGGATTTCTCCGACAAATACGCCCGCCTGTCGGGACAATATTGCGATTCGGTGATGGCGATAGCCGCCCCGAATTCCTACCACTACCAGTATGCCATGGCTTTCAGCCCGCGCAAAGGGCTGAAAGCATCTGAGAAAATACCTATTTTCAAACGTCTCCTCGACCGTCATGACGTAAGTCTGGATGTCAAGGCCATGCTGTCGTCCATACTCGGAGACTTTTACGCCCAGGCCGGAGACCAGGACAAATACCTCTATTACAAGATTCAGTCGGCGATCCTTGACGTCAAATCGGCCAAACGCGAGACTGTCTCGAAACTTGATCTCGGGCGCACAATGTTCGAACAGGGCGACGTGGAACGCGCCTACCGCTATATCGACATGGCGAAGGAGGACGCCGATTTCTACAATGCGCGCAACCGCAAGTTCCAGATCATGAGCATACTGCCGCTCGTGGAGAAAGCACGCTATATGGAAGTCGACAAGGACCGGCACAGTCTGCTGATATCGACCATTGTGATGATCGTGCTCCTGATCCTGCTTGTGGCCGATGTGTTCTTTATCTTCAGACAGTTACGTGCGGTGAGATCCGCACGCAAGGAGACAGAGGAACTCAATAAGGAAATAGAAAAAAAGAACAAGGAACTCAACGAACTTCTCGAACAGGCGCAGGAAAGCAACAAGATCAAGGACGAATACATAGGCTACGGATTCTATGTACATGCCGAATACATCCGTAAGCTGGAATCGCTCTATAACATCGTGGACCGCAAACTGATGGCACGTCAGTATGATGACTTGCGCAAGTCTCTAAAACAGGGAGATATACGCAAGGAGAAGGAGAACATGCACGAGGAATTCGACCGCACGTTCCTCCGGCTGTTCCCCGATTTTGTAACCCGTTACAAGGCTCTTTTCCCGCCTGACGACCCGAAAAACGCTGAGTCTAACGGTCACACTCTGACATCGGAGATGCGCATTTTCGCTTTGATAAGACTCGGAATCAGCGATATCGGCAATATAGCCCTTTTCCTGAACTATTCGATCAATACCGTCAATACCTACAAGACCAAAGCCAAGAACCGCGCCCTGATCCCCAACGACCAGTTCGAGCAGGAGATCATGAAGATCAAATCCGCCTGATATCCCCCTACCGCATAGCCGCGTCAGCGACGGAAGCCCTCTCCTTCTTCTGCCACCGCTGACGCGGCTTCACGTTTCTTACCAATCCTCCCTCCACTCCCATCTCACCCACCTCTCTCATAATTCCCATCTCACATCTCCTTCTCATCCGCGAAAACCCGATTTCACCCTCTCATCCCCACCTAATCCACATTATATTTTCCCGCCTCCACAAAACTTTTTTATTTTTGGTTCTCAGACACTTAATTCTTATATTTCTCTTTTTCCCATTATATATTGGTTGTATAAATAGGCAATCGCAATTTCCTGTCATAATTTTGCAACCGAAAACTTATCGGAACTAACCGACAACACCTGATATCAATCCCGGAGATCACCAACCCCCCGGTCTTGAGTTAAGTCTTCTAATCTGTCACATCATGAAAAAATTGACAACTACAATTACAATTTGCCTGACTGCCGCTATCGCAGCCACGACGCCGATGTTGCAGAGCTGCCTTAAGTCATCAGCTGCCACACGTGAGGTGTCTCCCGACGGAACAATCGGCGTGAATATCGGAACAAAGGACGGCCGACTCTACTATACTGTCGATCGTTCGGGAGAGGCCGTGACCGACACCTCTTACCTCGCCATAAAAATGGTGGAAGGGAATCTCGGAGAAAACTCCCGTATCAACGATATCAAGCATTCCACCTTCGACGAGACATGGACCCAGCCCTGGGGTGAGGAACGCGACGTGCGCAACCACTACAATGAAATGCGCGTGTCACTCACCGAACTGGGGGAATCTCCCAAGGAATTTTTCGTTGTATTCCGCGTCTTTGACGACGGTGTTGGTTTCCGATATGAAATACCCGAACAGGAAAATCTGAGTAATATAACGATCATGGATGAAAATACGGAATTCGCTATTGCGGAAGACGGCGTGGCATGGTCGATTCCCTGGAATAAAGAATATTACGAACATCTTTACGAAACCTCGCCTATCAGCAGGCTCGACACCGTCAGCTCGCCGCTGACCATGAAGATAAAGGACAATCTGTATCTCGCCGTGCATGAGGCCAACCTCACCGACTACGCGTCGATGAATCTGACTTCCCAACAACGTTCGCCGCGCCTCCGCACATATCTCACACCTCTCTCCACGGGTGAGAAAGTAGTGACGCAGACTCCCATGCAGTCACCCTGGCGCACGATCATCATCGCCGAAAACCCCGGCGACCTCATGCTCTCGCGCCTCATGCTCAACCTCAACGAGCCCTGCAGGATCGAGGATACTTCATGGTGCAAACCCGGCCGATACATAGGCATATGGTGGGGAATGCACATGAAGGACTGGACTTGGGAACAGGGTCCGAAACACGGTGCGACCACGGAGAATACCAAACGATATATAGACTTCGCAGCTGCAAACGGCTATGACGGAGTGCTCGTCGAAGGATGGAATTTAGGATGGGACGGCGACTGGAACGTCAACGGCGACAAATTCTCGTTTACCGAATCCTATCCCGACTTCGACCTCAAGGAAGTAACAGACTATGCACGCCGGAAAGGCGTCAGGCTTATAGGACATCATGAAACCGGTGGTGCCGCCCAAAATTATGAAAAACAAATGGAAGATGCTTTCTCACTCTACGAAAAACTCGGAGTGAACTGTGTGAAGACCGGTTATGTGAATCCCCTGCTTGACGGCAAGGAACTGCACGGCAGCCAATACGGTGTGCGCCATTATCGCAAAGTGATCGAGAACGCTGCAAAACATCACATTGTGATCGACAATCATGAACCTGTCATGCCTACCGGCCTGCAGCGCACATATCCCAACCTGATGACCCAGGAGGGCATGCGTGGCCAGGAGTATGACGCCTTTAGCCGGGATGGCGGCAATCCGCCGGAACACACCTGCGTGTTGCCTTTCACCCGCGGTCTCGCCGGTCCGATGGACTTCACTCCCGGAACGTTCAACTTCACCAACAAGGCGGTTCCCGGCACACGGCCGAACACGACTATCGCCAAACAGCTCGCTCTCGCTGTGGTGATCTACAGCCCGCTCGTCATGTCGAGCGACCAGATCGAGAACTACGAGAACCGTCCGGAATTCGAATTCCTCAGGACTTGCCCCACAAACTGGGACAAAACGCTCGTTCCGGAAGCCAAGATCGGTGAATACGTCACAATAGTCCGCAAAGACCGCGACTCCGACAACTGGTACGTAGGCACGATCACCAACTCCAACAGCCACGACACGGAGATCGACTGCTCGTTCCTGCCCAAAGACAAGAAATTCAAGGCCAAGATATTTGCTGACGGCAAGGGTGCCGACTGGAAAGAAAACCCCTATCCCGTCGAGATCTCGGAAATCGAAGTCGACTCCACATCGAAGATTCCTCTTCATCTCGCCAACGGCGGAGGAGCCGCGATAGCGATACGCAAGATCTGACCTGAAAAAGATATTTGAAAGTTTTCATGAGTTTATTTAGATTTAGATTAATATTTGATTAAAAGTTAGTAGGTTTGAAAGGGCATGCTCGGAGGCGAAGTGATTTCGGCGAAGAAGCATCCCCTTTTATTTTTTTATTTTAAAGAAAAATTTGCACAAACGGCAAAATTTGACTATCTTTGCAGTCGCAAAGAAAAATCGGGGTGTAGCACAGTTGGTTAGCGCGCTACGTTCGGGACGTAGAGGTCGGGCGTTCGAGTCGCCTCACCCCGACAGGAAGCCGGAGAAACCGAAAGGTTCCCCGGCTTCTTTTCTTTTTAGCTCAGAATCGAACAGCTAATAATAATCCAGTAGCCGTCACAGCTATCATAGCTACGACAGCTATCCATAATTTTCTCAAAAAATGAATTTCAAACGCACTCTCATCACAACGGCTCTCCCCTATGCAAACGGACCGGTGCATATCGGCCATCTCGCCGGCGTCTACGTGCCGGCCGACATCTACGCCCGCTACATGCGCCTCAGAGGCCAGGAAGTCCTCATGATCGGCGGCAGCGACGAGCACGGTGTGCCCATTACCATCAAGGCGCGCAACGAGGGAGTGACTCCACAGGATATCGTGGACCGTTACCACAAGATCATCAAGGATTCTTTCGAGGAATTCGGCATTTCTTTCGACATCTACGGCCGTACGACTTCCGAAACCCACCGGCGCGTGGCGTCCGATTTCTTCCGCCGTCTTTACGACAAGGGGGAATTTGTCGAGAAAACATCCATGCAGCTCTATGACGAGGAGGCCGGACAGTTTCTCGCTGACCGCTACGTGACGGGAAAATGTCCCCACTGCGGTGCCGAAGGCGCATACGGAGACCAGTGCGAGGCGTGCGGCACTTCGCTCAACGCCACCGACCTGATAGACCCGAAATCGGCCATAACAGGCTCCGTGCCCGTGATGCGCGAGACAAAACATTATTATCTGCCGCTCGACAAGTGGCAGCCGGCTCTCGAGAAGTGGATTCTCGAAGGCCATAAGGAGTGGAAGACCAACGTATACGGCCAGTGCAAGTCGTGGCTTGATCTCGGACTGCAGCCCCGCGCCGTGAGCCGTGACCTCGACTGGGGTATTCCCGTGCCCGTGGAAGGCGCCGAGGGAAAGGTGCTCTATGTCTGGTTTGACGCACCGATCGGATATATATCCAACACCATCGATCTCGTGGGCGACGACTATACAAAATGGTGGAAAGATCCGGAGACCCGCATGCTGCATTTCATCGGCAAGGACAATATCGTGTTCCATTGCATAGTGTTCCCTTCCATGCTGATGGCCGACGGTTCATACAACCTGCCCGACAACGTGCCGGCCAATGAGTTCCTCAATCTCGAGGATGACAAGATATCGACCTCCCGCAACTGGGCAGTGTGGCTCCACGAGTATCTGCGCGACTTCCCGGGCAAGCAGGACGTGCTCCGCTACGTGCTGACGGCAAACGCCCCTGAAACAAAGGACAACAACTTCACCTGGGCCGACTTCCAGCAGCGCAACAACAGCGAACTCGTGGCCATACTCGGCAATTTCGTGAACCGCGCCGTGGTGCTCACCCACAAATATTTCGGTGGCATCCTTCCGGAAGCACATCCGGATGAGAAAGAAAAGGAGGTTCAGGCCGAGATCATCGACCTGAAGGCCAAAATCACCGAGGCTCTTGATAATTTCCATTTCCGCGAGGCCCTGAAACTCGCAATGGACATGGCCCGCGCAGGAAACCGCTATCTGCAGGAGACCGAGCCTTGGAAACTCGCCAAAACCGATATGGAGCGTACGGCCACGATCCTGAACACCGCGATACAGATCTGCGCAAATCTCGCGATTGTCTTCGAGCCGTTCCTTCCTTTCATGAGCGAAAAACTGCTCGGAATGCTCGGCGGTGACAAGATCACATGGGATATGCTCGGATGTTTCGACCTTGTGCCTGCTGGCGCCAGGATCGGAGAACCGGTGCTTCTCTTCGAGAAGATCGAGGACGAGACCATCCAGGCACAGGTACAGAAACTTCTCGACACAAAAAAAGCCAACGAACTGAAGGCCTGGCAGCCTGAACCTGTAAAGGCCGACTGCTCTTACGAGGATTTCGAGAAGGTGGACATCCGCGTGGGACGCATTCTGGAATGTTCGAAAGTAAAGAAATCCAAGAAACTGCTCCAGTTCCTGATCGACGACGGAATGGAGAAGCGCACCATCCTGAGCGGCATCGCGCAGAGCTATGAGGATCCTTCCGTGCTCGTGGGCAAGGAAGTGTGCTTCATCGCCAATTTCCCGCCGCGCAAGATGATGGGTCAGGAGTCCAACGGCATGCTGCTCTCCGCCGAGAAGGACGAAAAGCTCAATCTGCTGATGCTGGACGACAGCATTCCGGCTGGCGCGAAGCTGTGCTAAAATAAACACACTTTACAACGTAGGTCGCCGCCGTATGGACGAACTCGCCCATATAGCGCCGGCACTCGCGGATAATGTTTAACATATTGTAATCCATCACGCCCGACGTGATGTCAGCGCCATTGCCATCATGCCAGTGCTTGCCGCCGAAACGGAGCACAGGCTGGTGGTAATGGCCTTTTATATTGATTCCGAACGGTATGCGGAAAGGCCATTTTTCCACTCCGATATGATAGTACATGTCACCGTTGAAGTTGTTGAGACCGCCCATGACAAGCCGGTAGTCGCACATCTCGAACGTGAACGGAAAGACCTCGAGAAGATTGGCGTGGACACCGGCATGCACGTCGATGTTGTCGATGTCGAGCACACCGTCATCAGGAATGAGAAGCATTTTGGTCACATGGCGGATAAACTGGTTCTGATGGACTTTGAGGTGCCGTCCCTGCACGAACATCTCGGCCCATGTCGAGGGCACGTTGAGATACATGTCGGGAAATACACGCACATGCCCATTGGCCCGGGCAGAGATATCTCCCGACAGATTCTTCATCTCGGGCATCATCTCGAGGAGCCTGTGGAAATTCTGAAAAAACCGGACCACATTGATATCTTCCACGTTGACCGACGCGCCTATGGTCATGTCCTGCATGTCGGAGGTATCATAGCCCAGCCGGGCGGAAAGGGCGCCGAAATCCGAGGATATGCGCAGGGTGTCGACATCGGCTTTTCCATCGGCGACACGTATCCCGGCCGTCAGGTCATAAAGATGCAGGTTGATGTAACGCGTCTGCATGGCGCTCGCATTGATGCGTGCCCTGAGATTGCGCGGCACGAGCATCGCCACCGTATCCACGCCTTCGGCCATGGCCTGCTTGTCTCCCCGCGCTATCGCGGAACCGGGATGGCCCTGCGTATAGAAGCGCGCCAGCTGATTGATCTGCACTGTGTCGAGGGCAAGATCGAGGTCTATGTCGAGCGGAGCGGGAACAGGCGAGGTCAGAAACTGCCTCAGATTGCCGACACGGGCCGACATCTCTCCTCTTGTGTCTCCCGAGCCGAATGCCACACGGCGCAGCACTACCGAATCGAAGGAGGCCGTCATGTCAAGTCCGGAAATACGGTTCTCGGCCGGATATGAGGGCGTGCGCAGGTCTCCTTCTCCGATCCTGACGTCAAGGCGCGTACGCCACCGGCGCATGATCTGCCGCAACGCATCCGGAAGGTTGACCTGAATATATTGGGGCGTATGCGAGGCGAATCCGAGTGTGCGGACATCGGCATTCCAGGAAGCCGGCGCGACAAACGGAGGCGCCTCTACGGGCCGGTTCATGCGGCGTGCGTCGAGAGATACGGCCACTCCTCCGAGACGCGTTCGAGCGCCTTTGGCCCGCATGTTGACGCTGTCGCTACGGAAGGACGCCTTTATCTCGCGCATCACCGCTCCCGCACCCTGACGGCCGAGATGGCTGTCGATATGCAGCGCGGCCGCGTCAAGTGTCATGGCATCGCGCAGGTCGGTGACACGGATACCGTCGGCATCTGCGGTGAGATCAAGAGGTATGTCCTGCTTCACGGCGTCTTCCGACAGCGCGTCGGCATAGCTCTCGGCGGTGGAGGCCCTGAATCCCCGCAGATCGACTCTGTAAGGCCCGTAGGTGAGCCCGAGACGCCCGGAACGGGCCTTGAGATCGAGAAGCGTACCGTAAAGTATGTCGTCTCTGAGCCGGAACCGCACTCCGGCGCTGAATTCCACATCTCCGCTCAGCCCGTAGGGCCGCAGTCCCCTGACCTGCCGCGCCACCGAGGCGAGATCGCCGCTCCCCTCTATCTCGGCACTGACAAGGGGATTGCCGGTCAGATCGGTGACACGTGCGGAAAGTCCTAATCGCGCGCCAAGACCCTCGACATGGAATCGCGGCAACTCGAAGCGGGACTTCGACGGATCGCGCCCGTCGAACACAAGACGACCTTCGAGGCCCACATGGCGCATGGTGTAGCGCTCTTTGTCCGACAGGGTGTATGACACCTCTCCGTCGGGGACGCTGAAAAGGACCTCGGCCGACGGCAGCCATGCCGATGAGAAACTGTAGGGCATGGTGAGCCGGGCCGTCATGTCAAGTTCGAGATCGGCGTCTATACGGCTCAGCACCGGATAATCGCCCGGAGGCAGAAATCCGGCCAGATCGCGCAGAGTGAAGTTCTGCATCCGGTAATCGAGATTGTCTATACGCACGTCCTGATCAAGGTTCATGTCCATCGAGAGGTGCCCCTCTACCTCGCCGAGCTTTATTCTGTAGTCTGTGGTGGAGATGCCGAAAGGCTTGAAACGCACATGTACGTCGCCATCCATCTCGAACGGGAAACCGGTCAGCAGTCTGAGACCTCCGCTGCAGACGGAAATCTTGCCGAGAAGACGCATGTCATATTCGTCACGGTCGCCGCACGGCGTAAGCGCCGCGCCGGAGAGCCCGACCACGGCGTCTGTCTTTGACAGCAAGCTGGTATATCTTATGTCGCCACGCCCCGCCATATCCATGCCCTCTATGCGGAAATAGGGGATACGGGACCTGCCGGTATCCTTCACGATATCGTAGTTGTTGATGGAATCGGTCACGGCCACAAGATTGACGTGCAGGGAATCGACAGCCACGTCGCGCAGCCATATCTGGCCGGACAGGAGTTTCAACAGGTTTATGCCTCCCTGCATCCGCGATGTGGAGAGAAGGAAGTCCGCACCGGAGGGAAGATCTTTTTTCAACGCCGGCGGCAGCGAGTCGAGATTGCGGCTGCGCACATGAAGTGAATCCATCTCCAGCCGCAGATGGGGGAATGTGCTCCAGAGGGTGAACCGCACATTCTCGGTGCGCACGTCGGCGTTGAGCCGGCGCGACGCCTGCTCGTTGACGATACGCGTCAGCCGTTCGGGCGTCAGCCACCATGTGACGCCACACAACGCCCCGATGATCACGACGACCAGTCCGCCGACGATGATCCCGGCCCATTTGAGAAATTTACCGACGTGTGCGTTCATAGTATATGGTTTATTGTGAAATCCGATGACAATCAGCATTGTCTCACAAATATAACAAATCAGGCGGCGGTTCTGTCGGACCCTCGCCTGATTTTATTTTCAATAAGCCCTCGGGGCGCTTATTTCTTGCTTCTTGTTTTCTTTTTCGGAGCCGCATCCTGCGCCTCCATGAGTGCCTTGACATCGTCTGCCGTCAGAGATGCGGGATCCGTGCCTTTCGGAATCTTGTAATTGACGGCTTTCTTGGCGCCCTCCTTACGGTAAGCGATATAGGGACCGAAACGGCCGTGAAGCACCTCAACTCCCGGAAGTTCGTCGAAAGTCTTGATAAGACGGTTGGCCTCGTCGGCACGTTTTTTCTCGATCAGCTCCACCGCCTCCTCGAGGGTGATTGTCTGCGGGGCAAGTTCCTTGGGAATGGACACGAAAGCGCCGGCATGGCGGATATACGGGCCGAAACGGCCTATTGCGGCAGTGATCTCCGCTCCTTCGAATTCGCCGACCTTGCGGGGAAGCTCAAACAGTTTCAAAGCCTCTTCAAGTGTGATGTTCTGGAGGCTCTGGCCTTCGTTGAGACTCGCGAAGAGGGGTTTCTCATCATCTGTCACCTCGCCGACCTGCACCACTGGCCCGAAACGGCCGATCTTGACCGATACGCGGCGTCCTGTGGCGGGATCCGTACCCAGTACACGTTCGCCGACTTTATGCTCCATGCGCATGGTGCCGACACGCTCGATGAAGGGATGAAACTCGCCGTAGAAGTCTTTGAGCTCGGTCTGCCAGGGGAGTTTGCCCTCGGCTATGTCATCGAATTTCTCCTCGACACGTGCCGTGAAGCCGTAGTCGAGAATGTCGGGGAAATATTCCGTAAGGAATTCGTTGACTACCATGCCGACATCCGTAGGCACGAGTTTGCCCCGGTTTGATCCATATTTTTCGGTCATCACCCGGTCGATTATCACACCGGACTCAAGTGTCAGCACATGATATTCACGTGGAGTACCCTCGCTGTCGCCGTGGAATATGTAATCGCGTCCCTGAAGCGTGGAGATTGTCGGCGCGTAGGTCGACGGACGGCCGATGCCAAGCTCTTCCATCTTACGAACAAGAGTGGCTTCCGTATAGCGTGCCGGAGCAAGTGTGAAACGCTCGGAGGCGGTGACACTCACCGCATCGAGCGACGCGCCGGTCGAAAGAGGAGGAAGCAGGGTCTCGTCGATCTCCATCGAGGTGCTTTCATCATTGTCGACATTCGCACCGTAGACTTTCATGAAACCTTCGAACACCAGAGTCTCGCCGCTTGCGCGGAAAATCTCCTGACTGCCGCTCACGGCGATGTCTATATTGGTCTTTTCAAGACGGGCCTCGCTCATCTGCGATGCCACGGCGCGTTTCCAGATCAGATCATACAGTTTCTGCTCCTGTAGAGTGCCTTCCACGGAATGCTTGTTGACATAGGTCGGACGGATGGCCTCGTGAGCCTCTTGCGCGCCCTTGGAATGCGTGTGGTAGCGGCGTACGGACAGATAGGCGTCGCCATATTTGCCGGTGATTTCCGCGGAAATGTCACGCAAGGCGAGTTCGGAGAGATTTGTAGAGTCGGTACGCATATATGTGATGTGTCCCTCCTCGTAGAGTTTCTGTGCCACGCGCATGGTGGTATTGACCGAAAAGCCGAGTTTGCGGCCGGCCTCCTGCTGCAGGGTCGATGTGGTGAAGGGCGGCGCAGGTTTGCGTGTAGAAGGCTTTTTGGTTACATCCGCTACCGTATATGCGGCCTTTGAACAGATGTCGAGAAAACCGCGTGCGGCCTCCTCGCTGTCGAAACGGCGCGGACATTCCGCCTTGAGCTGGGCGCCCTCTCGGGTCGAGAACTGGGCGTTGAGACGATAGAATGATTCGGGGGTAAAAGCTGCGACCTCCTTCTCACGCTCGCATACAAGACGCAGGGCCACACTCTGCACACGGCCCGCCGACAAGGCCGGCTTGATCTTCTTCCACAGCACCGGGCTGAGCTCGAAGCCGACTATGCGGTCGAGAACGCGGCGCGCCTGCTGGGCGTTGACGCGGTCGATATCTATCTTGCGGGGATTGGCGATGGCATTGAGGATGGCAGGTTTGGTGATCTCGTGGAAAACTATGCGGTGCGTGTGCTCCGGCTTAAGGCCGAGCACTTCGTAAAGATGCCAGGCTATGGCCTCTCCCTCACGGTCCTCATCGGATGCGAGCCAGACGGTTTCCGCCTCCTTGGCTGCGGCCTTAAGCTTCTTTACAAGCTCCTTCTTGTCGGTCGGGATCTCATACTTAGGCGTGAAATCGCCCTCGACATCGACGCTCATGCCTTTCTTCTGCAAGTCACGGATATGGCCGAAACTCGACATGACCTTATAGTCGGAGCCCAAAAATTTCTCTATTGTCTTCGCCTTGGCCGGAGACTCGACTATTACTAAATTTTTCATAATATCAACTTTTATCCCTTTTCCAATTCTCCTTCTCCCGATTCTCCCTCAATCCTCCCAATTTTCCCGGCATTCCCAATCCTTCCACACCTATAATAACAAAATTTTCGCAAAAATAATAAAAAAATCCTCACACCCCCAAATTTTTCTCATCCCCACCCCTGGGAGCAGCGCCTCTCCGAGGCGGCGAAACAACCCATGCCTCCCTCAGTCCTGCGTCGGAGCAGCGCCTCTCCGAGGCGGTGCCCCCCCTCCTCCCCTTCTCTTTTTTTCCATTTCTGCGAAATTTTTTCTACTTTTGAGGGTTATATTTAGAAAAAAGCATATTATGAAAAAGATAATCACCTTTCTTCTCATGGCGGTCGTGGCTGTGGCGCTGTCAGCAGAAGCCAAAAAACAACCCGTTGTAAAATTCAACGAGACCACCTACAACTTCGGCACCATCCCCGAACGCGGAGGCAAGGTGTCGCATACTTTCGAGTTCACGAACGAAGGCGACGCCAACCTTGTCATCATCGATGCCTCGGCCGATTGCGGATGCACGGTGCCGGAATATCCCTCCGCCCCGATAGCTCCGGGCAAGACCGGGAAGATAAAGGTGACTTTCAATCCGTTGTACCGTCCCGGATCATTCGACAAGGTGGTGACCGTACGCACCAACTCCAAACAGAAGAAAGTACGTCTTAAAATCTCCGGAACCGTCAATCCGAACTAAACCACTGAACGATGAAGAAAGCTGGATGCATGTCGGCGATGATCCTTCTCGCGGCTTCGTTCGCGTGTGCGGATATGCCTGTGGCTTCGATCCGGTGGATCGACCGTGACTACGATTTCGGACTAATGAAAGAACAGGCCGGTCCGAAGACCGGTCATTCCCGTTTCGTCAATCTCGGGCCGGACACGATCTCGATATTCAGTGTCAAACCCAGTTGTGGATGCACAAGCGCGGAATTCTCGGATGCCCCCATCGCACCCGGCGACACCGCCCTGATCGCATACACATATGATCCCGAGATGCGTCCCGGCAAATTCGACAAAAGTGTCAAGGTGCGCCTCTCCAACGGCGACCGTTATTCCATCCGCATCACCGGCAACGTGCTCGGCACCCCCGAGTCTCTCGCCACATTATATCCTGTGGATGCCGGCGAAATGCGGCTGACCGACGCCGTCATAAATGCCGGCGATATCACCGACACAGAGTCTCAGGTATTCTTCTTCAATGCCTATTCTCTCCCGCTCGACACGATTTATCCTTCTGTAAAATCCCCTTCGGCAGGGCTTGTCATCAACCCTTCGAAACCGAAGGCCGGTCCGGGCGATCTCATAACCTACAGTCTGAACTTCCTGCCGCGCCGTCACAGCCAATACGGCCCTGTTGAGATTCCGGTGGAATTCACAGCTGATCCCGCCGGCGGTTCGGAACCTGTGACAGTCACTTTCCGCGCCTTCGTACTGCCTGACACCGAGAGACTCTCGCTCAGGCAGCAGGGTAAAAATCCGATATGCGAACCCGCTCCAGACCCGATAGACCTCGGCATGTCGGTCAGCGGACCGGTCAAAACAGAGTTTACGATCCGCAACGCCGGGAAGGCTCCTCTTGATATATTACGGATTTTCAGCACTTCGGAAGCAGTAAGATTCGATAAAATCCCCGACCGGATCAAACCCGGCAAGACAGCCCGGATAAAAGTGGAGTTCGACCCCGCTCTTCTACCTTCCGGCCCCTTTCGCATCCCTCTCGGGATCATCACTACCGACCCACTCCATCCCCACCTCGAACTCCCCCTCGCCGGCATTAAGCCCTGACCCGACTGGGAGCCCACTGGGAGCAGCGCCTCTCCGAGGCGTTGAAACACCCGCCTCCCACCGTACCGAGTCGGAACACCGCCTCTCCGAGGCGGTGCCCCCGGCTCCCCGAAGACAAAAAGCCCGAATCTCTTCCTACACATAATAAAAACCAATACCATGAACCATCCTGAAAACGATAAAGAATACAAAGGCCTGCAAGTAAACTCAGGCGTCACCTCACAACCCTGTGTCAACCCCTACCGTCGCCCTCGTCCGCGCCGTCCGAAACTCTCGGCAGCCGACTACGTCGAAGGCATCATCAAGGGTAACGTCTCCATCCTCGGACAGGCCGTCACTCTCGTCGAATCGACAGCCGACGCCCACCAGCAACTCGCACAGGAGGTCATAGAAAAATGCCTGCCTTATTCCGGCAACTCCCGACGTATCGGTATCACAGGCGTTCCGGGTGCCGGAAAATCCACGTCGATCGATATATTCGGACTCCACGTGCTCCGGCAGGGAGGCAAACTTGCCGTACTCGCCATCGACCCCTCGAGCGAGCGCACGCAAGGCTCGATACTCGGCGACAAGACGCGCATGGAGAAACTGTCACAGCATCCCTCGGCTTTCATCCGACCTTCCCCTTCCGCAGGATCGCTCGGAGGCGTGGCCCGCAAGACACGCGAGACCATCGTACTGTGTGAGGCCGCCGGCTACAACAACATATTCGTCGAGACCGTCGGCGTAGGCCAGTCAGAGACAGCCGTACACTCGATGGTAGACTTCTTCCTTCTCATACAGCTTGCCGGCACCGGCGACGAACTGCAGGGCATAAAACGCGGCATAATGGAGATGGCCGACGGCATAGCCATCAACAAAGCCGACGGAGACAATATCGAACGGGCCAATCTGGCAGCGGCGCAATTCCGCAATGCCCTTCATCTCTTCCCGCCCACACCCAGCAAATGGCGTCCGGAGGTCGTGACATATTCCGGCTACTTCGAGCTCAACATAGACAAAGTCTGGGATATGATAGACCGCTACTTCGCATATGTGAAAGAGACCGGTTACTTCGAGCAGAAACGCAACGAGCAGGCCAAATACTGGATGCTTGAGACGATCAACGAGCAACTGCGCAACGACTTCTACCGCCGTCCCGAGATCCGCGCTCTCCTCGAACAGAAAGAGATGCGCGTGCTCAACAACGAGCAATCCTCCTTCACCGCCGCCCACGACGTCCTCGCCCGCTACTTCACCCTCCTCCGCCAATAACCCCCGTCCGTACCCGGAGCAGCGCCTCTCCGAGGCGGTGAACCACCCGCGCCCCGTCCCGAGTCGGTGCA
>ERZ860264.605-NODE-605-length-31426-cov-4.756718_pt1 | contig 31426 bp, 20 predicted proteins | sample MGYA00509980_ERZ860264 | MGnify/ENA primary metagenome ERZ860264 (study PRJEB30046, sample SAMN00715212) | human gut metagenome | study: EMG produced TPA metagenomics assembly of the A metagenome-wide association study of gut microbiota in type 2... | reverse complement strand
ACACGGGTGGTCCGTTGAAGAGCCTTCGCGGTTTCCGCCGTGTGGAACTGAAGGCGGGCGAGAGCCGTAGGGTTTCCATCGAACTGCCGTCCGATGCTTTTGAGTTCTTCGACACGTCCACGAACACGATGCGCGTGGTTCCCGGCGAGTACGAAATCATGTATGGCAACAGTTCGGACACGCCGGAGGCAAACAAACTGAAGATAATACTTTTGTGATAAAGAGTTTTGGGTACAATATTACATAAAAAGAATTATGGGGAAAGATACGATTTTGCATCTTTCCCCGTAATTTAGTCTGTTTTTATTTATTATAAAATGTCGTTAACAAGAACCTTATATACTTTTGTTCCTATGATTACGATATAAATTCCATTTGAATTCGTGCTAAATGAAATACGTTCTCCTTTACTGTATGTGTTATACATTTGCATACCGTTGATTTGATAGACTTTGCAAACAGTATTATAAGGAACATTTTCTATGATAATCATATTATTCTTTGTAAAAACATAGGGAGGAGATAAGGGGGACGTTTTTATATTTGAAGGCTTAGAGACAGTAACTCTACATGATGTGGTCGTTCCTGATTTATCTGTGGCAGATGCTGTGATAAGAGCTGTTCCCTCTTTGTAGGCCAATACAATTCCATTTTGAACATCGGCAATTGTAGGGTCTGAAGATTCCCAGACCAAATCTTTATGGGTTGCGTTTTCCGGAAGGATTGTGGCCTGAAGTGGTTTAAAGTCACCAATGTACATATCTAGTTTTTGGTAGTTTAGGTTAATAGATGAAACAGGGGTTTCTACTGTGATAGTACAAATTGCTTGAATGTTTGAGCCGTCCGTTGCGGAAACAATGACTGATACGACACCGTTTTTTAATGCGGCTACTCTTCCGTTGTTTACATTGACAATATCCTTATCCATTGATTGCCAAGATAGATTTTGCTCTGTTGCATCAGATGGATTGACTGTGGCCGTTATGGTTTTCTGTTCTCCTACATTCATTGTTAGATTGTTTTCATTCAAGGTGATGGAAGTAACATATCTGATGACAGAAACCTCGCAAGAGGCTGAAAGATTGGTGCCATCTGTGGTTGTTGCAGTAATTACAACTGTTCCCGTCTCGAAGCCTTCAACTTTCCCGTTTTTGTCAACGTAGGCTACAGATGGATTAGAGGATTTCCATAAAACATCGGAAGATGCTCCTTCGGGAAGAACATGGGCTATAAGGATAAATGATTCTCCAATACCTATTTTCTTTGAGGATGTATTCAGTGTGATAGTTTCTGCTAGTGCTTCAACGGTAACATCGCAATATGCACTTAATTCAGAGCCGTCTAATGTGGATGCCAAGATTTGGGCATGCCCTTGAGATTTGGCTGTGATTTTTCCTTCAGGATCTACGGAGACGATATTTTCGTCACTAGAAGTCCACGCTATTGATTTGTCACTTGTATGAGTTGGAAGTACTGTTGCTTTTAGTTTTTCAGATTCGCCTATGTGCATTTTTATGGACATTGGTTCTATTTGAATAGAAGTGGCTTGTACAGGATTGACTTTGATTTCACAAGTAGCTGAAGTCTCAAAGTTAGTCTTTGCTGTAATGGTGGCCGAACCTATGCCTTTGGCATATACGTTTCCTTTAAAATCAACTTCGGCTACTTGGGGATTACTGGAAAAAAAGGTAACAGTGGTAGGAGGAGTACTCGATGTTGGGGTAAGTCTGTATTGGATGTTCTGCGAGTCTCCTATATTCAAATCCATTGAGACTGGATATAGTTCTATATCTACGGTATTGCATTTGACGTAAAACCTTTGTTCTTTATTTCTTAGATCAGAAAATTCCTGAGTTCCGTGCCTTATCCGAACTCCTTGGTAATAAATGGTACAGGTGATGTACTTGCTTCCTGTGAAAAACTTGTTAAGTGTTACAGTATTCCAGTTCATCGCTGATGTGCCCATACTGATGTATTGCTTTGTACTCTCAGGTATATTCCATACAAATCCCGAGGTAATGATATTGTCCCATCCAATGGGCGTTTCGATTTTGTCTGTGACAAAGGTTGTAGATTCTCCCACCCATAAGGACGCTGTTTTACTTTTTATGGAAGATACGTGCAGTATCAGAAGCGCGAGAATTAGATATTTGTAAAATTGTTGCATGGTTGTATTGATATTTTGTTTTTATGAAGAACTTGTCATGCAAAAATAAGTATTATGATGGGTAATACCAAACGTTATATGAATAAAAATATCCCATAAACTGCAATTAAAAAGATTATTGTGGTATTGGTTTCTTTTACATTTCATATCTCCAATGGACTTATACTGCAAGTTTTCAAAAACATGTTCATCCTTCAGGGTATTTTATAAGCTATTGAAATACAATTTGTTACTGTGTATGATGTACTAATTCATCTTTCAGCCTTCTTTCAACTGTAATCATCCCTAATCGGTATTCTCATAGCACTTACGGTGAATGCCACGTGAACTCTACACACCATGAAAGTTCACCTTAACAGGCTGTTAACCAATAAGTATGAAGGATGCGAATGGATTTTCCAATATATATTCCTGTATGGAGGGGAGGGGCTTGGAAAGACAAGCAAAGGAAACAAAAACAATTACCGCAAGGTGGAAAACCAATCAAAGCACAATGATTTTCCGCTTTGCGGCAAAAACGAGAGGCAGGATAGAAACGCAAAGGGTACTTCGGTAACCTCCGTTTATCCATGTCCTTTCAATACCATTTTTGTTCTTGACCGTTAAATATGTACAATCTTGAAGAGTATAATAAAGAAGTATTTGTTATTTTGATTACTCCTTTCTATATTTGTAAAAATTTGAAATTATGCCAACGTTATTTGTCATATTTGGATTTCGTTTTCTGTTTTATTCAGATGACCATGAACCTATTCATGTGCATGTCATTAAAGATGGACTGAAGCGAAGTATAATATAGAACCTTTAGAACAAATTTGTAATTACGGATTTAAAAAGCATGAGATAGCCTTGATAGAATCTGTAATCATAGAGAATACGGAGATTATTAAAGAGCGTTGGCAATCTTTTTTTAAACAAAGGTGAAAGGAGGTTTTCATGAATTTGGAAGTAAAAAGAGTATGGACGGATGATAATTGTGTTTATGCTGAATCGGCTGAAGGAAAGGTAGCGTCGTACGCATTTGCTGATTGGCCGCGTTTGGCAAATGCCACGAAGGCTCAACGGGAAGATTTTTATCTTTCGCCGTGTGGTATTCATTGGCCACAAATAGATGAGGATTTAAGTTTTAGTGGGATGTTTGACCAAACTTCCGAACCTGTTTTGTACAAGTTGGAAACTTTGTTGGATGCGTAATCCTATGGCTTTCATACGCATACAGCCCGCCGGGTTCCGGCGGGCTGTATGCGTATGAAAGTTTTTTCATTTTTGTTTTAGTTCATCCCATTTCGGCGGTTCCACGCCCATGAGTTCTTTTACGAAGAAATCAAAACGCTTGTGTTCCCCGTAGCTTTCGCCCATGCTGTGCCTTACGCCCGGCAGGACCACCAACTCGAAATCCTTGTTGGCTTTGATGAGGGCATCGACCACTTGCATGGTGGAAGCCGGATCCACGTTGTCGTCCATTTCTCCTACCACGAGCATCAGCGGGCGCGTCAGCCGGTGGGCGTTTTCCACGTTGGAGCAAGCGATGTAGCTGCTGTCCACCGGATAGCCCATCCACTGTTCGTTCCACCAGATTTTGTCCATCCGGTTGTCGTGGCAACCGCAACTGGAGTAGGATGCCTTGTAGAAATCCGGGTGGAAAAGTACGGCGGCCAAAGCTTCCTGTCCTCCGGCAGAGCAACCGTATATCCCCACACGGGTACTGTCCATATAGGGGTACTTTTCCGCTGCCGCCTTGATCCACTGGATACGGTCGGGGAAACCGGCATCTTTCAGGTTCTTGTAGCACACTTCTTCAAACTTCTTTCCGCGATAGGACGTCCCCATGGCGTCGAGCTGCACGACGATGAATCCCAGTTCGGCCAATGCCGTCGTGTATCCGTTGTAAGAAAGGAAGCTTTTGGGCGTGTAGGCATCTCCGGGGCCGGAATAGATGTATTCGATGACCGGATATTTCTTTTGCGGGTCGAAATTGGTCGGGCGTTGGATGATGCCCCACATCGGTGTCACGCCGTCCCGTCCGGGAGCGGTGAAGATTTCGGGGGCAGTCCATCCGGCCGATTTGATTTTGCTTAAATCCGCTTGTGCCAATGTCCGTCCCTCTGTCTTTTCGCCTTGTGCCGTGCGTAGCACGGTGACGGGTGCCTGTTCCGCAGTGGAGTATTTGTCAATCAACAGGGTGTAATCTTCGTTGAATACCGCCGAGTGGTTTCCTTCTTCCGGTGTGAGGCAGGTCATTTCTTTGCCGTCCATGTTTATTTTATAATAATGTACATGGTAAGGGTCTTCTTTGGGATTTACGCCACTGGCCGTGAAATAAATCACTTGGTTGTCTTCGTCCACTTTGAGCACGCGGCGCACCACCCAGTCGCCTTTTGTGATTTGCCGGATCACCTTGCCTTTCTCCATGGCAATCATGTAGAGGTGGTTCCAGTTGTCGCGTTCGCTCATCCATATCATTTCCTTTCCGCCTTTCAGAATGTGGCGGAACATGCGGCTGTAATTGACAAAAGTGGGGCTGCTCTCTTCCACGAGTGTGCGCACCTTGCCGGTTTCCGCATCGAGTTCCAGCACGCGGTAGGTCTTATGTCCGCGTTCGTTATATTCAAAAGTCACGGCTTTCCCGTCTTCTTTCCATTCCGGGCCGTACAAGTCGTACTGGCGGTCGAAGAGTTCGGTAGACGGAATGACGGCCTGTCCTGTTTCCACGTTGAATATGCAAGGCACCTTGAAGCGCAATTCGTCGCCCGGCTTGGCGTATTCCTGTTGGTGAAGGATGGGCTGAAGCTGGCTTTTGGGCGAGCTTTCCACGTAATATACATACCGTTTCTGGGCCGGACGTATCTTGTTGGCACATACGTATTTGCCGTCCGGGCTCCATTTGAGCCAACTGGAATAGTAATTGCCGGCCGTCCCGTCGTTGCTCAACGCCCGTTCGTGGCGGCCGTTCCGGTCGCTGACGTACACATTGTCGTTCTTGATATAAGCTTGCCGTTTCCCGTCGGGTGACACTACGGGTGCCGCCCCTTTCTCATCGTCCACTTCCATCCAATGGCGCGGTTTTTTCCATGGCCCTTTGGGGGAGGGCAGGGCTTCTTTGCTGCCTAACCGTAGTCCGGCCGTGCAAACTTCTTCGACTTTCCATTTGTAACCGTCGAATTCGAAGGATACGGACGTGGGTTGGTTCTCGTCCACAGTCAAGCGTGACAGTCTTAGCGTGTTTCGCGAGATGTCCTTTCCGGTCTCGCGGGAAAGCAGTTCCGCCAAGGCCTTCATGTGAATTGCTTTTACGTCAGCCGTTTTCACGTCTCCCGTTACTTTGCCTACGTAATAGTCTGTTCCTTCCGGTGTATAGACAGAGTAGTGGAATATAGTTTTTCCGTCCCATCGTATGTCCGCCGGGTCGTTATACACCTGTGTGGCATTGAACTTCTCGTAGAGGGAATATGCCCTCCGGTAGTCTTCCAATGTGCCTTGCGCCTGTCCGTTTGCCGCTATGAAGCATAGTGCCGGGAGCAGCAGGCTTTTAATCGTTTTGTTTCTCATTACTTTTTAATAGGTTTTTATCGTGTTTAGTTCTTTTGCCGTGCCGGTTGGGCTTCGGTGTCCCTGATGAGCGAAGCGAACGCCTGCGGGGTTATCTCGACCGGCCCGTTCATGAATTCCGGGATGTTGTAGCTTCGCATGAAGCGCCGGTGCATGTCGGGCACCTCCTGCGGCAACTCGAAAGGTTTGCGCCCCTTGCCGTTTTTGTCGATGTAGGCAATGAAAGGCCGTGTGTAGTTTCCGTCGTAACGTCGGCTGCTGAAGACCACCCACCGTCCGTTGCTGCTCCACGAGTGGTAGCTTTCCACATCGTCGGAGTTGATCTCCTCCATTGGACGTACTTGGCGTGTACGTAAGTCCATCAGGTAGAGGTCTGCGTCTTTGTGCCAGATGTGGAACACGCCGAACGCCCCGAGCGTGAACATCAGGTAGCGTCCATCGGGCGATATGCGCGGCAACGTGGCGCTCTCTCCGCGTGCGGCCGCGTCGAATACCAATTCGGGCGGACCTATCCGGCGGTTGGCGGGGTCGAAGTTTCTCCGGAAGAGATTGTATTTGATTTCCTTATAACGCAGGATGGTCTCGTTGTCCAAATTTTCTGTCGTGTCTCTGCGTACGAAACGGGCAGAGGCGTAATACAGGTATTTGCCGTCCGGACTCCACCAGGGGAACACTTCCATTTCGTTTGCGTCACCCGGAATACGTATTACTTCGTTCTTCTCTACATCATATAGGATCAGGTCGCTACGCATGTCCTGCACTTCTACTTTCTGCAGGTCACGTGTGTGGAACGTTTGCCCGGTCTGGTTGACCGAATAGGCGATGAGTTTTTCTGTCGGGTGCCAGGCGGGATATACCCCGCCCGAGATGAGCGAATCTGTTTTCAGGTTGGCTTTGACCAATGTGCCGTCGTATGCAATGACCGTTCCGGCACGGTCTTCCCTCACGTGGAACTGCATACGCCGGGGATTGTAGTTCTGGTAAGAATGGCAGTTGATACATTGTGCATGTTCCACGTCGGTATTCATCATATTACCGTAAATGATGCTTTCATCGAAGCTGGTCAAATCACGTTGGTTGAGGGTCAAGTCCCGGTAAGTGACATACGAAGGACTGATGAGGCGGTAGGAGAGGTAGGGGTCTATCGTCTCTTCGGCCACATGGATTTGAAACGGTTGGTGGCGTGTCCATTGGCCGTCGTGTTCCACGAAAACTTCTATGCCGATAGTCTTTCCTTGGGTTGCTTCCAACATGTCGCGCCAAAGGGAAATCCCTGGTGTGACCTCACGCTTGTCCGTGACCCATTTTTTTCCGTTGTAGCTGATGCGCGTGATATAGGCATCCGCTTCTTCGTCCACTATAAAATGCAAGGGGGCGATGTTGGAAGGGATGGTCACTTCCGTATAGTCCGGATAGATGTCCGGCAGTTCGCGGTTGTCGGTGTAAGTTTCGGGCACACGGGGTGTGCAGCCGTACAAAACGGCGGCCATCACTGCGCAGCCGAGATATTTGAAGATAGCATTCATGGTTAGTAGGTTTGTAATCCGTTGACTAAAAAATAGAAATAATAGAAAGTGTTGCCGAACTGAGGCCGGAAGGCTTCCGCCATTTGTGCTTCCGTCATACCGGCGCATTGTTGGGTGAATTCCATAAACCGTTGGTAACTGTCTTTCACTTCCTGGTCGAAAGGCATGTGGCTGATATCTACCTTCTTTTCCAGGTGGCCATACAGGTAGGCGGCTTCCTGATAATGGCGCGGCATGGGTGCTCCGTTATGCAGGGTGGCATATTGGAAGAAACGGGGCCAGAACAGGTCGATGTCTTTCATTTGCAAGGCCGCTATCAAGGTCTGTTCTTGGTAGAGTGGGTCGTTGCTTTCGCCGTAAGCAAAGGTCTTCAGCAGGAACATTTCGATGACGTTCAGGTCCGAGTTAAGCTTGTCTTCCTTAGGCAACAGGCGGATAATCGGTGCAAACTCTTTGCTCTTCCGTATCTGTTCCGGGTGGTCAAGATAAGCCTCGTATTTTTCAGCCCAACCTTTATGGAAAAGGGTACGTTTAAGCATGTCGATGTATTTGCGTGCCACTTTGTAATCGCCGCCCGCGATAGAAGTTTTGGCCATGTATTTCAGGTATTCCGTCCGCCACCCGTAGGTCACGCCGTCTTCCATACACCAACGGTAGCAATAGTTTTCCTGCCCGTAGTGATAGTACAAAGCTTTACCGCCTACGTGGGCCAACCGTACGAGGAACGGGGCATTGGGACGTGCGCCCCCTTCGCGGTATTGGAACATTTCGTCACCCGCCCGTCCGAGGCGGAACAAAGCCAGGTTCTTGTTCATGACCATCAGGCGGGTAGGCTCTGCCGTTCCGCCCAGGAAGATGGCCGGCACCTGTTCCCAGTCTTCTTCCTCTATGGCACGTGCCATCAGCAGTTCCTTACGGAAGTTCTCATCCACATACCACGCCTTTTTCAATCCCCATGTGGTAGCTGTCCATACGAGCAAGTGAACCAAGAGGATGAGGGGGTATTTCTTTATGGCCGGTACGTAATCATAGATGACGGCACCCGCTAGTGGCAGGAGGAACAATATATAATAAGGTATGCGATAGTCTGTGAATACTTTTCCACCCGCATCGAAACTTGGCAAGGCGGCCGTGTAGATTTCGCTGATGGCCGTTTGGCTATAAAAATGCCATGCCGCAAGGGGCACTCCGGCGAGCAGCAACAGTCCCCATGCCGTAGGGATGACGCGGTGCTTATATAATGTGCCCGGCATACGCCAACAGAGCGCCAACATGTAGGCCGTGCCGGCCAATGCGTATGCCCCGAATAAAGGATAACCGGCGAGGAGCCATACGGTCAGCCACGCATAACCCCAATATGGACGCCGGTGAGCTGTACGGCTGAAAACCCATACGGCTGACAGGGCCGCCAATATGCCAAGGGAGGCCGTGAAGAAATAACCTTGTAATTTGATGTAGTAAATGAAATAACCCATCTCCACGATACCGGCCAACAGGGCTGCCGGAACCAAAGCGGGAAGAAAGCTCCACGAGGGGGACAGCCGGAAGGCCGAGCGCATGACGAAGCAAATGCAGATCCAAACGGCTGCGAGAAAGGCTGTCCCCACAGCCGGATAATAAAAGAACTGGGTGAGGAAACAGGATGCCCATTGCAATGTGCCGCCCGGATATGCCGCGAGTGTATGATAGAAAGTACTGTCCGGCAAGAAGAGGTTGAGTTCTTGTATCCGGAAAAGGGTTTCTTTCTCGTAAGTGTACAGACAAAGGCCGAGAATGACAGGAAAGATGATGCCATAGAGCCACGGCATCCCTTTCTCCACGCAACACCGGAACCGTGTGTCCGTCTTGGCGGATGGTGCGTAAGCCTCTGGATTGAACGGTTGTGAAAAATCAGTATTCATGATATTTTAGTTGTTTTTTCCACTAATGATTAGGTTTTACCCTCCAAAGTTAATAAATCTTGATGCGAACACGTAATATTTTAGCAAAAACTTTGTATTTTAGTATGAAAATAGAACAAAAGAAGTATCTTTGTAGGCAGTTTCTAAATGATTAACTAACCGCGTCTGTGACGCAATAAAAAAATGTACCATGTTTAGACAATTGATGTTTTCTTGTGCTTGTCTGGCCGCTCTCTCGGCTAGTGCGCAAAAAGACAAACCTTGGTGGTTGGATCCCGAGGTGAACGAAGTAAACACCATGGCTCCGCGTGCGGCGTTTTTCGCGTACGAGACAGAGAATCTGGCAAAGGCTGACCAAAAAGCCCGGTCGGAACGTTACCTGTCGTTGGAAGGCAAGTGGAAATTCAATTTTTCCAATGACCACGACAAAGCCCCTCGCGGCTTCTATTCCCTGAAGTACGATGATTCGCAGTGGACGGACTTTCCCGTACCCGGCATTTTGGAGTTGAATGGTTACGGAGATGCCATTTACAGCAACAATGGTTATCCATGGAGAACACAATTCAGACCCGAACCGCCTTTTGTGGAAGAGCGTAACAATTATACGGGTTCATACCGTAAGATGGTGACCGTGCCTGCCGATTGGAAAGGTGAGCGGATTTACCTGCACGTGGGTTCGGCTACGTCCAACCTGATGGTATGGGTGAATGGCAAGTTCGTGGGATACAGTGAAGACAGCAAAGTGTCGGCGGAATTCGACCTGACGAAGTACCTCACGCCGGGCAAGGAGAACCTGATTGCCATGCAGGTGATGCGTTGGTGCGACGGTTCATATCTTGAAGACCAGGACTTCTGGCGTTTTACGGGAATTGCCCGTGAAGTGTATCTCTATGCTCGTCCGGAGGCTCACATTGCCGACTTGTTCATTACACCTGATTTGGTGAACAATTACCTGGACGGAACGTTGGAGGTGAAACTGAACGCCGTAAGAGCCAAGGGTGAAACCGTGATATTCTCTCTGAAAGACAAGGAGGGAAAAGAAGTGGCTGCACAGACGGCTAAAGTCGGAGGAAACGGTGAAGTAAAAGTAAACTTCGATATCAAAAATCCTTTGAAGTGGACTGCCGAGACGCCGAACCTCTATACTTTATATACTACCTTGATGGACGGCAAGCAGGTGGCCGAGGTTGTGCCGCAGCGCGTAGGTTTCCGCAAAGTGGAAATCAAGAACGCCCAGGTGTTGGTGAACGGGCAGCCAGTGTTGTTCAAAGGAGCCAACCGTCACGAACTCGATCCGGTGACGGGCTATGTGGTGTCGATGGACCGCATGTTGGAAGATATCCGTTTGATGAAGGAACTGAACATCAATGCCGTGCGTACCTGTCATTATCCCGACGATCCCCGTTGGTATGAACTTTGCGACATCTACGGTATCTATATGGTGGCCGAAGCCAATATCGAAAGCCACGGAATGGGCTATGGCGACAAGACTTTGGCCAAGGAGCCGACTTATGAGAAGGCACATTTGGAGCGTAACGAAAGCAATATCAAGATTTACAAGAACCATCCTTCCATCATATTCTGGAGCTTGGGTAACGAGGCTAGTTATGGTCCCAACTTCGAGAAGGCCTATGATTTGGTGAAGGCTTACGACCCAAGCCGTCCGTGCCAGTACGAACAGGCCGGACAGAACGGCAAGACAGATATTTTCTGTCCGATGTATTACGATTACGGTGGCTGTGAATGGTATTCGAAAGGCGATAATCCCCGTCCGCTCATACAGTGCGAATACGCTCATGCCATGGGTAACTCCATGGGGGGATTCAAGGAATATTGGGACATGATACGCAAATACCCGAAGTATCAGGGTGGTTTCATCTGGGACTTCGTGGACCAAGGCTTGCGTGTGAAGAACAAGCAGGGTAAGACGATATACGCTTACGGGGGCGACTTCGGACGTTATCCCACCAGTGACCATAATTTCAATAACAACGGTATTGTCAATCCTGACCGTAAACCGAATCCACATGCCAATGAGGTACGCTATTACTACCAAAGCATTTGGGCTACGGCCAAAGATTTGAAAGCCGGTGAGGTAGAGGTTTACAATGAGAATTTCTTCAAGTCGCTCGATGATGTGGAATTGCATTGGACGTTGGAGGCGGAAGGAAAGGTATTGGCCAACGGGCGGAATACGCTTGATGTGCCGGCACAGCAGAAACGTGTGGTAAAACTGGATGGCTACAGCCTGCCTGCGGACGTGAAAGGCGAAGTGGTGTTGAACCTTGACTTCGTGCTGAAGAAAGCAGAACCGATGCTTGATGCCGGTTATGCCGTGGCACGCGAACAGTTCGTGGTGAACCCGTATGAGTTCCCGACGATGGAAACTGTGTTGGCTGCTACTTCCGGGAAACATGATGCCGGAAAGGTGGAAAAAGAAGAAAAGTCGGCATGGGTTACTTTGACGGCAGGCCGCACTTCCGTTACTTTCAATCATTGGAACGGTTGGATTGATTACCTTGACGTGGACGGGAAGCCCATGTTGGAAGAAGGCTATGCCATTACGCCCGATTTCTGGCGTGCGCCGACCGATAACGACTATGGGGCAGGTGCACAACGTAAGTTGCATGCTTGGAAGAACCCTGAAATGAAGATGAAGTCGTTCAAGGTGGTGGAAGACGAAAGCAAAGCCGAAAAGGGTGTAGAAGTGGTATATGAAATGCCGTCGGTAGAGGCTACGTTGACGATGACTTATACGTTGACTCCGGTTGGTGAATTGATGGTCAACGAGGCCATGACGGTAAACAAGGATGCCAAGCACAAGCCGGAGCTGATGCGTTACGGTATGCAGTTGGTTATGCCGAAAGCCTATAATATGCTGACCTATTACGGAAAAGGACCGGGTGAGAATTACATCGACCGTAACCACGGAGACCGTTTAGGTGTGTACGATGCGAAGGTGGCCGACCAGTATTGGGGCTATGTGCGTCCGCAGGAAAGCGGAAACAAGACCGAGGTGCGCTATTGGCAGGTGAAGGATGAGAACGGCAAGGGATTGGAGTTCTATTCTTTCGCTCCGATGGAATGCAGCACGTTGAACTATCTGGCTTCGGATTTGGATGACGGTTGGGATAAGAATGCCCACCAGAGCCATTCCGGCGACTTGACACCCCGTGATTTCAGTGTGGTCAAGTTGGCTGCGCGTCAACGTGGATTGGCTTGTGTGAACAGTTGGGGGGCTATTCCGCTCGAACAGTACCGCATGCCTTATCAGGATTACAACTTTACTTACGTAATCCGTCCGTTATAATGATATGAATTCTTTCATATTATTATGTTGAAATTAAATTAATTATGGAGGGGTGTCTTCGTGAGAAGGTGCCCCTTTTTTATGGCACTTTAGACATGGAAATGTGTCCTGTGGGTTTCAGCATGTAAGGATGTAGGAAAGCTCCCTTTCGTTTGGCTGAAAGCCGAAAATCGTTTGGCGCAGAATGGAAAATCATTCGGCTGAGATTGATTTTTCGTTTGGCGCAGAACGGAATGCTAATTTATTTATGCCCATAAACCATTATTTCATAGCTGATTGTATTTCCTTTTAAAAGGTGTTGTCGTTTCGTGGAATGTCAATATAAATCGGAAAAACAATTCGCCCCCGAATGGCCGGATATGCCGTTCGGGGGCGAACTGTTGATATTATAGTAATACCGTTGAATGCCTTGCGGAAATCCTTGTGGAAGGTTATGGAACCATGACCTTGACAGAATGGTTTCCGGCTTTTACCACATAAATGCCTCTTGAAAGGCGTACCGTACGGGATACCTGTTGGCCGCTGATGGCGTAAATCCGGTAATTGTCAGTACCGTCTACGATGACATGGCCGTCGCGTACGGAAACTTTGAACGGGGCGGTTGCAATCGTGCCTTGGATACTTGATTCACCCTCCTTTGGAGTACTGATGGCTATCCAACCCATGAAATCGCCATTGTTGGTGGCGTTGTCTATTTCTTTGATTGTTTCGTTGGTCTTGTCCTTTTGGCGGATGATTTTCACACCCGTGGTAGCGGGCACGTTCTCAACGTCCACGTTGTCTTCATCCGTGAGGTCACTGCTAATCCGGTATACGGAGGCACAATCATAGTTGTTGGTCTGGGGGCCAAACAGCATGACAGGGTTGAACAAGGCCACGGCGTTGCCGGACTCATCGACAAAATTGACATCACGGGCACGCCGTCCGTCCACTTTGTCTTCCGTGCTGCGGCCTACGGTCAATATCTTGCCGTCATCCATCTTGGCGGTTCCCGGCGTGGCTGCCACGTAAAAGATGTCTTGTCCGGCAAAAGTGCTGGTTGTTTCGTCCACAGCGGCTTGACGGGCCAGTTTGACGGCGAAACCTTTGTTTGTGATGTCCCAAACCTTGACTACGTAGGGATATGCTTTATAGCGTGACAACACATTGGCAATGACCACCGGTGTGACCCCTTCGGGGAATGGGGTGGCAAAACTGATCCATGTGGTGTCGTTCTTGATTTTGTTGGCACTTTCTCCCACTTCCATCGTGATGCCGCCGATTTGGTGGGCACCCTTGCGCAGTACCATGAAATCCATGGTTTCCGGTTCCGTGATAGTTTGCTCATAGTCTCCCTCGTTCCAAGGGAAGGCCCAAAAAGAGAATTTGTCGCTCAACACGCTGACTACTGTATTGACCGGTACGACCTTTGAATCGTTATAGGAAAGCAAGCCTGCAAAAACAGCCGGTTTTTCATCTTCACCGATGGCATCGAATTCCGTATTGAACTCTTCCGTATCGCTGATTTCCAATGTGCCGTACTGGAAGCCCGCTTCGCCCTTAGCTGCCACCAACGAGAGCTGTACCTCGTCCGTAGAACGCACGTTACCATCCATGTCGAAGTTGCGTACCCGGTACGTGTAAGTGCCCCGTTTGAAATCTTCGGGGAAAACCTCGTTGTAGGTATAAGATGTCTTGTCCGGACCTTCATATTTTTGAAGGGTCTGCCATTCGCCTCCGTCTATGCGAACTTCCAGAAGAGTGGAATCGGTGAAGCCCATATTGTTCTTATATTCCCAATTGATGGCCAACTTGCGCGTGCGTTCGGTATATTCCAAACTCATTCCAGAGGGCGTGCTATACACTACTTTGGGTACGTAATCGTATGACTTTTTGTAACCCATTCCGGATTTCATTTCGCCGTACCATTTGCCAAGGATGGAAATTTCGGAAGGATTGCCTTCCTTTCCATACTTGTAAAGTTTGGAGCAATCGGCTTCACTGTTCCAATAGGCATATCGTTCCACATAGTCGAAACTGTTCCAGTTAGTGAGCACCTTGCTCATTACGTCGTAGTTTTTCTGTTGGTTTTCCTTCGAGAAAGAACGGTCGGTGGCGAAGATGCCGTTGTTGTTCCATGAAGCTCCCCAGACGAACTCGGACACCCAGATAGGACGTTTGTATTTGTTATAATAATCTTTCAGGGCGTTGTTCAGGTTCCATTCGGGCCAATAGCAGTGCATGTCGAGGATGTCGCAACGCCAACCGCGCTTATCTATTTCTGCCATGAACTGTTCTAACCATGAGAGGCTTCCGTCATGTGACGAAGGGGAACACAGGCGCATACCGGTGGCCATAAGGTTTTCCCAGTTGTTGAGTACGGTTTCCACGCTTTGCGGATGATCGTCGGCACTGTTGCCCGGTTCGTTGTTGGTCTGCATGTGACAGGATTGGGTCACGCCACCGCAAGTCGGGACGGACGGCCAATCTTCGTAAATGTGATGAGGTACCCATTCACAGTCCGGCTCGCGGCTTGCATTGCCCTGCCCCCAGTCATAGCACCAGGTGACCTTGAGGGCGTTGACGATTTCTTCGCTTGCATCACTGGCAATGCCCTTTTTCTGGAAATTATGCCATTTGAACACACGGTAGGAAGAAATCCTGTGGTCGAGTTCCAAAGGCAGTGAAGCTATTTCCAAGTCCTCTTGGTCGGCGATGAAGCAGCGGCTGTATCCCCGTCCTGAGGGGTTGTTGGAGAAAGTCACCATGTAACCCCTCTTCAGCTTGAAGCTCCGGATGCGGTTGTTGAGTTTGGCTGTGGTGAGGGTATTCATGTAGCCCCCGGAGTTTTCCAGTCCGAAATCGTTGACGGACTCTCCTCCGAAATCAGGTTCGGAATACACGGTCAGAGGCTTGAAGTCTTTGTCGTAAGGCAGGATGATGGCTCCGTGGGCGTACATCTTCACTTGGCAGTTTTCGTCGTTAATGGCTGGCTCCCCATTAATCTTGATGTAAGACAGGTAGCTGAGAGCTTCGCTTGGACGTAGGTTCTCCAAGATTACGACGGCATGTTCCGTGTTGGTGATGTTGATGCTTCCGGTTGTGCTGAAAGGTGTCGTCCCGGTGATGATGTAGTCCACGTCCTCACTCACGGTGACGGACGAGGTCACTTTGTCAATCTTCTGGGTCGTGTTTTTAGCAATGGCGGTCTGACTTAATGTGAGAGCCAGTGCAAAGGTTAATAGTTGCGTTTTCATTATTTACTAATAGGTTTTTAAAAAAAATAATGGGTTGGTCTTTTGTTTATTTCGTGTTTGGGAAAGCTTTTTGCAGGCGTTTCAGCTCTTTCTTGGTGATGGCGATGACCGTGCCGTGGCGCGGAGTGAATGCGCCCTGCGTGGCCGTATCCTGTACGCGTTTGAACTTCATCAGGTCTTTGCTGGTGCAGAACTGGTAGTGCCCGTTCATGTAGCAGTCGTACATCAATACCCAATCTCCTTCAATCCGTTGGAACACGCCGGAACCTTCCACTGCTTTGTCTGTATCTTCGAACGTGCCGGGCAACAGTTCCCATTCTGCCGGATTGTGCAGGTCTTTGGCCAAATATTGGCGGATGCCTTTTTTCTGCTCGCCTTCGGTTTTGAAAAAGATGTGATAAGTTCCATTGTCATCTTGCACGATATCCGTGTCGATGGACGGTTTCTTGTAGTCGAACAGGACTTTGGGTTCCCCTTCAAGGTCGCTGAAATCTTCATTGGCATAGGCCCAAAAGACCTTGTCGTAGGGGCACTGTCCGTCATCGGTCAGGATAGAAAAGTACACCATATATTTTTTTGCCTTTTTGTCGTAGATGGTTTGCGGTGCCCATACGCGGATGACGTTAGCGAACATCGTGCCTGCATATTTTTCGGGGAAATTGACGGTATGGTGCGTCCAGTTGACCATGTCTTTGCTGCGCATCAGTACGATACCCCGGTTGGAAGTCCATCCTTGACTGGAACGCATGTCGGTGACTACCATGTAAAAGTAGCCGTCTTCACCTCTCAGGATATGAGGATCGCGTACGCCTTTTTTTAGAGAAATCGTGTCGGAGGAAATGACGGGGTTACCGTCATTCAACGGAGTATAGCTGAACCCGTCCGTACTGATGGCATAACAGATTTGTTCCTGTTCGGGAGCATTACCTGTAAAATAGGTAAAAAGGTAAGCCACTTTCTTCTTTGCTTGGAGGGTTGTGGTGCTTGCGAATGTACCGGCACACACAAGGCAAATGCCTAACACTGTCTTTAGGTTTTTTCTCATGTTGGAATGAATAGGTTAATAAACAGTCAAATGTACGAAAATAGCTTTATTTGTGTGCGTAAACCGGCTGCTTATTAACTAAGATTAACGCCCCTTGCGCTTTTCCCGAAGCGTTTCTGCAATGGCCCAATGGATGGCTGCTTCTTCTTCCTTGCCGGAACGGGACAGGGCGTCTCCGAAAAGTTCGTGGGCTTTAGCGTGTTCGGGTTTAAGGGAAACTGCCTTGTCGAAATCGGCGACAGCCTGTTCGGTACGTTCGCAAAGCAAGTGGTTCTTCCCTCTGTTGTAGTGTACTTTGAAATTGGCCGTGCTGAGTTCGGCGGCTCTGTTGAAGCATTGGAGTGCATCTTCGTATTCCCCATGGTCTTGCAATGTGACGCCTTTGCGTATCCATGCGTCTACATGCGACGGGTCGAGCGACAGGGCCTTATCGTAATTGGCTAAAGCGGCTCGCAGATTGTGGGCTTGAAGGATGGAAGCGTTGCCCAGTTCGTAATACTCATGGGCGTACTGCTGCATCTGCTTGCGTTGGGCTGTCATTTGTCGTTTCAACTGTTCGTTCTCGCGTTTGAGACGGCTGATGATATTGAGCTTGCTGCAGATGAACCGTTTGATAGCCGGTTTTTCGATGTCATACCTGCTGTGTATGGCTGTGAAGAAGTGGTCGAGGCTTTCGCGGAAGTCATCGCGGTCGAACGCCTGCACGCAGGCTTGGTATTCGATGTCGGCTTTGGCTTTCTTCATGGCCTGTTCGATAGCCTTTTCGTCATTGAATTGTTGGGCGAACCTGATGATTTCGGGCTTGACGAAAATATCCGAACGGGATATTTCCTTTTTCAGGCATATACCTTCCAATGAGGTACAACGGCTCAAGGCTACATATACCTGTCCTCCGGCGAAGACACCGCCGGTGAAATCAATGGTCACTTTACGGAAAGTCAGTCCTTGGCTCTTATGGATGGTGATGGCCCAAGCCAACCGTAAGGGGAACTGCCGGAAGATGCCGAGTTCTTCCTCTTCTATCTTTTTTTCTTGTTCGTTGTAAGTGTAGCGCACGTTGCTCCATATCTCGCGGGTGACTTCCATTTCGGTTCCGTCTTCCGTGATGACGTAGATATGGCCGTTTTTCTCGTCTATGGCCGAAACGGTACCCAAAGTTCCGTTTACCCAACGTTTGTCTTGGTCGTTTTTGACGAAAATGACTTGTGCGCCGGGTTTAAGTTCCAGTTCCATCAGCGTGGGGAGTGAACTTTCCGGGAATTCACCTTGTATTTCGCCTTTAAAGAGTGTGCTTTGGGTGTCTATCTCGGATAGTTTCCGGCGGTTGATGAAATCTACGTTGTCCCTCCGGGTGGCTAAGGTGATATTCAGTCCATGGCTCAGCTTGTCGTCGTTCGTCCGGTTCCAACGGCTGTTGAGCAGTTGCAAGTCAGCATTTCCGGCTTGGTTGGTACGGATATGGTCGAGTACGGCGATGAAGGCGGCGTCTTGTTGGCGGTACACTTTCTTTAGTTCTATGGAGACCAGTCTCATTTCCTGGAACACCTTGGCCGAGAAGAAATAAGGCGTAGGGTAGTAACGGTTCAGGATTTCGCGTTCGTCCGCTTTGACAACCGGTTCCAGTTGGAATATGTCCCCGACAAGCAATAGCTGCTTTCCGCCGAACGGTTCACGGAGGTTACGGCTGTAGAGGCGTAGGATGCGGTCGATGAAGTCGATGATGTCCGCCCGTACCATTGAGATTTCGTCGATAATGATCAGTTCTGTTTCACGCACTAACTTTTGGTGGGCAGAATTGTATTTCAGGAACTCTTTCAGTTTGCGGAAACTGAATCGTGGGGCATCGGGCAGGAGCGGATGAAAAGGGAGCTTGAAAAAGCTGTGCAGGGTGCTGCCTCCGGCATTGATGGCTGCTATGCCGGTCGGTGCCAATACCACGTGCTTCTTCCGTGTGTGGCTACAGATATATTTCAGCAAAGTGGACTTACCCGTACCGGCTTTGCCTGTGAGGAAAAGCGAGTTGCGGGTAAACTGTATGAGTTTCAGCGTGTTCTGGAATTCAGAATTCTGAAGGTCTATTTCGAGTTCTTCTTTCAAGTCTTTGGGGCTATGGTGTCAAGGAGTCGTTGCGTAAAGAATCCCCCGGAAGGGCTATGCCCAATGAATCTGAGGATGCCGTGATCGAATCCGGTTCTTGTGGCGCGTAATAGCTTTCACATGTGTACGTGGTGGGGTCTATGTCTTCGAGCGGTTGTTTCGGGAACTTGGCACGGTATTGGGCGAAGCGGTCGTCCAACAGAACCTTTTGGATGAAGTTGCCGAATATGGGCAAGGCCGTCCGGCTGCCTTGTCCTAAGGCTCCGGTACGGAAGTGTATGCTCCGGTATTCTCCTCCGACCCATCCTCCTGCGACTAACTTGGGCGTTACGCCCACGAACCAGGCATCGGAATGGTTGTTGGATGTACCGGTTTTACCTCCAAAATCGGTGTATTTCAGTACCGGGTGGATGTAGCTCCACAGGGCAGCCGTAGTTCCGCCCGGCTCAGTCAGGCCTCCCCGCAAAAGCCGCTGCATAAAGAAGGCGGAACGGTATGGGATTGCCTGTTGCTCTTCCAGTTCTGCTGCATAGATGATGTTGCCGTCGCGGTCGAGAATTTTAGTAATAAGAATGGGCGGATTCATCTTGCCGTCGTCGATGACCGTGCAGTAGCCGTTGACCAGTTCCAACAGATTGACATCGGAGGAACCCAAGCTTAGCGACGGAGTCTCGTGCAGCGGTGATTCAATTCCCATGGCATGTGCGGTTTGTGCCACGTTGTGGATACCCAGTTCATACCCCAACTTGACTGCAACGCTATTGATGCTCTGTGCAAAAGCCGATTTAAGCGGCATCGCAGCCCCGGAGAAAGTCCCGTTGGCGTTATGGGGAGTCCATTTCGTGGGTTCTCCGTTTACCGTGTCCGGGTACTGTTGCCATTCGTCGATACGGGTGTCGCAGGGGGTCAGTCCTTGGTTCATCGCTTCTGCATATACAAAGAGTTTGAAGGTTGAACCGGGTTGGCGCATGGCGGTGACCTTGTCGTATTTCCACGATCCAAAGTCGATGTCGCCCACCCATGCCTTGACTTGGCGGCTGTCCGGTTCTATGGCTACGAAACCGCAATGTAGGAATTTGACCATATAACGGATGGAGTCCATGGTGCTCATCTCTTCTTCTTTCGGACCGTCGTAACTGAATACCTTGACCTTGTGGGGCAGATTCAGATAGTAAGCGATGGAGTCCGGTTGGTCGGGGAAACGGGTTTCGAGATATTTGTATGCTGTCGTTTTTTTAGCTAAGTCCTCGATAAAGTTTGGAATCTCCCGGTGTCTTTCGTCTTGCCACGGGTTTGTGTTGCCCCAATGTTGCTTGAAACGTTGTTGGAGTACCTCCATTTGTTGGATGGCAGCCTCTTCCGCGTATTTTTGCATACGGGTGTCCAATGTGGTGTATATCTTCAGACCGTCGGCATAGAGGTCTAATTTGTTTTCTTCATCTATGCCGGCTATCGCGCCTTTCTTGCACAGCATGTCGATGTACTCCGGCAGGGTCGCACGGAAGTAAGGTGCGATACCGTCATAACTGCTTTCTTCCTTGCGCGGGCTGACTATCATAGGTAATGCCATGAGAGAGTCCAGTTGTGCACGGGTGGCTTTGTGTCCATTGATGACCATATGCCCGTGGTCATACAAATTGGTCAGTACCACATTACGTCGTTTGGTACTGTTCTTGGGATTGAGCTTCGGGTTATAGCTGGATGTCGCCTTCAATAAGCCTACCAGTGTGGCGGCTTGTTCGTAGGTCAGTTGGTCGGGAGTCGTGTTGAAGTATGTGCGGCATGCTGTCTTGATGCCGAATGAATTACTGCCGAAATCCACGGTGTTGAAATACATGGTGAGTATTTCTTCTTTGCTGAATATTCTTTCCAGTTTTACGGCTACAATCCATTCTTTGGCTTTCATGACTAAGATTTTCACCCCGGGGATTTTGCCTAAAAGGCCGGTTGAGTATTGTGTGCGTACTCGGAACAGGTTTTTGGCCAGTTGTTGGGTAATGGTACTGGCACCGCGGGCACGTCCGCTTGCGATGTCTTTTACCGCTGCGAAAAGCCCTTGGAAGTCTATACCATGGTGACGGTAAAAACGTTCGTCTTCAGTATCGATGAGGGTCTGGATGATAATGGGGGAGATATCTTCGTACTCGACCGGAGTTCGGTTCTCGCTGAAGAAACGGCCGATAAGTACACTGTCGGCACTGTATATCTCGGACGCTTCATTAGTGACCGGGTTTTTAATGTCTTTAAATCCGGGAGACTTCCCGAACAGGTAGAGAAAGTTGAGGTCAACGGCAATGAGAAGTAAAATAACCGATAGGACACAGGTGGTGGCCCATACCGCGGTTTTCTTGTACCAAGGGCCTCGATAGAGGTTGGTGAATCCCCTTCCGGCCTTTTTCAACCAATGGATTGTCTTTTGAAGAATGCGACTCATGTGATTTGACTTATGTAGGTTGAATGATGTTTAATAGGAGCAAATTTAGAAAAAGTTTATGGCATAATCTCTTTTTCCATGAGTTTTTTTATGGCTTCCGTTTCATCCGGATGAAACCAATGAATGCTTTCGTCGCGGCGGAACCATGTCATTTGCTTGCGTGAGTAAATGCGGGTGTTTTGTTTGATTTTCTCCACAGATGTTTCCAAAGTCCAGGAACCGTCTATGTATTTGAATATTTCCTTATATCCTACGGTATTGAGGGCGTTGGTATGCCTATAGGCCATGACTTTCCGTGCCTCTTCCACTAATCCGTCTGTTATCATTTGGTCCACGCGCCGGTTGATACGTTCGTATAGTTCTTCCCGTTCCCGTCTTAATCCGATTTTAAGGATGTCGAACGGACGTGCCTTGGGTTGGTTGGTGCGAAAGCTTGAATAAGGTTTCCCCGTCATGTAGCATATCTCCAATGCGTGAATGACACGTTTGGGATTTTTGTGGTCTACGAGGTTGTAGTATTCCGGATCGAGCAGTTTCAGCTCTTTGCAAAGTTGTTCCAACCCCACTTCTTCGTATCTTTCCAACATAAGGCGGCGGGTTTCTTCGTCTACGGTAGGAATGTCGTCGATACCCTTGCAAACCGCGTCGATGTACATCATGCTTCCACCTGTCAGTAGGGCGTATGGATGTTGGGAGTAGAGGCCGTCCAACAAACGAAGTACGTCTGTTTCGTATTGTGCCGCACTATAATAGTCCGTTAGCCCGAGTGTGCCGACGAAATAATGTCTGACACGCTGTTGTTGCGCTTCAGTTGGTGCTGCGGTTCCGATAGGCAGGTCACGGAATAGTTGCCGTGAATCCGCGTTGATAATAGGAGTATGAAGAAACTCAGCCAACGAAAGGCTGAGTTCTGTTTTGCCCACTCCCGTAGGTCCTATCAATACGACAAGTCGGGGCTTCATGAATCAATGATAAGGGTTACCTTCGCTGATCTCGAATCCTTCCGGGTCGAATTCTTCTGTGTCGAAGCTCTCGCTTCCGTAGAAATCTTCGTTTAAATCTTCCGAGGGTTTGGTGGTCTCCTTATTCAGGAACTCTTCCAAACCCATGGATTGTTGCGGAGCTTCGCCATGGCTTCGGCTACATACCGGCTGTTCCTGCGTCTTTCTGAAACTAATTTCAGTCAGCTCAATGAAAAACATACGGTTGTCTAACGGGTCGAAAACATAGACCATACGTTGTTTTTCGTCTTCCAACAGCTCGTTGAGCCGTGTCTTTTTCATCAAATACAGGTCTTCGTCCGAGCGGCTTGTGCCCATGTCTTCCAACAGAATCTCCTGTTCTTGTTCCCACTCTTGGTTACAGATGAAAAAAGAAGTAGGCACATTGTCTGCATAGTGGCACGAAGACAATATGGCCTGATGCAGGTCGTAAAAAGTGGCCTCGGCATCTATTTTGATTTCTCTGATAAAATCTTCTACTTCATTAGAGATAATGGTAAAACGGTATACCATGGCTTTTTATGATATTTAGTGGACAAATCCTCTTTTGGAGTTTTCGATGAACTCGATGATATAGTCTATTTCCGGACTGGCAGGCACTTCTTCCCGTACTTTTTGCAAGGCTTCGTTCAAAGGTACGCCCCCCTGGTAAATAATGCGGTAAGCATTATGTATGTTTTCTATCAGTTCGTTGCTAAAGCCTCTCCGTCGTAATCCGACAAGATTCAGACCGCAATAGGCAACCGGCTCGCGTGCACATATAGTATAAGGTGGAATGTCTTGGCTGAAACGTGTACCTCCGCCTACCATCGTATATCCACCCACACGGCAGAATTGGTGCATCAGTACGTTGGCACTGATGATGGCGTGGTCGTCGATGATGATTTCACCGGCCAGTTTGGTACCGTTGCCGATGATACAATCGTTTCCTACGAAAGCATCGTGGGCTACATGTACGCTTTCCATCAGCAAATTACCACTGCCTACGCAGGTTTTGCCTTTTGCCGCCGTACCACGGTTGATTGTTACGTTCTCACGGATTTTGTTATTGTCACCGACTTCGGCTGTGGTTTCTTCTCCCCGGAATTTCAAATCTTGAGGCACGGCACTGATGACAGCTCCCGGAAAAATGACATTGCCGTTGCCGATGCGTGCTCCGTATAGTACGCTTACACTGTTCATCAACACGTTATTGTCGCCTATTTCCACGTTCTTGTCAATGAAACAAAACGGGCCGATTTCGCAATTTTCACCGATTTTAGCTTCCGGATCTATGAAAGCCAAAGGACTTATTTTGCTCATAAATTCTATCTTACTTGTTTTTTACGATTTGTGCAGTAAACGTAGCTTCGGTCACAATGCTTTCTCCCACAAACACATAACCACGCATGGACGAAATGCCATGACGTACCGGAGCCAACAGTTCTACTTTAAAAAGGAGTGTGTCCCCCGGAACCACTTTTTGGCGGAATTTCACTTGGTCTATGCGTAAGAAGTAGGTGCTCCAACGTTCCGGTTCATCTACCGAATTCAACACTAAAAGACCGCCTGCTTGAGCCATGGCTTCGATTTGCAGCACACCGGGCATGACCGGTTCCTGTGGAAAATGTCCGGTAAAGAACGGTTCGTTGCTTGTTACGTTTTTAACAGCCACGATGGTCGTAGGTCCGAGTTCTATAACTTTATCCACAAGTTGCATGGGATAACGGTGGGGGAGAAGTTCGCGGATACGATTGACATCCATTACCGGCGGTTCGTTACAGTCGTACCCCGGAGCCTGTATTTCATGCGCCCGAATTTCTTTGCGGATCAAGCGGGCAAACTTGTTATTGATGGTATGTCCGGGACGGGTAGCGATGATACGCCCTTTGATGGGCTTGCCAATCAGTGCCATGTCGCCGATAATGTCGAGTAGTTTGTGGCGTGCCGGTTCGTTTTCCCATACCAGAGGCTTGTGGTTCAAATATCCTTTTTCTGTGGCATCATGATGGGGAACTCCGATACTGTCGGCCAATTTGTCCAACTTTTCTTGAGACATCTCATTCTCATAAATCACGATCGCGTTGTCCAAGTCTCCGCCTTTGATGAGACCGGCAGCCATCAGTTGTTCTACTTCACGAACGAAAACGAAAGTACGGCTCGGGGCGATTTCAGATTCGAAATTCTCCATGTTGTCCAAAGTGGCAAATTGGCTGGAAAGCACTTTGGAATTGAATGAAATCATCGCCGTGATGCTGAATTGTTCATCCGGTAGGATTGTAATGCAAGAACCGGTTTCCTCGTCTTTGACTTCTAACTTTTTACGGATGATATAGTAGTCTTTGACTGCGTTCTGTTCGGCTATGCCTACACGTTTGATGTTCTCCACGTAAATTTCCGCGCTTCCATCCAGAATGGGAACTTCAGGGCCGTTGACTTGCAAAAGGCAATTGTCCACTCCCATGGCGTATAAAGCAGCTAAGGCATGTTCTACTGTACTGCAACGGGCTTCTCCTCGTCCCAAGACGGTGCCGCGTGTGGTTTCTACCACATTTTCGGCTACGGCGTCAATAATGGGACGTCCGTCCAGGTCGATTCGTTGTATTTTATATCCGTGGTTTTCGGGAGCAGGATTGAATGTAACGGTCAGATTCAGACCTGTATGCAATCCTTTGCCGCACAAAGAAAAACTTCCTTGCAATGTTTTCTGTTTCAGCATAGCTCTTTATTTCTTCTTATTCAGTATTTCTTTTAATTCTTCTATTTCTTTTTTCAAATGGTTCACATCCGCATACATCTCAGGCAGTTTTTTGTACACAACACTTGAACGTGCAAAATTTTTAGCTTCGATGGCAGGAGAACCTTGTACGGTAACGTGTCCCTTGCGTATGCTCCCGGCAATACCGGCTTGGGCACCGGATTTGACTTCATCACCGATGACCGCATGCCCTGCGATACCCACTTGGCCGCCGAACATGCACCATTTCCCGATTTTAGTAGAACCGGCCACGCCTACTTGGGCTGACATCACCGTATTTTCCCCGACTTCTACGTTATGGGCAATTTGGACCAGATTATCCAACTTGACTCCTCGGCGTACGAACGTGGATCCCATTGTAGAACGGTCCACACAAGTATTGGCACCGATTTCCACGTCGTCTTCTATGGTTACGATTCCGATTTGCGGAATTTTGTCATAGCCGTTCTCGGTCGGTGCAAAACCGAAGCCGTCCGCACCGATTACGCAGCCCGCATGCAAAATGACCCGATTGCCGATTTTACAATCGTGATATACCGAAACATTGGAATACAGTACACAGTCTTCGCCCACCGAAGCATTATCGTACACGGTGGTATGGGGATATATTTGTGTACCTTTACCGATATGCACGTTTTCACCGATATAAGCAAAAGGGGCAATGTAACAGTCTCCGTCGATTTGAGCCGTAGGTGCGATATATGCCAATGAATCAATGCCTTTTTTCTTGGGCTTGCTCATCTCATACAAAGCCAATAATTTGGCTACGGCCTCGTATGCATTGTCCACACGAATCAGCGTGGCTTGGGTTTCTTTTTCTAATTCAAGATTCCGGTCCACCAATACAATACTGGACTGTGTGTCATAGAGATAATGAGTGTATTTAGGATTGGACAGAAACGATATGGCTCCCGGTACACCTTCCTCTATTTTGGCAAAAGTATGTACCGATGCGTTTTCATTTCCCTCAACTGAACCCTGTATGAATTCTGCTATCTGCTTAGCGGTAAATTCCATGGTCTTTAGTTATTGTCATTACTAATTTTGCAAATTTCGCAAAAAAAATCGAATTACACCATATTTTGAGATAATAAAATAAACGGCAAGCCCGATTTAAGCCACCTTTCCCCGTAGCCAAGATGTATAGTAAAGGATATATAAATATGGATGGGGCTTATAAAAGTCAGCCGTCCGGTATTTGGATTCCCAGACGGCTGTCAAATAATAACATGATGACTTTGTGCTTATAACTTTTTTAATTGCACTGACATTTTTTGTTGCACTTCACGTGCCTTTTCACCGGCTACGACAGCGAAGCTTTCTGTGGAATCGGCATAAATGATAGCCCGGCTGCTGTTGACAATCAAGCCGCAAGTGCTGTTCAAGCCGTATTGGCAGACTTCTTCCAATGAGCCTCCTTGTGCACCGATGCCCGGCACGAGCAGGAAGTGGTTGGGGACGATTTTGCGGATGTCTTCAAACATGCGTCCTTGGGTGGCACCCACTACGTACATCATGTTTTGGTCGTTGCCCCATTCTTGGCTTTTCCGCAGGACCTTTTCAAACAGACGTTCGCCTTCAGCGTCAGTCGTCAACTGGAAATCATGCGAGCCTTTGTTGCTGGTCAGAGCCAGAAGAATGACCCATTTGTTTTCATAACCTAAAAACGGGGTTACGCTGTCTTCGCCCATATAAGGAGCTACCGTCAGGGCATCGAGTTGCATTTCCTTAAAGAAAGTACGGGCATACATTGCCGAGGTATTACCGATATCTCCCCGTTTGGCATCCGCGATGATGAACTGGTCGGGGTAGTTCTTGTTCAGGTATTGAATCGTCTTTTCAAATGCGAGCCAACCTTTTACGCCCATGCTTTCATAAAATGCCAGGTTAGGCTTGTAAGCGATACAATAAGGTGCGGTGGCGTCGATGATGGCTTTGTTGAAGGCGAAAACGGGGTCTTCTTCCTTTAGCAGGTGCGAGGGGATTTTTTGAATGTCAGTGTCCAATCCTACACACAGGAAAGATTCTTTCCGTTTGATGTTCTCAAAAAGCTCTTGTTTGTTCATGTCGTATATGTTTTTTAGTTCGTTTTCTTTTGAATAAAATAATAACCGGAATAAATAAAGTTCAGGTTCTTGTCTCCTGCATATCCGGATAGTGAGAAGTCGGTGAGGATAAAAAGATTGTCTTTTTGCCTGCCGGTGAACTTTTGTGGAGGAATCGTATCCATGGCACTCCATTTTCGGATGTCGGACGGGTGGACGTATATCGTGTCTATCACTTGATGCCCGTCGGTAAGTTCTATAGGCATGACTTCTTCTTTCCAATATTTGCAAGGGATGGAGTCTTCGCTCTTATGATATGCGACCAGTTCCGAATATCCGGTGTTTAATTCCATTTTGACAGAAGATGGCGATGATGCCTCAAAATGGAGGTATGTTCCTTTTGCTATGACTTCCGTACCATTTTTCTTTTGGCTGAAATGCGCTTCGGAGTTTTCTTTAATACATTTCTCCGCTCCCCAATAATTGATGTCGGGAGCGACAAGACGATGGATTTCTTTGTCTTTGAAAGTATAATCCAGTATTTTGAGACGGCTGTTAGTGAGCCGGGCTGTTTCCTGCGGAAGCGATGCTAGCCAGTCCAGATATTGCTCTTCGTCCATGGGGAGTTCCCCTTTATATGATGTTTGGATTTGGACTGATAAGGTCTGGAACATGTAACGGTGGGTGAGCCGGGCATAATTTACCGGAAGTACGGATGTGAGCAGAAAGATGCCGGCAAACGACACGGCAATCCATTGAATGCGCTGTGCCCGTAGAATGAATAAGCCGATACAGACTATGTAAAACCAGATGTTCAGAGTCAGAAGATACAGGCGGTTGAGCGTGATGCCGTAATCGTTGAGTCGTCTGGCGATGCCGATAGTCATCAGTACTAACAGGGGCAGGATGGCGATGGGCAACCCACGCGCCACACGTTGCTCGAAACGTGAAAGTCCCTGGCGGAGAGAAGGGTACATGCAGAATTCTACTCCGATGCAACCCGCAGTCAGTGCGATGACTAACCAGGAAACCCATCCGTCCGGTAATTGCCATTGGACGAGAATCTTCAATGCGTAGACATAAAGTACCAATAAGTAACATCCCAATAACGGAAGGAACAGATAGCGAATCACTTTGCTGAGGTATGCAGAAGTATAACCGGTACGGTCGTGTTTGGCTTCTCCGGCCGGGATTTGCCCTAAAAACAGCAATGAGGGTAAGGTCAGGCAAAACACAATGAGCCATGTGGTATAGAAGTTACTATTTACTTCCCAACCGAATAAGCCGGAGAAGGATGCTGTCAGCAGGCAGAGGCCGCCGCACATGATACCGCCGATTATCCATGAAGTAACGGCATGGGATACCAGTTGCAGGGTGAAATTCCATGAGGGAATATCGTCTTTTTCACGGAAAAAAGGAAGTGTGAAGATACTTAATCCCAAAGCCGTCAGGGCGGAACCGTGGGCAAGTCCTGTTTCCAAGAAAGGAAAGTCTTCCGGCAATAGGTACAAGTATCCGGCGTCCGCTAATAGGAGCAAATGGAGTAGCGCGTTGGCGATGTATACGATACGTTTACGTTTCACTTCCTCTCCCCATAGGCGAAGGGAGAGAGAGAGCAAACTTCCTACAGTCAGATAATAATTAATGGTGAAAGTCTGACGTTCCGTGAACAACTCGTCTTTCCCCCAGCATACTACTAATAAGAAAACAGCGAGCGATACTGTAAAGCCGACCGTGACCGGAAAACGTTTCAAGCATTGCTCGACGCTTTTTATGATAATCTGCCGGGTGAAAAACTTTTTCATGTCCTTTACCGTTTAGAGTTCGCTTTCTTTCATCCGTTCGGCATTTTCCGCCACGGTCAGTTGGTCGATGCAGTCTTGGATATTGCCGTCCATGAACGAAGGCAGGTTCTGCATGTTATAGCCGATGCGGTGGTCGGTGATACGGCTTTGCGGATAGTTGTACGTACGGATTTTGGCCGAACGGTCACCGGTGGACACCATTGTCTTCCTTCGGTTGGCAATGTCGTCGATATATTTCTGGTGTTCTTTGTCGTAGATGAACGTGCGCAGGCGTGCCAAAGCTCTTTCCTTGTTCTTGGGTTGGTCACGCGTTTCAGTACATTCTATCAGGATTTCCTCGGTCTCTCCCGTATTGGGGTTTTTCCACAGATAACGTGCACGTACGCCGGATTCCACCTTGTTCACGTTCTGTCCGCCTGCGCCGCTGGAACGGAAAGTGTCCCATTTGATTTCGCCCTCGTTGATTTCCACGTCGAATTCTTGGGCTTCGGGCAGTACGGCCACCGTTGCGGCCGAAGTATGTACACGGCCTTGTGTTTCCGTAGCCGGTACGCGTTGTACGCGATGTACGCCCGATTCGTATTTCAGCGTGCCGTACACCTTTTCTCCCGTTACGCTGAAGATGATTTCTTTAAAGCCGCCCGCAGCTCCTTCCGTAAAGCTAGAGATAGCAATCTTCCAACCTTTCATTTCGCAGTATTTGGTGTACATGCGGAACAAGTCACCTGCGAACAGTGCGGCTTCGTCTCCTCCCGTTCCTCCCCGTATCTCCATAATGACGTTTTTGTCGTCTTCCGGGTCGGCCGGGACGAGGAGCAACTTGATGCGTTCCTCCATTTCGGGGATATGTTTTTCAGCGGCCGCCATTTCTTCGCGCGCCATCTCCTTCATTTCCGGGTCGTCTTCGATGGCTAGCATTTCCTTGGCGTCTTGCAACGTTTGCAGGCTGTCCATATATTCTTTGCGGGCTTTCATGATATCGCCCAAGTCCTTATATTCTTTAGTCAGCTTTACGTAGCGTTTTTGGTCGCTGATCACATTCGGGTCGGTAATCAAAGTGCCCACCTCCTCGTAGCGGCTTACTAGCCCCTCCAATTTGTCTAATATAGAATTGTTTTCTGCCATAATATCAAGTTTTCGGCTGCAAAGATACGGAGAAAAAATGAAAGGACGTAAAAGGCCGCGACAATATAATAGGGGGCGAAGCCGAAAAGGATTTTATAACGAATTGATTTCTTCCGCGCTCAGTCCGGTGATGTCGGCAATATCATCGGTGGGGTATCCTTTGGTTTTCATGCGTCGTGCATTCTTGAGACGTTCAATCATTTCCCCTTCGTTTTTACCTTGTTCGATGCCTTTAGCCATTCCTTCTGCTCTTCCTTGTCGCATCCCCAGTTCCAATCCTTCTTGCTTGGCGAAGTCGAGCGTGACAAGGTGGTCACGGTACACCTTGATGCTCTCGTCATATTTCATGCGATCCTCTTTGCTGAGCGAGGCGATGTCTACGATTTGTTCCAGTTTTTCAAATACCGATTTACGGGCCTTGAATGGGAGTCTTTGAAATGTTTCCATATTTTTCAGTACATAAATCCAACGTTCAAAATCAGTTTGGCATTCATCTTCTTCCTTGGTGAAGCAGGGGAGTTGCAGGAAAATGAAACGGAGCTTGTCGGAGAACAGTTCGTTCGTATCCCGGTCGGACAAGACGATGTCCGTGCGGAGCTTGTTTGGGAAATTGGGCATTTGGAAATTCATGAAGAAGATGCCGTATACAGCTTTCAGATTGAATTTCCAATCGGCACCCCGTTCCCCTTGCCGGGCGATGGCCTGCGAGAGGTAATACAAAGCCCGTTCGCGGAAAAAGGTCTGTTCACGGTTTTGCATTTCCACGATGAACTGTTCACCGTCTTCATTCGTACAATATATGTCATAGATGACACCCCGGTCGCCGGAAAAGTCCGGCAACAGCTCTTTGTCCAAGAATGTGATGTCCGTTATCCGTTTTTCTCCTATTAACAAGTCGTTTAGGAAATCTATCAGCAATTCTTTGTGGATGGCTTGCCCGAAGATGCGCTTGAAACCGACATCGGTAAAGGGATTGATGAATCTTGCCATATTTTTCGCTTTTGACAGTAACCAAGGCAAAGTTACAAAAAAGAATTGAAAACCAAGGGGATGTTGGTCTTTTTGTCAACTCCTTGCGGGTGGAGGATAAAAAACGAGAGGGGGCAAACGCCCGTAAACCGGACTGCCCCCTCTCTTCCGAAACATGGGTTTATCGTAACATCAGTTTTTGTGTCTTGCGTCCGGCTTGTAGGATGTAGACGCCCCGGAGGCCGGAAGTGGAAATTTGCGTGTCGCCCGAGGCTTCGCTCTGGTGGAGCAACGTGCCTTGTAGGTTATAGAGGCGTAAGGTCGTGGCGGAGCGTATGCCTTCGATGCGGATGATGCCGCCGGTCACGTAGATACGTGCCTCTTCTGCCTTCACCGGAGCGATGTCGGTGTAAGGGGCTGCGGTGAAGGTTACGGTTTCGCGGATGCCGGAACCGTCTGTGGCTGCGGCTTCCACCGTC
>ERZ860264.600-NODE-600-length-31553-cov-5.287352_pt1 | contig 31553 bp, 26 predicted proteins | sample MGYA00509980_ERZ860264 | MGnify/ENA primary metagenome ERZ860264 (study PRJEB30046, sample SAMN00715212) | human gut metagenome | study: EMG produced TPA metagenomics assembly of the A metagenome-wide association study of gut microbiota in type 2... | reverse complement strand
CCGCGCAATGCGGCCCGGACTTTTTTGTCTTTTAGTGGGTGCTTTTTACTTGGCGTCGTGAGGCAACACGTTGATGAACTTGCGGCCTTCCTTGCCAGTGGTAAATGTCACAACACCGTCTATAAGAGCGAAGAGAGTGTGGTCCTTGCCCATACCCACATTCAGACCGGGATGGTGCTGAGTGCCACGCTGACGCTTGATGATGTTGCCGGCTTTGCAATTAGCTCCACCGAAGATTTTCACGCCGAGGCGTTTGCTTTCTGATTCGCGGCCGTTCTTAGAACTACCGACACCTTTCTTATGTGCCATTTCTGTGGAGTAAAATTAAGCGTTTACTATTGATTTAACTAACACCTTGGTGAACTGCTGACGGTGGCCGTTCAGTCTGCGATAGCCTTTGCGGCGTTTCTTCTTGAACACAAGCACCTTGTCACCCTTTACGAGGGGTTCGAGCACTTCACACTTCACTGATGCACCCTCAACGGTGGGTGCGCCGACTTTAACGGCACCGTCGGCTTCCAGCAGCAGAACCTTGTCGAAGCTGATTGCCTCGCCCTCTGCGGCGCCGAGATGATGTACATACAGATACTTGCCTTCTTCGGCCTTGAACTGCTGTCCCTTGATTTCAACAATGGCGTACATTCTAAATTATTGATTTTTAAGTTAAACCGTTGGGCGGGAAGACACGGTCCTCCACTTATTTGAGCCTTGGCGGCATGAATTGCGGTGCAAAATTAGTTATTTTTCCGCAATATGCAAAATCTTCTTTTTTATTTATACCCTGTTTTTAAACTTTTTTGTAACTTTGCGTTCCGGATACCACCGGGACCGGCCCGTTAAATTTCCATTATTCCGAAAGTTACGGGCAAACCTTACCGGCTCTAAAGCGTCTTATCAATAAAAAACATCCGCGACTATGAAACGTACATTATTCTTTTGCATACTGGCCATTATGGCCATTGCCCTGCCCGCATCCCTGAGCGCCGGCGGCAAGAAAGCGAAGGCCACATTCTCCGAATACCGTTACGATTTCGGCAACGTAAAGGAGAATGGGGGCCTCGTAAGCCATGAGTTCGTATTCACAAATACCGGCGACGGCAACCTCCTGATAGTAGACGCCACAGCCACTTGCGGCTGCACCCGCCCGGAATATTCCAAACAGCCCATCGCCCCCGGGAAGAAGGGAAAGGTAAAAGTGACCTACAACCCTACAGGACGTCCCGGCCCCATTGACCGTACCGTCACAGTCAAAACCAACGGCTCACCTAAAAAAGTAAGACTCAAGATAGTAGGCAACGTAATTCCTTGACCAGCCCCATGCGACACATCTCTATCCACGTCCTCCTGGCGTCAGCTCTCTCTGTCGGCGTAACCTGCGCCGCCGACAATATCAAATGGCTCGGCACCGAGTATGACTTCGGCACTATCCGCGAGGAGAGCGGCAAGGCTCACGGCCAGGTGCGATTTGTGAACCTCGGTCCCGAGGCGACAATGATTCAGCGGGTAAAATCCACCTGTGGCTGCACCGGTGTGGGCTTCACCGAAGGCGTCATCGCCCCCGGCGACACGGCCACCGTGTGGTTTGACTATGACCCCACCGGACGCCCGGGCCGATTCGAGAAGCATGTCAAGGCATATACCGGAGTGAACAATGACCTTACATCCATAACCCTCAAAGGAACAGTAATCGGCGCCCCGCATAGCCTTGACTCCAAATACCCGGTGGTAAACGGCGGCTTGCGCCTCAGCGCCGATGTGATTCCCTTAGGCAAGACCACCTGGGGCACCTCCCGCCACAAGTACATTTACGGATATAACCAGAGCGCGGACACACTCTCCCTGAGCTGGAAGGATGTGCCTCGTTTCGTGTCGCTCGGAGTTTCAAGCCGTAGCGTGGCACCCGGCGACCTGTTTACCGTCAGCGCTTACCTCAACACCCGCGACGGTGCCGAAATAGGCTCGCTGGACGCGCCCTTCACACTCATTGCCGAAGGGGCCGACGGAGCGGTATCCTTACCTGTACATATCACCGCCGACATAGTGCCCGACATCTCCGCATACACAGACGAGCAACTGCGCGAAGCACCGTCCGCCACCCTCTATCCCACCTTGCTGGAACTGGGAGAAGTGCGCGGCGACAAGCATATAAAACAGGAGTTCTTCCTCCGGAATGAGGGCAAAACACCGCTCGCCCTGAAACGTGTGCATTGCCCGCAGTTCCCCTCTCTGATTAAAACGAAGTCTATGCCGCGCTCCTTGAAGCCGGGCGAAAGCAAACCCATAAAACTTAACATCAATCCCGACGTGCTGCCGAAAGGAATTTTCAAGATTGCAGTGGAAGTGGTTACCGACGACCCGCTGCACCCCACACGCAACGTGCATCTGATAGGCACACGTCCCGAATAAACATAAACCGAAACAACCTCCAAACCATGAACCATCCCGAGAACGCAAAAGAATATAAAGGGCTGCAAGTAAACAAAGGTGTGACCTCCGCCCCCACCGTAAACCCCTATCGCCGCCCACGTCCTGTGGCGCGTCAGCTCACCTCCGGCGAATATGTAGAAGGAATACTAAAGGGAGATGTCAGCATCCTGGGGCGTGCCGTAACACTCATAGAGAGTACCGCAGAGACACACCAGGCTCTCGCACAGGAAGTAATCGAGAAATGCCTGCCGTTTACAGGCAATTCCCGCCGTATAGGTATCACCGGAGTGCCGGGTGCCGGCAAGAGTACATCTATCGACGTCTTCGGAATGCACGTCCTCGGCAAGGGAGGCAAACTCGCCGTCCTTGCCATAGACCCCAGCAGCGAGCGTACCAAAGGCTCAATCCTCGGCGACAAGACCCGTATGGAGAAACTGAGCCAGCAACATGGCGCCTTCATACGTCCTTCCCCCTCGGCAGGCTCCCTGGGCGGTGTGGCACGTAAGACCCGCGAGACAATAGTCCTGTGTGAGGCCGCAGGGTACGACAATATTTTCGTCGAGACCGTGGGCGTGGGCCAGAGCGAGACTGCCGTCCATTCGATGGTGGATTTCTTCCTTCTAATCCAGCTGGCCGGCACCGGCGACGAATTGCAGGGCATAAAACGCGGCATTATGGAAATGGCCGACGGCATTGTCATCAACAAGGCCGACGGCGACAACATCGAACACGCCAACCTGGCTGCCGCACAGTTCCGCAACGCGCTGCATCTGTTCCCGCCGACACCCAGCAAATGGGTTCCCGAGGTGCTGACCTACAGCGGATACTACGAGTTGGGCATCGACAAAGTCTGGGACATGATAGACCGCTATTTCGAGTTTGTCAGAAGCACAGGTTATTTCGAGAAAAAACGCCAGGAGCAGGAAAAGTACTGGATGATAGAGACCATAGACGAGCAGCTGCGCCACAGCTTCTACTCGATGCCCGAGGTGAAGGCCCTGCTGGAGCAGAAGGAAATCCGCGTACTCAACTCCGAGCAGTCCTCGTTCACTGCGGCGAAAGACGTGCTTGACTTCTACTTCGCCCAACTCCACAAACAATAATCCACTCGCACTCAATGGATAATCAAACCCCTCCTCCCATACCCGGAGTAACTCCCGAACCAAAACAAGTTCCGCCACCACCGCCGCCGGTACAACCGGTGCCTGTACAACCTACCCCGGCACAAACGGCTCCCGGGAAGAAGCCCGTCAGCCCCTGGCTGTGGGTCGGATTAGTTCTTGTCCTCTTTTCACTCGTGGCGGTAGGCATTTACCTGATGTTCTTCTCCCGGGAGAAGAACAAGCACAGCGAGTGGGACGAGGAGAATGTAGTAGTTGAGGAACAAGTAGCCACCGAGGTTGAGGAAGTACCCATTTCCGCTACGCCGGTCAGCAGTGACTATGTCCCCGCAGCCGCCGAGACTCCGACCCCGGCAGAAGAAGATGGCCGCGGAGGCTTCGACGACAATGCCGAGGGCTATTTCCAGCAATGGGCCAACGAGTACATGACAGCCGACAGACGTGTCAAGTTCAAAGGCTCTTTCTCCAACGCCGACGGCAGCTGGCCCATAGCCCTGACATTCGACATGGACAGCAATTACTTCCCGGGCACCTGCCACTACACCAATGTGCGATATGGCACCAAGGTGACGATGTCCGTGCGGTTCACGGAGCAGGAAATGTACATATCAGGCAATGCCGGCGGCTCCAACTTCACACTCCGCCTTTTCCCCTCCGCTGGAGGCTCCTGGAGAGGCACAGCCCAAAATGGCAGCAGCAGTCTGAACGCTGAAATCCATCCCGTCTATAGCGACTGACAGACCGGACACATATAGCGACACAGGCAAGACTTTGAGCGAGTCTTGCCTGTGTTTATTTTAATACTAAGCATTGTTAGCCGCGGACGTAGTGCGGCATATTTTCGGGGATTACCATTGAAATCTCCACCAGGCCGGCGATGTCACCGTTCTCGTCGCGCCACGGAGTCTGGTAAATCATTTTATGGAGCCCCTGCTTCTCGATGGTGTAGCAATTACTGCGGCCTGTGGCCAGCATATCGGCAATAATCTCGCGGGAGCGGTCGCTGTGGCAGGGGATGAGGCTGCGGCCACGCATATCGCCGCTCTTGGCGAAGGTCTCGCGACTCTTGGCGTTCTGATACAGCACTATGCCCTCTTTGTCGCAGACAGTGACGGCACAATTCATTCCCTCGGCCCACTTCACTTCCGGAATATCATTCACATTCATAGCAATAGAATTAAGAGACTGTTTAAAAAAGAGAGACCGACGCAACTTACGTCGCATCGGTCTATGGGTTTGCTTACTCGCAGTTCCTTACTTAGCGGGAGCCTCAGCGGGAGCAGCAGCCTCAGCGGGAGCGCCAGCCTCTTCAGCCTTAACCTCCTCAGCGGGAGCCTCAACAGCAGCACCAGTCTCCTCAACGGGAGCAGCAACCTCCTCAGCTACGGGAGCCTCAGCGGGAGTTGTGTCAGCAGCAGAATCAGCAGCTGCATTACCTTTACCACAAGAAACGAGAGCTACAGTTGCGAGAACTGCGAGTGAAAGAACAATCTTCTTCATTTTTTTCTTTAGATTTAAATAATAAAACAATAAATTTTGCTATCAAAAACGATGCAAAGTTAAGGCCAATTTTTGTCCCTGCAAATTTTTTCGATAAAAAAAACACTCCATACCCCAAAATTTAACATTTTAACAATTCAAATGTTAAAATATGTATGAATTTAACTGTTTTCCACCCTCTAAAATCGAAATCTCTTACTCCTTACTGGCCAAAATCACCTCCGTTCACTACTTATTCCGAGATTTTTTGCTAATTTTGAAGTCGCTAAACGAGGCTTGCCCTCCTTTCTTAATATATGGATTCAATAAATAAAGGATACAGAAACGCCCTTCGGGGCTTGGGCGCACTCTTCAGCGCGGCCCTTCTATATTCGTGCGCCAGCATAGGCAATCCCTCCGGTGGCCCGCGAGACGAAGCCCCCCCCTTGGTCGTACGCACCAGCCCCGTACGGGAAAGCACGGACTTCAAAGGCAACAGCGTGTCCATAGAGTTCAACGAACTGGTAAACGTGAAAGATGCCTTTACCAATGTAGTGGTATCACCTCCACAGGCACGCGCTCCCAAAGTCACCGCCTCAGGGCGACGCATAATAGTGGAGTGGGATGAAGCTCTCCTGCCCGACACCACTTACACCATAGACTTCGGCACGGCCATAGAGGATGTGAACGAAGGGAACAGACTCGGGAACTATAGCTTCATTTTCTCGACAGGTCCGGCATTGGACTCGCTGCGAATATCCGGCATCGTACTGGAGGCCGCCACACTGGAGCCGCAGAAAGGGGTACTGGTGGGAGTCCATTCCGCCGAAGCTCCGGACTCCGCCCTGCGCACCCTGCGCTTCGAGCGTGTCACAAAGACCGATGACAGAGGACGATTCACCCTGCGCGGCCTCAAGGCCAAACCATATAACGTATACGCGCTTGCCGACCTCAACAACGACTACCGTTGGGACAACCCGGCCGAGTTCCTTGCTTTCTACCCGGTCCCTGTCACCCCTTATTCGGAAAAGGGTCTCGCCTCCGACACCATTTTCAACCTGCTCACCGGAGAAGTGGATACCGTCATGAGCCGAGAGAAGACCATTTTCCTGCCCGACAATCTGCTGCTATCCACCTTTGACACGGGCTACAAGCCGCAGTATCTTGTCAAGTATGAGCGCCCGGACTCCCTGAGGCTCGAATTTATCTTCAATACCAAGGCCGACTCACTGCCGGGAATTCGTTTCCTCGGCATCAATCCTTCGGAACGCTGGAGCATACCCGAATACTCACTGAACCGCGACACAGTCACCTGCTGGCTCACAGACCCGCTGTTAGTGAAGGCCGACACCCTTAAGGTCGCGCTCTCCTATCCGCGCACAGACCAATACCAGAAGCTGATTCCCGGCACCGACACACTGACCATAGCCAGGCCGAAAGTACGTCAGGCACCCAAACGCAAGCTCAACAGGCAGCAACAGCAGGCCGATTCCATAGCCCGCGAGAAAGCCAGATGGATAGAGCTGACCATGTCCCCCTCCGGCACAATGGATGTCTACTCCCCCTTAGTCATAGAGACCCCGGAGCCACTCGTCACATTCCGAGAGGGCATGATGCGTCTGGAAGAGAAAAAAGACAGCACATATCAGCCGCTCCCCGCGCCGCACCTCAGGCAAGACAGTACGGGAAGCGTGCGCCGCTACACCCTCCGCTACCCGTGGGAATACGGGAAGGCGTACCGTCTGACCATAGACTCCACAGCCATGACCGGCGTTTCCGGTCGTCCCAACGCTACCTTAAGACAGGATTTCAGCATCAAGAAGAGGGAAGACTACGCTGCCCTGACGCTGCGCCTTACCCCGGACACCTTGCAGGGATATGTAGAGATACTTAACTCTTCAGACAAACCTGTCGCCCGCGCGCGAGTGATAAACGGCATAGTCTCATTCCCGTATCTCGCCCCGCAAGAGTATTACGCCCGATTCGTGACCAGGCCGATGCCGACGGACTCCTTGGCCAAAGACGAGCTAATCTTCCACACCGGCAATTATGACACGCGCACCCAGCCGGACGAGGTGTACTATTACCCTAAGAAGCTCTCCCTGAAGCGCATGGACCGCTCGGAACACTGGGACCTGAACGGCACTGCCGTAGACCTGCAAAAACCGGACGCCATCAAGGCCAATAAGCCGGAGACAAAGAAAGCGAGCCGCAAGGGCAAACGTGGAGAAAACGGCGCCGAGGGCACCGATGAGGAGGAGGATTACTTCGACGTGAACCGCAACCCCTTCGACAACAAGTCCAAGTCCAAGTCCAAACGCGGACGCGGCAACAACAATTCCTATAACATCCGATAAATCCTAAATCGCCGGATAAAAAAAGGGCCGCCCCGGAATCGGGGCGGCCCTTCCAATATGGGAATATGGATTTCAGTCTTTGAATTTCTTCATTATGAGGCAAGCGTTGTGGCCGCCGAATCCGAAAGTGTTGGAAAGGGCGTAATTCACTGTGCGCTTCTGAGGTTCGTTGAAGGTGAAGTTCATTTCGTAGTCCACCTCGGGGTCGTTGTCGCCGTCCACGTGGTTGATGGTGGGCGGTATGACATCGTCAGTTATCGCACGTACGCAGAAGAGCGCCTCAAGGGCGCCGGCAGCGCCGAGCAGGTGACCGGTCATGGACTTTGTGGAACTGAGGTTCATCTTATAGGCATGGTCGCCAAACACTTTCTTGATGGCTTTGGCCTCGGAGATGTCACCCACAGGGGTGGAGGTGCCATGCAGGTTTATGTAGTCTATGTCCTCAGGCTTCAGGCCGGCGTCTTTGAGCGCGGATTCCATGACCAGGCAAGCGCCCAGTCCCTCAGGATGAGTGGCTGTGATGTGGTAAGCGTCGGCACTCAGGCCACCACCGACCACCTCCGCATAAATCTTGGCGCCACGGGCCTTTGCGTGCTCATACTCCTCAAGTATGAGCGCGGCCGCGCCTTCGCCGATGACGAAACCTTCGCGAGAGCCGGAGAAGGGGCGTGAAGCGGTGGCGGGGTCATCGTTGCGGGTGGAGAGGGCTCTCATGGAATTGAAGCCGCCCACACCGGCGGGATAGATGGCGGCCTCGGCACCACCGGCCACGATGGCATCGGCATAACCCAGACGGATATAATTGAAAGCGTCTACAAGCGCGTTGTTGGAAGAGGCGCAGGCAGACACAGTCCCGAAGTTGGGACCACGGAATTCGTGTTCGATGGAGATATGGCCGGCAGCGATGTCGGCAATCATCTTGGGGATGAAGAAAGGATTGTATTTGGGACCTTTATCCTCGTTCTTGGCGTAATAACCGGCCTCCTCCTCAAAGGTGTGGAGACCACCGATGCCGGCGGCGAATATGACGCCGACGCGATTCTTGTCTACGCCCTCGGAGTCAATGCCTGAGTCGGCGATAGCCTCGTCGGCAGCAACCATGGCATACATGGCGTACAGGTCGAGCTGACGCGCCTTCTTGCGGTCAAAGTGGGCTGCGGGGTCAAAATTCTTGACTTCGCAAGCGAACTGTGTCTTGAAAAGGCTTGCGTCAAAATGAGTGATGGGGCCGGCGCCGCTCTTCCCTTTCAAGGCGTTCTCCCATGTTTCCACGGCATTGTTGCCGATGGGAGTCAGGGCACCCAGACCTGTCACTACTACTCTTTTAAGTTCCATAGGACTATTAGTTGCTAAGTATCAATAAATATCTCTACGGCTGCGTGTCATCATAAAGCGGGGACAGAACAGCATAAGCGAGGGAAACACATCAACGCGCCGGGAGGACGCTTCCATGGTTGGGAACGGCCGGCCGCGGCGCGTCGTGTATCTTGACTCGCGGTGGATTACTTCTTGTGCTCTTCGATGTAGTTGATGGCGTCGCCTACAGTTGTAATCTTCTCGGCCTCTTCCTCAGGAATGGTCAGGTCAAAAACCTTCTCAAACTCCATGATGAGTTCTACAGTATCCAGAGAGTCTGCACCCAGGTCTTTGCTGAATTCAGCGGTTTCAATTACTTCGTTCTCGTCTACGCTGAGCTTGTCAACAATGATCTCTTTTACTTTAGATGCGATTTCAGACATAATCTAAAAATTTATTGATGATTAAAATTTTATTATCTTGTTGAAATTCCGAGTGGGAAACTTCGGAAAGACTGGTCACAAAAGGGTCAGTCCCCTTTTCAGAGTGCAAAGTAAACACTATTTTTTCAATTACGGAAATTTTTCCGCTATAAAAGTGCAGAAAACTGCACAAAAAATTCATTGATGTGCAAATTCAGGGCTTCCGCATCCCTCCGAGAGGGGAAAACACCTCATACTTATGTCTACGGGCGTATACAGATAAAAAGGGATGCCGAATAGCCTTCGGCACCCCTTCCCGTAGTTCTAAATATTAATAAGTGAAATCTTTATATTGCGGATTCCCACGCTTATTTACTGATAGTGGTAGTTGTAGTGGCGGGCTCGTCGAGAGTACAGATGGAAACGCGGTTCCAGCTTTCTTCCTCAAACATGTGGCCGATACCCTGACCCTCGGCCTGGATGCGGCTTGCGGAGATGCCATACTTGTTGACGAGGGCGTCGCGGACCGCTTTCGCACGCTCGTTGGCCAGACGGATATTGACATCCAGAGGACCATCCTGGCTTGCATAACCCTTGATTACCACATTGCTCTTGGGGTGGTTCTTCAGGTAGGAAGCCACAGCGGCTACGTTAGGCATCTGGGAAGCGGTGATGTTGTAGCGGCCAATCTCGAAGTTCACATAGCGGACGGTGCTGAGCTGGTCAGTGTTCTTTGTCACGACTTCGGGCTTTCTGTTCTGACAAGCGGAGAGCTGTGCTGCCAGAGCGGCATTGTTGGCTTCGGACTCGGCCAGAGCGGCTGCGGCTACGCCAAGGTCTGCGCGAAGTCCGTTCACGCGGTCGTTGAGCTCGTCGATGGCAGCCTGGTCATAAGGCGTCACATACTCGAACTTGTCGCCCAAGGCTACGGACACACCGGCCATAAGGTTGAATGTAGCGTGGTTGGCGTTATAGGCGGCGGATGTCTGGTCCACGCCGGCATCGCTCATGTTCCATGTCACAGAGGGCTTCAGGGCGAAAGTCAGACGCTCGGTGGCGTGGAAATTCAGGTTGAGACCGACTTTGGTCGCGAAGTAGTTCCAATCCTCGAGCTTAGACTGATAGTTGTGGCCCCAGCCTGCACCGACTACAAGTTCGGCGTCAAAGAAACGGCCTTGCTCGCTGCCCCAGGGGGAGAACAGGTTCACCAGATTCACAGCGCCGAATGCGCCTACGTATGAACTGTCGAAAGCTGTATTGCTGTGTACGCGGTTACGCCAGGAAGATGTATTCACTGCCCAAGCGCCTTCCACACCGAGACCGAACACAGGAGTAATCTGCTTCTGCAGATTAAGGCCTACGATACCGCGCATATTCCCGAAGAATGCGCCTCCATTGAGCGGGGTAGTGACACCACCGTCAAGACCGATACTCCAATTATCGCCAAATGAAGGTCTGACCATCGCTTGCTGTGCGTTAGCGGAAATCATTCCACTGGCGACAATAGCTGCACAGAGTAAATACTTTTTCATAATACTACACTTTTTAATTTTGTCGTTATTATTTTTGTGTTTTGAAAGATAGCCGGAAAGGTTCTCTGGGATATGGAAGCAATATCGGGTAAGTCGTATAGAGAGCCATTCGGTCATCGTTTTCTTACATAACGAACAAGGGATTAAAAATGTTTATGGAGATTGAATCCCACAACCGATTTTTTAATAATTCAATATCCACACATTAATTATATAAACAGCAATTATATAAACAGCGACTGACACCCGCAGAACCGTAACCGCTATTTAACAATAGTGAATTTAAATAATTAACATTCAAGTGTTCTAAAACAAGTCAAACATCTGATTTCCAACATACATCAAATTCGCAAGCAAAGAATCAAATGTTAATAAACATTAAAATCCGGGGGGGGTGATTGTTCCGGCTCCAAATAATATTTATACCTTTGTGACAAGAATTCTATATCTTTCAAAATTAGATTTCCTTTTTTTCGAGCAAATTCAGATTAGTTAGATTGACTACGCCTATTTGTTTGATTCAATGAAAGTCTTTTTTGCCGGACCGGGATTCACAGACTTTCATACGTTTTTAATGCTACAAAATAAAAAACACACAACTACCAGCATCCCCCGTTTATGGGCACACCGCTGCGGTCTGGCATTGGCTACGCTATGTCGCCCCCTCGGTGCGTACCTGATGTTGACGGCGCTGACACTGATGTCGGCACTGTACTTATCGGCAGAGGGGCGGAAAAACACATTCAGCATATACTTCAAAACAGAAAAGACAGACATAGACACCACAGCCTTCTCCAACGGCAAGACACTCAGGTCTCTGTGTAATCTGACCAGCCTTCTCAAAACGGACAGCACACTGGTTATAGACAAAGTACTGTACAGCGGTTACGCCTCGCCAGAGGGACCCGCCGACCTGAACAGGCGTCTCTCGCAGCAGCGACGCTACATCCTCGAAGCGTATGTGAGCCGCCTCATCGCTGTACCCGATTCTCTGGTGGAGCGCGACATAAGTGTCTACAGCTCCCACGCCGCCGATGCCTTCGCCGCCGCCACAACCCCGGAAGAGCGTAACAGGCTTATCGGCACTTTCGACCAGGAGCGGGTGGCGCGAGTGTCTTTCGACTATCACCGACAATCCGCACAGGCGTTCCGGGCGGAAGAAACCGCCGTCCCGGAGATGGAAGTCACCGACAGTGTGGTTCCCTCCACGGATATGAAATGCCGCAGGCCCCTGTACATAGGGCTGAAGACCAATATGCTCTACGACGCTCTGCTGATTCCCACCCTCGGAGCCGAGTTCTATGTAGGGCGCGGATTCAGCGTCACCGGTCAGTGGAGCTATGCCTGGTGGAGCCGCGACGCACGCCACCGTTACTGGCGCTACTACGGCGGAGACGCCGGCGTGCGCCGGTGGTTCGGCAAAGCGGCCAAGGACAAACCCCTCACCGGTCACCACCTGGGCGTATACGGTCAGATTTTCACCTACGACTTCGAGACCGGAGGCAACGGACAGATGGGCGCGAAGTTCAACTACGGCGGCGGCATAGAGTACGGTTTCGCCCTGCCCATAGCCCGACGCCTCAATATAGACTTCTCCATAGGCATAGGCTTCATAGCGGGCAAATACTACAGATACAAGCCCATAGACGGGCACTATGTGTGGCAGTCCACCCACCACCGCCGCTGGTTCGGACCCACCAAGGCCGAAATATCGCTCGTATGGCTCATAGGCTGCGGCAACCGCAATAAGAAAGGGGGCAAGCCATGACACACACTTCTTGCCTGTACCGGTTCATCAGGGCCGTCATGGCCGTGGCGGCAGTCTGCGTCACCGTCTCGTGCGACCATAAAGACCTATGCTTCGACCATCCGGACCATGCTCTCCGCTCGCAGACCCGCATCGAAGCCGACTACAACCGCGTGTGGGAAATAGGCCGGACAGGCACCCCGCAATGGCAGAACAGCTGGCCCGCTTCTTTCGGCATAGACTATATGTCGTTAGTTCCGCCCGTGCCCGCAGGACTGTGTATGAACGCATATTCCGCCAACGGCACCTCGGTGACGAGCCACATCCCCGCCAAAGGGGGCATTGTGGAAATGACGGCCGGCGATAACGAGCTGCTGTTCTTCAACGACGACACGGAGTATATAATTTTCGACCGTCTGAACGCATCAGTATCCGCCAAGGCCACCACACGCACGCGCACACGTTCCTCCTATTCGGGCAATCCGTTCTACAAGGGTGGCAGAGACAGCGGCGAGGAAGAGCGCACCGTCACTCCTCCCGACTTCCTTTTCGGCCACTACATAGAGCATTACGACCAGCTGCGGCTTGCGGAACCACCGCTGTTGCAAGTCAGACTCCAGCCGCTTGTCTACACATATCTGATACGCTACGAGTTCGATGGCGGCATAGAATATGTGGGCCTCGCGCGCGGAGCCCTCGCCGGCATGGCCGAATCGGTATTCCTGTACGACGGGCACACGGGGCCCGAGCAAGCCACAATCCTGTATGACTGCACGGTAGAGCCTTGGGGCGTACAGGCGGTGGTTAACTCCTTCGGTGTGCCGGACTATCCCAACCCCATATACCCCTCCTCGCGAGCCGGTTCATTCGCCCTGAATCTGGAAGTACGCCTGCGCAACGGCAAGACGTTCAGCTTCAACTTCGACATTTCCGACCAGATGGCCGGCCAGCCCCATGGCGGTGTAATCATTGTCAGGGGAATAAGAATCACCGACGAGCAAGGCAATGAGTCCGGCTCCGGCTTCGATGTGGACATCGATGACTGGGGGGAGTTCAACGACATAGATATAAACCTCTGACAGAGAAAACTATTTTTTATTCATCAATTAATATTTATCCAATGAAAACAATCCATCTTATCGCAGCAGCCGCACTGCTGACATTCGCCTCCTGTTCGAATGACGAAGTTGTCGAGTCCCCTGCAAAAGCCCCTATCGGCTTTGACTCCTTCATCGGCAAAACGACACGTGCCGATGATGCCACTTTAGGCAATGTGAAATCAATCACGGTTTACGGCTATATAGGCGAGGAAGGCAGCACATCCAGACTTTTTGACGGCACCATCGTTTCAAACACAACCGGAGACTGGACTTACAGTCCGCTTCAGTATTGGACTGCCGGCAAGAACTATTTCTTCACCGCAGTAGCATCCCCCGCCATAGCGGGCAATAATCACTTCTCGTATGCCTGGAGCGAGACACTCCCCACCGCCATTGCCGGATTCTACGGCACAGGTGTCATCTCATACTCCAACACCGCTGCCACCGGTGCCGGTAACGAAGACCTTATTTACGCCTTCGCCACCCAAACCACACCCGCCACTATCACTGCAGCTCCCGGGCGTGTGCAGTTCGATTTCAAGCACGCCCTTTCCCGCGTGAAATTCACTTTCAACAACAAGATGGGCTCCAGCGCATACACCATCAAGGTACATGACCTGACCATCAACAACACCGCTGCAGAGGGAAGCCTCACTTTGGGAGATGAAAATCCCACATGGGTTGCCAACGGCTCCACACCTCTGCAGTTGCGTCCCGGCTATTACACTCCCACTGACGGCACAGCCACCAATAACAACGCTGTAGCTTCCGGTACCAAGTTCATTATCCCCGAAAGCGACAAGGCCCTTACTATCAGCTTCCAGATTGACTTGATTGTGTCCGGCAACACTATCGCCACTTACACACACAACGAGCGCGCTCTGCCGACAGTTTCGTTCAAGAACGGATTCAGCTACAACTTCGTGGCCGACATCAAACCCGAAAACATCGACCCCGGACATGTACTCTATCCCATCTTATTCAACGTTACATCTGTCGAGGGTTGGACAGACGCTGCCGATGAAACAATTACTCTCAAACCATAACCACAACCACTGTCCACCGGGGATGCCAATGCAGTATCCCTGGTGGATACATAATTCCCTTTAAATGAAAAAGCACCTGCTGTATATACTCGCTTTGCTACTTACGGCATGCACAGACGATGTCAACGAAGCGTTTGACCAGGACAAGTGCATATCCTTTGGAATCGTTTACGAAGAACTCGGAAGCCGAAGCGATGTGAACGCTCATTCCACCGGAAGCATTTTCCTGCTCCGAGACTCGGACACCGTGCCTGTGACAATCACCGTCGACGACTTCGGCGCCTGCGAACCCGCAGGCCGCGCAGCACCCATACAGCAGCTTTCATCTTTCACAGCCTGGGCCTTCCTGCACGACGGCACCCAGGTTCACAACTTTTTCGCCTACGAAGAGGTGAAAAAAAAGGGTTCCGACTGGAGTACCTCCACTCCTTATTACTGGCCCACGCCCACCGACAAAAAACTGTCCTTTACCGCCCTTTCCGAATTGAACGACAATATGACCGTCGACATTCAGCCTGGAAACATCTCTCTCGGCTATACAGTGCCTGCCTCCGCGGCAGCACAGTCCGACATAGCGCTTGCACAGACCGAGCCTATAAACCATGCGGACAACCCTGGCATTGCCGTTCCCCTTACGTTCAGGCACCTGTGTGCCGCCGTGCGCTTCCGTGCCGGCTCCACGCTCACTCCGGGCACCATCAAGCGAATCACGCTCACCGGAGTGCGCGACAGAGGCGTTTTCTCCGGCGAAAGCTGGAGCCTGGACGAACATACAGCCTCGTTCAGCCTTGACACCCCCGTGGAGATTTCCGGCAGCACGGCTCCGGACTCCGACCTCTACCAGACCTATCAGACCTTTATGTTCCTGCCTCAGAGCCTCGGCCCGGATGCAAGTCTGGAAGTGGAGTTCTACGACGTGGTAACCGGCCGCACCCGCACACTCACAGCCTCACTTGCCGGCCACCGATGGCCAATGGGCAAAATCACGACCTACAACATAGGTATCACACCCGACTTCAAACTGGAGTTCACCTCTACTCCACCTGTACAGGATGCACACTATGTGATGTGCAACAGCACTTTCACTATCGACGGTTTCAATCCCACGGCCGACTGGACCCTGACAGCCACCGCCAACGACGGCGCCGATGTGAGCATACAGCGGGAAGCCGATGTAAACGAATACGCCAGACAGGGCTTCTGGCTTGACAGACGCTTGACCAACGGCTCCTCCATTGGCGAAAGCGTGCGCGGCACCTCCGCAATCAGCGGCACCGGCAATGTCAGCGACCTTGAAGTGCGGGTTTATCTGCCGGAAAATGTGTCCTCCGCCAACCGGACCGTCACCCTCCGGCTTCACGTAGAGGGAAGTCCGGAAAGCGCAGACGCCATACAGACCATCACTCAACTATGTCCCTCCTGGTCGGGCAACACCGGCTGGGAACAACTAAACGACAGTCAGAGCGGCATCTACGGTTTCTGCTACGCCGCCAGACACGTATATGTGTACAACAACAGCCACGCAACAGCTACAGCCAATAACATTGTATCCAGTGTGCAAAATATGATTACGCAATATCAGGCGGAGGCATACGCTACAGTTACACGTTATTCTGTGTGGGATGGTATTGTGTGGAAGGGTTATCGCAATTATGTGGATATAGATTACCGCAAATTGAACAACCTCAACGGCAAGGCAAGTTCCACGACAAACGGGTTACAGAACACGCGCGAGTTATTCACATTCGGCGGTACGGCTACGAGCAAAAACTTTGAAAATGCCATTATCTCCATGCGGCGTGTCACCGATGAAAGTCAACTCGCTTATAGAGAACGAGCATCCAATGACCCGTCAGACGTGCCGAATTGGATTAATGGTGAAGAAATCAATAACAGCCAGATGCTATTGCTGGTGCTTAAGAAAAACCGCTATTACCTCAACACCACCTCAATAGACGACGGAGGAATGACCACTACCTCGCCGCTGATAAAGGCCGAAGACATCAACTGGTATCTGCCGGCCAGCGGCCAGTTTGGCAGCGCACCGTCTTGGTACGGCAACGCGGCTATGACCGATAAAGGCGCCTTCTGGTCATCGACAGTGCCGGGCGCCAACAACGCATATACAGGCAGCGGCGCATCAGAAACACGCACAAATTCTCATTATGTGCGCGCGGCCCGCAACCGCTGAGACGGCCTCACTTGCCGAGGAGCAGGGATTTCAGGTTATGGAGCGTCTGCAAGGCGTTCAGGGGTGTCAGATTGTCGATATCCAGGTTCAGGATATTCTCGCGTATCTGAGACAACAGCGGGTCATCCAACTGGAAGAATGTGAGCTGACAGGCATCCGCACCCCCTTCCTTGATGGCGGAAGTGTCCGGAGCCGAGGCTGAGGCGGGATTCTTGGCCCCGGCTTCTTCCAGCTGTGACAGCACCTGGTCCGCACGGCGCACAATAGACTTAGGCAGGCCCGCCAGTCTGGCCACATGGATACCGAAGCTGTGTGCCGAGCCCCCTTTCTGCAATTTGCGCACGAAAATCACCTTACCGGCACGCTCCTCCACAGCCACATTGTAGTTGGAGATACGTGGATAGAGCTTTTCCATTTCATTCAGCTCGTGGTAGTGGGTGGCGAAGAGTGTCAGCGGATGCGCCTTGGGGTTCTGATGTATATGCTCCACTATGGCCCAGGCTATTGAAATGCCGTCGTAGGTAGATGTGCCACGCCCCAGCTCGTCGAACAGGATAAGCGACCGGGGACTCATGTTATTCAGGATAGAGGCGGCCTCGTTCATCTCTACCATAAACGTGGACTCGCCCAAAGAGATATTGTCCGAAGCGCCCACACGTGTGAAAATCTTGTCCACGACACCGATTTTGGCGGCATCGGCAGGCACAAACGAGCCTGTCTGCGCCATAAGGGTTATCAGGGCTGTCTGGCGCAGCAGTGCCGACTTACCGCTCATATTAGGCCCCGTAATCATCATTATCTGGGTGTTGGCGGCATCAAGGTGCAAGGAGTTCGCTATGTAGGGCTCGCCGGGTGGCAGCTGCCTCTCTATCACAGGGTGGCGGCCGAGAGTGATGTCAATGCGTATCTCATCGTCCACGAGCGGACGCACATAGCGGTAGTCCTCGGCCACACGGGTGAAGGAGAGCAGACAATCCAGCTCTCCCACCACTGCGGAATCCTGCTGTATAGGCTTTATATAGCGGGTGACAGACTCTGTCAAAGCATTGAAAATGCCGGTCTCGAGAGTAGAGATTTTCTCCTCGGCTCCCAGGATTTTCTGCTCATACTCCTTTAGTTCAGGGGTTATGTAGCGCTCTGCATTCACCAGCGTCTGCTTGCGAATCCAGGTTTCGGGTACCTTGTCCCTGTAGGTATTGCGCACCTCAATGTAGTAACCGAATACATTGTTGAAGCTGATTTTGAGGCTGTTGATACCCGTAGCCGCAATCTCGCGCTGAAGCATTCCGTCCAGATAACGCTTGCCGGAAGAGGCCAGGCCGCGCAATTCGTCCAACTCGGCGTTGACGCCCTCACGCACAAAGTCGCCCCGGGACACAAGCGAGGGCGCATCCTCTTTAAGAGTATTCTCGATTCGGGCAATCAGGTCCGGACAGGGGTCAAGACGCTCGCCACAGCGGCGCAGTTCGGGTCCGGAGGCACGGGAACAGGCGTTCTTAACCGGCTCCAGGGAGCGAAGCGCATTCTTGAGCTGCACCAGTTCGCGAGGGCTGACGCGCCCCACCGCCACCTTAGAGATAATGCGTTCCAGGTCTCCCACTGTCTCCAGATGTTCCTGGAGCAGTGTCCGGGTGTCCGGGTGTCTGAAGAAATACTCCACCACATTCTGGCGACGGCCGATAGCCTCAATGTCGCGCAACGGGAACAGAATCCATCGGCGCAGCAGACGGGCGCCCATGGGAGAGACTGTCTTGTCCAAAATGTCGACAAGACTCTTGCCCCCTTCGCCCATAGGGGTCACCAACTCCAGGTTACGGACAGTGAAACGGTCCAGGCGCACATATTTATCCTCGTCAATGCGGGCCAAAGAAGTGATATGGCCTATATTGGGGTGCCTGGTTATGTCCATGTAGTGGAGCAGGGCGCCGGCCGCCACAATGGCATCGGGCATATCGCCCACGCCGAAGCCCTTCAGGCTCTTGGTCTCGAAATGGCGCAAGAGCCTTTCCAGGGCGGCATCCATTGTAAAAATCCAGTCGTCCAGCTCGAAGAAGAAATGCTTGCCCTTAAACTCGCCGGAGGCGCGCTCACGGGTGCCGCGCAGTATCAGAATCTCCTTGGGGCGTATGCCGTTGAGCAGTTTGTCCACATAGTCGGCGTCCCCCTCGGCACACATATACTCGCCGGTGGAGATGTCCAGGAAGGCCACGCCGATGTTGCGGGAGCCGAAGTGTATGCCGGCCAGGAAATTGTTCTCCTTGTCAGTGAGTACGGAGTCGGATATGTTCACTCCGGGAGTCACCAGCTCGGTTATATCCCTCTTCACCAACTTCTTGGTGAGCTTGGGGTCTTCGAGTTGCTCGCAAATGGCCACACGCTTGCCGGCGCGTATGAGTTTCGGCAGGTAGGTCTCCAGCGCGTGATAGGGGAATCCCGCCAATTCCACGTGCATGGCTTTGCCGTTGGCGCGCCGTGTAAGTGTGATACCCAGTATTTCGGATGCAGTGACGGCATCCTCGCTGAACGTTTCGTAGAAGTCTCCCACACGGAACAGCAGCACGGCATCGGGATGCTTTTTCTTCATCTCGAAATACTGCTTCATCAGCGGGGTTTCTGCTATCTTGGCCATTGCGGAGCTTAGAGGTTGTTTAAAAATAAACGTTAATTATGGGTCGGAATCGCGACTTGGATTCTGTCATGCAGGCGAGAGAGCATAGCGGGCTATGCGACTGAGACAAAGGGCAGAATACATTCGAGATTCCGGGTCCATGGGTAATTGACATTGTCGATGTTTTAAATAGTCGAGGCTAAAAATAACGAAAATTTCCTTTGTCCGCCATATTCCCGTCATAATCCGGCTGCGTCTCAGTCACATAGCCCGCTATGCTCCTTCGACTTGACCGGATTCTGCCAGGAAATATGTCGCCCATAATCAACGTTTATTTTTAAACAGCCTCTAAATTAATCGGTTATCTTGAGTAGCGAATCTGCGCCTTGCGGGACACACGCCAGCGGCCATCTTCAAAGAGGGCCGTACCGCTGGCCTCGTTGACAATAATGCGGGCTCCTTCACTTAGCTGCAGGTTGCGGCCTGTGCAGGCGTTCACCAGGAAGTCCGTGGGCATCATCAGGGCGAGTTCAAAGACCGTGGGGTCCTCTATTACGGAGAATGAGCCGGACACGCCGTCGGTTGTCACGAGCTTGAAGATAGAGTTGCCACGGTTATAGCGGGCGTCGGCACGGGTAAAGACACCGTCGGAATTTGCCTGTGCAAGATAGATGATTCGGGGGTTGCGGCGGAGAGCGGCTCCGAAAGCGGAGGCAGCAGGAGCGGACGGACGGCTCTTCATCTGAGACTGCAGAGCGGCTATCTCGGAGCGCAGACGCTCTATCTCGCGGTCCTTGGGGTCTGCGGGACGCACCGGTTCCGGCTCAGGCGCGGAGGAGTAGGCGGCAAAGGGAGATTCCTCCTCCGGGTCGGACTGCACGGTTGCGGCGGGGCGGTAGCTATCCTCCTCATATCGGGGAGCCTTGCGGCGTGCGGCACGGGGAGACTGAGCCTGACGCACCTTATTCTTCTTCATCACATTCAGGGCATAACCCACAAGGGCTATCACCACCAGCACCAGGATGCACAGCACCACTATCGAGGCTGTGTTGGAATTTTTCTTAGACTCCTCCGGAGCGGCGGGCTTGACATCCTCGGTGGCCACAGCGGGTATGTCCTGTGTCTGCACTTCGGCAGTCTGCCGCTCCACCGCTACCTCCTGCTGCTCCACGGGTACCGCTTTAGCGGACTCCGCCGGAGCATTTCCCCCGGCGGCGGCTTTCTCCTTTTCTTCAGCGACAGGCTTCTCGGCCTTGGTCACCTTGATGCCGGAAATGGCGTTCTTCACCTGGCCCTTGCAGAAGCCGGAACTCTTGACACCGGCCTTGTTGACGAAAGTACCTACCCAGAACTGTTCGAACTGCGCCTTGTCCCACCCGGCGTATTCGCTTTCGGACGGAATGTCTATGCCCTTCAGCTTTCCGATATTGTCCTTTTCCTTGTCCTTGAGTTTTTTCTCAAGTTCCGCCATGGATTTGGGATGCAAGTCGTCCAGGTATCCGGAAGCGTCGTTCATGTTTCTGAGGCAGGCCTTGAAAGCCTGCACTCTGGCCTGCTCCATCTGGTCGGGGGTAGCGGCATGTCCGGCAAAGGGCACTGCGGAAAGCAGTGCCAGAGAAAGAGTGTATGCGATTCGTTTCATCTTGCAGTCTGTTTTGTATATTAGGTAATTAATCAGTTGTTCAGTTCACAAAGAGCCGGGATAAGGGAATTACGGATAATTCCGATTATAGGATAGAAGAAAGGCACATCCTCCACCGTCTCGTCCGGAGCGGCGTCTCCGGGAATAAGTGCATTGACGGCGGCGGTCATGTAGGCCTCTATGTCCCGGTTCAGATTCTTCTCCAGCGCTTCCACGGCGGTGCGTCCTATGCCGAACTCCTCTCTCCAGTCGGCAGTGAGGATATCCATGAAGTCCGCGTTGAAAGCACGGACAGTGTCCAGCACCTCATCCCGGACTGCGCGGCTGCGTAGGTCGGCGTTGGTGTAAGGGGAGCGGTCTGTAAGTGAGAAATATACCTTGCGTCCCATTATGTCGCGCGGGCGGAAAATGTCGGGGCGGGCCTTGCCGGAACGCAAGCGGCGTTCCAGTACTATACCGCCCTTGCAAGTCACCTGTTTGGGGGCCTCACGCTCTATGCGGAGCGAGAAAGGGGAGGCGGAATCATAGTCCTTGCCCCACACGTACTCGAGGATATGGCGGGTGTAGTCCTCCACAAGGTCCGGACGGCCCAGGATGTTAAGCACCTTGGAGCCGGTGCCGCTGAAGCAAATCTTACGCGGTTTGTCTATCCCTGCATGCCTCATGAGGTGCGCCACATAGTATATCAGGGCGGTGTGGAAATAGACAAACACCGGTTTGAGCCGCGCGTCATCACCCAAAAGCGAGTTGAAGGAGAAGGGGGCACGGTCCAGAGCCGGAAGGTTGCGTAGCGCGGGTGCGTTCTCGACGGAAAAGAGACAAGCGCTTATGTCACGGCTGCGCTTGGTGGCCGCTATGTCGGAGAGAATCACATTCAGATAAGAGAGAGACGGGTCGGCGGTAAGACGCGATGAGAAATAAGATATATAGCGCTTCAGCATGGGATTGTTGTCCGCGTCGGCCTCGGAGAAGGCATCCCCGAACAGCACGTCGCCGGCAAAGCGGAAGGAAGCTATCAGCGCCGGGTCGGAACAGAGTCCCTCTTCATCGGATTTATATACCACCACATCTGAGGAACCGCCTCCTATGTCTATGCTCACATAGTCGGTGCCCTCGGAGGTGTTGTCGCTGTAGAAGAATGCCGGGGCCACGGACTCCGGATAGGCGCGGACATCGCTTTTCTGCGGGTCAAGATAACGCATATAAAGATTTTCCCAGAGAGTCATGTAGCGGTTCTGCAGTGACCGGCTCATGCTCACAGGATAGAAATAGACTATGCGGACATTCCGGGTAGAAGCGTTGTCCAGCAACACACGGATGCGTATCAGCATCATCAGTTCGCGCAGGAATTGCTCGGACAGCACCGAGTCCTCGCTCCATTTGAGCGAAGTGCTTACCTTGTAGCCGTTGAAGGCTTTGCGCTCGTACAGGAAAGGTATGTTCACGCTCATCAGCGCGCGGGGAGAGGAGGCGGATGTATCGTTGCGGGCCAGGGCCGTACGCAGGGGGAAACCGTAGGCATCCCCTATGCCGCGCGGCACAAACTCCACATCCAGCAGAGTGTCGGCCTGGGCCAGAGAACCGGGAGCGTCAAGAGTCGCCACAAGTGTCTGCGCCGAGCTTTCGGAGAACTCCAGCGGACGTGCAGGGGAATCGTCCACGCTGTACTCCACATGTGAATTGGTGGTACCGAAGTCCACGGCAAACACGTGGCTGGCAGGGCCGGCATGGTATTCGCTCCAAAGCGGAAGCATCACTCCCCTACAGCGGTCGCGGCCGTCGCGGGACGCCGTCTCTATACGAGCGTAGTCCCAGGTATGGTCTACCTCATGGTATAAGGTGCGCATGGCGCGGGTAAGGGTGCGCTCCTGCGGCTCAGGCACCGGAAGCGGAGCCGCCACGGCGTTTGCGTAGAAGGATATGGAGGCGGCGGAGTCCGGCATCATATCAAAGAGGCGCACGTTGTACATATCCCCGATACCGGTACGGATAAAGGGCATCACCGCCACCGAGACAATGGTTTCGGGCACTATCAGGCCGTCGGAGCTGTTTCCCTCGCGACGGTAGGTCTTGACAAGCTCCACATATCCCTTGCGCACCGGCACACGCAGGGTCACAGTCACTACCCCCTCGGTGTGGCGCATCTCCAGGACCTTGCAGCCCGGCACCACGTTGCCGGTAAGGTATGTGGCGGGGAAGTAGCGGAAGAACAGGGGCTTCAGGGGGAGCAGGAATCCGTTGGGGGAGTCCGCATGGTTCTTGACAAGGTTGCCGTCAAAGAAGTGGGCGGAGTCCACCGGGGTGGCCAACTCTATTATTTCATCCTCTAAGAAGTCGCAGTCGGTGACCCAGGGGTAGGCCACCGAGGTGCCGGGAAGCACGCGGGCCTCCGGTTCCACCCCTCCGGTCTCCACAAGGGTGGCATCGCTCCAGGGGCGTGTAATATATATGTATGGCTCGGTGCCGGGGCTGGTGAAGCCCTGTCTCAGCACTAAGGGCAATGGCTCATCCTCAGGCTGCGGCAGCGAGGGGAGGAGCAGGAAATCGCTCTCTCTGGGCCCGCGCAGAGTGTCCTCGTCGCGGCGCATATACAGAGGCTGTCCAAGAACACGGGGACGCACCTCGCCCTCAAAGGGAGAATAACCGGTGTCCAGCGAGGCGCGCAGGTCGGCGGCGGCTTCGACACGCATGGCATGCGGATTCCCCACACGGGCTGTGATACGGGCATACAAATCAGGGTTGCGGCTACGTATCTCTTCCAGATTTACAAGCACATAGTCATACACTCCTTTCAGCCGCCGACGCACCTCGGGATTGGCGTTGAACCAGTGTACGAAGTAGACCACGAAGTCGGCGTCCCTCTGCCATAGATGGCGCACGGCGCGGCTGAACATGGGCACGCCCTCCTCTATCATCAGGTCCTCCACCGGACCTTCGCAGGGAGCCCCGAAGGTGAAGGTGCCGGGGCAGGTGGCGCCTATGGCCCGGTTGCGATAAGTAAGTATATACCACGGGTCTTCGGTATCGAAGTTATATGCCTCGCGGTCGGAATCCATGTAGAGGGCCAGTGTGTCGGCCAACAGACGGTGCGCCTCACTGCCGGAGCGCATACGGTCCAGGCAGCGGGCCGGATGCCAGCGCAACAGCTTCACCTTGTCGGCGAATCCGGAATAGCCGAACAGCAGCTGGGCCACGTCCAGAGCGTCGCTCACCAGCCTGTGGTGCATGGCGGCTCCTTTAAGGCCCGAGGAGGCCAACGTGGCGAAAGCGGTAGCCACGAGGTCCACACGTGCGAAGGGGCTGGGGATGGAGGTGCGGGGACGCTCCACCAGGTCGCCGTTGGGGTCGGTGATTCGGGCTATGTCATCGCCGCTGTACGGGTCGCGCGAAATCCATCCTGACCCGGTGGTATTGTCGCTGTATGAGAGAATCTTGCTCATGTCGTCAGAAAGTGTTAAGTGCGGGATATTTGGATGCGACAATCGAGAGGGCGGCCTCGTGGAAGAGCAGCATCAGCTTACGCATCAGCCGGTCTTTCGGCAGCTTGCCGTTGTATTTCTTGCTTATGGAGTTCAGTTTGGAGAAAATGTCGTCATAACTCAGGCGCGAATTGCCGAATACCCCTTTCTTGGGTTCTATTCCGCACAATATCCGCTCCAGTTTCCCGGCGTTGTCCAGGTCGAAGAGGTTAACATGCCGATGGTTGCCCTCCATCTCTTCCAACCAGTCCCAGTAGGCAGGGAAAAAGCCCTGGGTAAGAGCCCTGTATGGGTCCGAGGACAGGAAATCGCGGTTCATCTCCGGAGAATCCTTGGTGAAGCCGCGTCCCATGCACTCCGCCATCTTGCGGTCCAGGAACAGAGAGAGCAGATGCAGCGACAGCAGCGGGACAGCGGTCAGGGATCGGGAAGAGGAGGCGAGAGCGGTGAAGTCCACATTGCCTGTGTCGCGGTCCAGACCATACTCGTAGGCACGCACCGGAGGCATAAGGTCGTCGTCGCTTTTGCCGGCGAAGTCAAACACCGACAGGGCCCCCGTCAGCTCTATCAGATGGGCGGCGTTCTTCTGTCCATGTTCTCCCGGGTCGTTGGTATAAGGAGCCGATACAGCCTTGTCGCCAAGGTAATAGATAGTATCCACAAGAGAACGCCCCTCGGCGGTGAGCGCCTTGTCGTAGTAGTGCAGGGCCGAGCGCGTCTTTACCAGGAAGTCGCTCTTGTTGATGGCTGACTCGGCGTCATGCTCTATGTTGAAGTACGGGAGTACTGTCAACGCTCCTATCCTGGCAGTGTGCAGGTATCCTCGGCCAGTGATGTCTGCATCCTGCGCATGACGCATATTCTTGACCATTATCGGGAAACCTGCGGCACCGGTGCCTCCGAAAATCGAAGAGATGAAGAAGATGCGGTCTCCCTCCCCTATCACATTGCCGAAAGCGTGAAATTCCTCTGAGTCCTTGAAGCGGTTCAGGGCCACGCTGCCTATGTTTGGCGCCCCCACGAAACCGATGCGCATGGAGGTGTCCAACTGTCCGGCGGAGAATAGCATCTGCATCAGCGCCTGGTTCTCCTCGTCCAGTCCGTTGTAGTCTATGAACTCGCTGAACTTCATGCGCTCGACCGCGCTCATGTTGAAGAGGAAAGAGTCTGGCAGAGGCGCGCCGCTGTCAGGCATCAGCGACTTCAGGGTGCTGATTTTTGCGGCGAAGAAGCCATCGGCCCTGTCAAGGTCCGTATATATGGATTTGCGTATCTTCACATAATCCCGCAGCAATTCCACTGTACGCTTCACATCCTGACCGCTCTGGTGCGGGTCGACAATCATAGGCACTATCTCGAAACGCTCCATCGGCGCGCCGGTGGCGGGGTCACGCGGACGGACACCGGCGGCACACAGCATCGTCAGGGATTTGAGTACACGGGAGCCGGTGCCCCCTATGGCGAAAATAAAGAGTCGCATGATTTCTGTTTATTGAGGGAAAGGAGTATGTCGGCAGTTGGTGCTCCACCACCGGCAGGCGAAGGAGGCCAGCACAAACAGTATGGCCGAGAAGACAGCGCACCACCCTGCCATGGGTGCGAGATAAGGAGAATAGTAGTCGCTCAGGCCCGGCTCCAACCGTTCCATGAGCCGTTCCAGCATATTGATGCCGCCCCAGGCCGACAGCGACGCCGTCAGGCACAACACTATCAGCCAGTTCCACCATCGGTCGAAATTCACCGAGTCGATGATATAGTAGAACATTACGGCCATAAGCCAGGGAAGAACGGCTGTCAGGGCGCTCAGGTGGAGAGTCCAGGACTTGAGGTCTTCCCGCATCATGTCCAGGTTACCCTCCGCGTCGGGCACTCCCAGGTAAACGGAAGTGAATATCCGGCCGCCTGACACCAGGTACATCACCGTCAGAAGTATTCCTCCCATAAGTAACGCATATTTTGTCTGAGGTCTCATGTATATTATTTAAAACTAATGGTAAAGTTTATAAAATCGGGTACAGAGGCCGTGCCGTAGTACGCCGAATATATTCCCTGCATGAACGGGAGCAGGCCGAAAGTGGAAGTGGAGAAGCCGGGGGCCGCCGGTTCGGCATCGCTCTCGGCGGTGGACTGCGCTATCCAGGAGGGCATACGGTTCTTCAGAGTGACGGTACTCCGTTCAGGCAGATTCCTGGCCGACCCTTTCAAGGTAATCAGGTGAGTCGCCTTCTCCAGGTATCGCTTGGTGCGCGCATCGGTCATGGCCGGCGTCACAGCCTCCACTTTTTCTATCGTCAGGCCTCCGTCGGCCTCGTAATTCGCCTTGTCGCAAAGATAATCGTCGGTAGCGGGCACCTGGCTCAGGTCTACGGCCACACGCAGGGTAAAGAGTCCGTCTCCTTTCTCTCCTCTCACCTCTTTCAGCGCATGGGCCGCTCCGTCGCCGTCACCGGCCAGCTCGTATGAGCCTGTCGTACCCTTGCCTCGGGGCATCACTCCGTAGTAGCCGAGCGGCAATCTGTTGCGGTTGAAGAAGTAGTCCGCCTCATAGCCGGGCAAGGAGCCGAAGTCCGCGAAAGAGGCATACCCGGAATCTCCACGCAGCTTCTGCATGGCCGAAGCAGACCCTATGACAATCATATAGTAAGGACGTGAGCCTGAATAATTCACACCCGAAGGGCGCGAATAGGGGTAATAGGTGCCGTGAAAATCACCCGTCAGCTTCACCACTATCACGCTCTTGTCCTTATGGGATGTGAAAAGGGTCGTGGCCAATGTCCCCGCCTCGTTGAATATCTTGCTGGCGCTGACCCCCCGGGTGTCTCGCGGCGAATAAATCATGTCTGTGACGAGGACTGTAATCCGCTCAGGCACTGTGTCGGTAAGCGCGAAGTCAAAGATTTTTGCGAAATCGGTATATGAGGGGTCTCCCACCCCTTTTGTGGAGCTGAAGATATCCTTGTCCTGCACAAAGGAGTTGAGCGAGCCGGTGTAAGGATACACACCGTCGTTGACTATGAACACCTCCTTGGAATCGCCGGGGAAACGTGTAAGCATCTCGCCCACAGCGCGTTTGAAGTCGCCGCTGCCGCTACGCGCGTCGTATCCGTCCATTGACCCGCTGCGTTCCAGCATCAGCCGCAGGCTTAGAGGGCCATTTACCGCGCCCCCGTATTCGCTCAGGTTCCAGACAAACTCGGGATTGTGGCGTTTGCCTATGCGGTCCACCAGTTCCTGGAGCCTGGATAAATCCACACGTCCGTTTTCTGTCAGAAATTGCCGATAGTCTTCCGGCGAGGCAGTGATAATAGCGACCAACTCATTGAATGTCTGTTCATTAAGCATGGCCGGGTCTTGCACAGCCTCCTGAATCTTCTGCTCCAACTGACCGCGCTCCTCTCCGCACGAAGTTAGGGCACACAGGAGCAGACACACACTCAGGCACACCATCCCAAGCAGGGTGATGCGCCTGTATATTGATTTGAAATTCAAGTCTTTACCTAACATTCCAAGAACGTGATGCGAGTCTGTTTACTTACCGATTATATCAAAATCCACGTGTCGCCTCAGCGCCACATTAGCTACAAAATTACAATTTTTTTTTGAATTAACCGATGTCTACTCGATTACGTCCTGAAAATGACCGAAAAATCAGAGTTTTTTCGGTGCCTCAGTAAAGCAGGACTGTCAGGGAGATTTCCCCCTGTGCGCCGGTGATGTGTACGGCCTCGATGTCGGCGGTGGCTGAGGGCCCAGTGTAGAACGCGCCGTAATGAGTGCTTCCGAAGCCAACACTCTTGTATGCCTCGTGCAGACCGCCTACAATCTTTCGGGAGTCAAGCAACAGATAAAGGTCCGTACAGAACAATGCCGCAGCCACGATACCCAGCGAGCGGTCCGTGACCCACACCGAACCGGTCTCGCCCACGCCAAGCTCCCCCTCTCCCACACAGACCTGCACCACATTGGCGGCGTGCGGGTCGGCAAGTTCTTCCGCCGAAATATTTCCCTTGAAATCCGGAAGTGACGAGAAAATCACCTGCTCCCCGACATTAATCTTGCTCCCGAGCCATTCCAGGGCCTCGGCGCGGGAGCCGAAACGCATCGACTGTCCGTCAAAGCCCCTGAGCTTACGCTCGAAGTTTGCCAAAGCATCCCCCGGCACCTCATACATTTTCACCTCCGGATGCGGCGTGTCCTCTCTGTGCGCCGCACGTATACGGCCCAATATTGCCTCGCGTGATGTCATTTCTTTCCCTCCTTTTTGTTTGTTCGTGCGTAATACTGCCGGAAAGTCTCCTTCGGAGGCTCCGGGTTGGCGTGAGCCTCGGCCCACGGGTTGAGTTTGGACTCCATCAGGGCTTTTGGCAGATGGCGCAGTCCCCAGAGTCCCAGACGCTCGGCGGCCATGAAGCTGCCGCGGCTGTTCAGCACCAGCGCCGCCATATCCTCCTCCAGGCGATGGGTCAGCTCATCCTGATGCTCGGCGACAATCACATTGCGCCAATAGAATACAAGCTCCGGGATAGGAATCTTCACCGGGCACACATTGCCGCAGGAGCCGCAGTGGGTGCATGAATAGGGAAGCCGCGCATACCGGTGCAGGTCATAGCTCGGCTCCAGCACGATACCTATCGGGCCCATGTAGGCGGCATCGTAGCTGAGGCCGCCGGTGCGCCGGAACACCGGGCAGGTATTCATGCAGGCGCCGCAGCGTATACACTTCAGCACATCGGCGTAGTCCGATGCCAAGCGGCTGCTTCGCCCGTTGTCTACGATGATTATGTGCATCTCCTGTCCCGGGCGCGGGCCGTGATAATGGGATGTGTACTGCGTTATGTCGAACCCGAGGGCGCTGCGGGAGAGCATACGCACAAAGAGCGCGAGGTCCTCGCACCGGGGTATGACCTTCTCTATGCCCATGCTGGCCACAAACAACGGGGGCACATTGGCGCTGATGTCCGCGTTCCCCTCGTTGGTGCAGACGGCTATGCCGCCGGTCTCGGCCACGGCGAAGTTCACGCCGCTCAGGCCGGCGTCCACCTTCACATAGTTGGGACGCATACGGCTGCGCATCACCCCGTTCAGATATACCGGGTCGTCATTATTCGGGTCACTGCCCATGGTGCGGGCAAACAGTTCGGCCACATCCTTGCGCAGCTTATGTATGGCCGGCATCACAATGTGGGAGGGGGGCTGCTCGTCCAACTGCTGTATGCGCTCGCCCAGGTCGGCCTCATACACCTCTATGCCGAGCCCCTCTAAGTAGGGACGCATCTCGCACTCATCCTGGAGCATGGACTTGCTCTTGGTCACAATCTTGACCTTGTGGCTCTGCAGGATGTCGCCCATTATCCGGTTATGCTCGGCGGCATCTTCCGCCCAATGCACATGTACGCCCGATGCCGTGGCATTGCGCTCGAACTCCTCTAAGTATTCGGCCAGGTGCGCCAGGGTGTGGAGTTTGATTCGCGAGGCAGTCTCCCGCATCTCCTCCCATTCCGGAAGGGCGCGTACCGCCCGGTCGCGACGCATACGCGCCTCCCACAGACAACGGTCGTGGCTCACCCGGTGCGCCGTGTCCTCTATGAACTCGGCTCCTCGCTTCACTTGATTCACTTGTTTCATGGCTTTGCGTCTCCGTTTAATATTTCCGCTATATAGTACATCTTCAGGTCTATGCCATACTTGCGCGCCACCGTGCTCTGGTGGATAAGGCAGGAGAAGTCCGCCGAAGTGACGTAATGCAACCCGTTGGCCTCATAGTCCTTCACCTTGTCCAGGCCCATCTGCCCGGCGCACGGAGCGTCCCAAAGGGCGAAAATGCCGCCGAACCCGCAGCACTCGTCGCGCCGGGTGGCGTAGCATATCTCCAGGCCGTCCACCATATCGAGCAGGTCGGCGGTCTTGGAGAAGTCCGGCTCCACAAGCTCGGTGGCCCGAGCCTGCCTCAGATAGCGCAGCGAGTGGCAGCCGTTGTGCAGCGCCACCTTGTGCGGGAAGTGCGCCCAGGGCAGAGCCTTGACCTGCAACACGTCGTGCAGAAACTCCACCACGTCGTACACACTCGCGCGTATACGCTTCACCTCCTCGGTCTGTTCCACGGAATCGAAATGCGCGCGGAACTGGTCCGTACACACTCCCGAGGGGACAACCACCGCGTCATAGCCCCGCAACAGCGGCACCAGACGGGTCTCTATCTTACAGGCATGACGGTCGTAGCCCATGTCTGTAAAGGGCAACGCGCAACAAACGGCACTGTCTATGAACTCGACGTCAAGTTCAGGAAAGCGCCGCAACAGGTTATAACTCGAGATTGCAGCCTGAGGTGCGAGAGCATCCATATAGCAGGGCACAAAAAATCCGACTTTCATACAGATATAGTTTATATTTTAATTACAAACCAACGGTCCGATTTGTTCAAAAATCCAATATAGAAACAATGAGAATCAATTTAGAATCCTCTTTCGAATCATCCCGTCCCGAAATTTATGTTTTTCCAGTCCTTGCGGGTCTCCTGACCCGCAAGCGTATATCATTGAATACAAGACACTTATATAAGTTGTGGGTCAGGAGACCCACAACGACTAAAATTTATGTTTTTTTAATAAATATTTGCATTATTTAATTAAAAACGCTATCTTTGCCGCCATAAATTATTAACACAAACTTCACTAATCAATGATTCATGAAAAAAAGTATCTTTAAAATTCTTTCTTGCTCTGTTTTATCAATTTGTATAGCTGCCTTGCTTATGGGTTGTTCTGACAATAATGAGCCTGAAACAGAGGATTACAAGTTCAATACGTTGGAAGAAATCTGCGGCACCGGCAAATGGGAGACTGACAAAGTAGCTTACTTCGCAAGCAACGGACAAGAGGTTGACATTGACCGCGTGTTAGGCGACAACGTAGGTGCAGACCTGGGTTTACAGTTCTCCGTCAAAGAGGGCAAGTTCACGGAATATTACCGACCGGACGGATACTTTTGGGAATCGCGCGCAAGCGATTACACCTTTGACTGCAAGACCGGATACATATATCTGGAAGACTCCGACAAGCCCTTCGCACAGATAATCAGCGCCGCCCCGGACCGCATTGTCCTCCACG
>ERZ860264.584-NODE-584-length-31864-cov-3.439278_pt1 | contig 31864 bp, 21 predicted proteins | sample MGYA00509980_ERZ860264 | MGnify/ENA primary metagenome ERZ860264 (study PRJEB30046, sample SAMN00715212) | human gut metagenome | study: EMG produced TPA metagenomics assembly of the A metagenome-wide association study of gut microbiota in type 2... | reverse complement strand
TCCAGTTCATAGTGGCATTCTTATTATTGCTTTCACACACGTAACGCCGCCACTCCGCCGTCTGTGACACCCACCTCCGAAAATTTTCAGAATAATTTATCCATACTGTCCTAAATTTTAGGACAAATATAATATTTTTGTCCTAAAATTAAAGACAACTTCCAATTATTTACTGTTCCGACATCAGGAGGCGCAGATAGAGAGCCGTCAGCTCTGTTATGGCAAGCTTCTTGCGCAGATTGTATTTTATGTTGTCTACCGTACGGACACTGCGGTTGGTCATCCGGGCGATATCTTTCGAATTAAGAACAGATTACTTCCGTAGTAAATATACGGTTACCTCCGATTCTCAGATCAGGTGTGTTCAGACGTATATCACAGTCTATTACAAATATTGTGCCCGAGGAACTTCTGATAACATTCTCATCATGCATATCACTGAGATATATCTCAGGCGTAGAATAGGTCCAGTTTCTGGGATTGTTTAATTTGAATCCCATGTTGTGCATAAATGTAGAGATCTCTTCCTCTGAAATTTTTTGACCCTCAATGAAAGGTTGTGACACAAGTATCTTGAATTCACTTGAATCATCCCGACCGAAACCTATGACATCAAGTTTGGTTTCGGGGAAATAGGCATTGTGCAGCGATATCCTGTCTAAAGCATGTACCGGTAGTATAAAATAATCAAGGCCAATGGTTTTCAAGAGATCGCAACCGTTATCGTAAACATTGGCTTCTCCTCCTGCCGCGATAATTTCACCAAGATTTGATTTAAGAACCGAATCGATATCATCTATCCAGATACCTGCTTTTCGAGCCCACTTTTCTATGCATGAAGCTTGTCGCGCTGCTTGTTGGAATATTCCTTTGATACTGCCGTCTTCTTCAGCGACTCTATTTGTTGAATTTTCTGCTCCCGCGAGTATGGACGCAATGACATGAGACGAACCTCCTTCTGCGCAGCCATGCTGTTCCTGCGATGAAAATCGTTTAAATAGCAACTTCCCGTTGATGAACTTGTCTGCATATTCTTCAAGTTTTGACAGACCCTCAGGATTAAATCCATCTGAAATTATAGATTGTATGCTATCCCAAAAATCCGAGTTGGTCATTTCTTAATTATATTGTCCGAACGCAAATATACTAAATATGTTCAAATACAGCAAATCCTGATGCGCCAATCCGAGCGCAAAGAAGTCACGATTCCGACATCAGGCGGCGCAGATAGACTGCCGTCGGCTCTGTTATGGCGAGCTTCTTGCGCAGATTATATTTTATGTTGTCTACCGTGCGTACACTGCGGTTGGTCATCCGGGCGATATCTTTCGAATTAAGATTGAGCAGCACGTAAGCGGCCATGTTCATCTCCGTCTTTGTCAGATCCGGATGATGGAGAGAAAGCTTTGTGTACAACCTCTGGTTGGTCTCATCGAACTGATTTTTGAAATTCTCCTGAAGCTGAGATATCCCCGTCGATTCCCTCAATACGGATTCTATAGACCTCAGTCTCTCCTCGGCCGAAGATGAATCCCTGTGCATTTCCGAACGTACGGTAATCAGCATGGTTTCCGTCTGTGCGGCCGCCAAAGACACGTTGCACAATTCTTTTTTGCGCATCGAAAGCTCATCGGCCACAGTCTCTTTCTCCTGCTCGGAACGTAGCATTCTCGTCTCCATATTTTTAGCCTTGCGCGATGCCCGGATCTTCAGAATAAGAATAAGGCACAATATCCCGAGCAATATCATTCCGCATACCAGAGAAATTATTATGACCCTCTGAGTCCGCGATTCCGCCGTCTCTACCTTTTTCTTCAATGCTGTATAATCTTCCGAAGATATCCTTTCTGCCAGCATCGAATTCATTAAGGTATGATCAGACTTTGATATTGAATCTTCCAGCAATATGACCTCCTGCAATTTCTCGGAAGCCTCTTTCCATTTCCCAAGGCCATACAGCGCATCGCCCTCGGCATGAAGTAGCATAGCCCGCATTTCGAGATTGTCGACTTCTTCTGCGGTATCTTGATACTTGTGGAGCTTGTCGAGGGCTCCCTCATAATTGCCATTTCCTATATCCAATGCCATGTAACGCAACAGTACTGCTGTCTTATTCGGATTGTAACAAGGCTCATTAAGTGCTTCCGCAAAATAGCGTGCGGCCTTATCCTCATCTCCTATATCCTGATATAAAGAGCCTCCAAGACCTAACCATGCTATTTTCAACGCTGAGGATCCGGTATATGAATTTTCCAACAATCGCCATTCCTTTAACGCCTCAGAAATATCACCGAAAGTCTGAAGCAGGACCGAGCGGGCCATATGCAGACGGACATAGCTTTTCTTGTAGACACCTTTGTCACATGAACTCTCAATGACTTCCAATGTTTCTCCAGCCTTTGAAAGAGCAGTCTGCGCAAGTTCAGTAGTGCCTATAGCACAGAATATATCGTTCATACCAATATACGCATTCAGATCATAATAACGCAGACTGTCCGGTTTCGGGATCTCTATAATATAATTCAATATATCCAGACACTCCTTATATCTTCTACTGCCCAGAAAACCACTGACAAGATATCGGTTAAGTTTCAGTTTCTCTTGTAAAGATATTTTTTGATCTTTCTCATTTATCTGCATAACCTCTTCAACAAGCAGTTCGAATCTACCCTGCCGATTCAATTCGGCAAGCTTGTCAAAATTGATACTGTCTGCCGTAAAACGCAATGACATTATCAATACAGTAAAAAATAATACCACTATTCTTTTCATGCCGCAAGTTAGTAAAATCAGACAGAATAATCAGAATTAAATATCTGTTTTTTATTAATGTTATTTTTATTTATCTATCATTATCATGTTGATATAATGACATTTGACAATTTATGAGTAATAAATGAGTAATTATTATGGCTAAACAGGAGTTTTTAGGGAAGATAATTTCTTTGAAAGAACTCAGCCTGAATTTAAATTTGCGGCAGGTCTGTTGCCGCACGGCATTGCACCACAGACTGCATTCTGGTTTCATTTCCTATGGTGCAAGGGAAGCAATATAATCCATATCATGAAGAAAATATTTACATTTATTCTCATGACAGCGATAGGAATATCGGCGTATGGTCAACAATCCAGTGTCACCCGACACGCAAACAACGGTTTTAGCAAAACCATAACGACCGATCGAGACGGCAACATTATCCGCCAGAAAGAATCAAAGAATCCTGCCAAGACCGTACTAAAAGCGGAAAATGAGGATGAAGGAACACAAATGACGATACATGTAAGATTGCTCTACCCCGATGATATGGAGCCAGTGATGGTTTGGCACGGCAGTTCATGGTTCGGTGAAGCCGTATATTGGGAAGGGGAGGATGTGATTTCTTTTGAACTTGACAGCAATTCGACATGGGACTGCGAGAACAACGTCATAACAGCCCAGTTCACCAAAAAAAACTACACGGGCAACCCCGAAGACCGCTGGTTTGTAATCCGCAAGTACGATGAACTTAAGGATGGTATGGAAATCACATTTGACGCATCAGAAGCTTGCAACAAATACTCATTCCGTTTCCTCAACCCAGAGGGAGAACAGGTTATTCCAAGCCATTTCATGTTTGATGTCGACACAAAAGAATCCACACTTCTTGAACAGGGAAACATTGACAGCGCCAGTGGAGAGATTGTAGTGTATGACAAAGAATATCAGTTCAATGTAGTATCGAAGTTATTTTCGCTTAGATGGAGATCATATTCAGACGGACGTCCGGAGAAGAAATATATTGAAGCTCCGGTATTCTATCTCAACGAGCTGCCGGAAGATATGGCGATATACGGACAACTTAGGGCACTCGAAAAACAGGAGGGGAATAATATAACCGCACTTGTAATGACCACTCCCAACGTAAGAGAACCTGGAGATATAACCAACAATTCGAATAATTTCACGGAAGTGATTACGGACTTCATTCCTGACAAATCTCTTGAGGGAGAGAGTTGGTTTGGCGTAAAATTAGACTGCGCTTTAGAGGGGTGGATTAATAGCGAAAGCGGTTATTATTGGGACGTGACATGCGAGGCAGGCAAAACAATGACATGCCGTACCCGGCTATGCCTTAACCAGGCCACCATGCAAGGAGTGGATGTAATGCAGGCTCTTTATTTTCCAAGGTTGACTCCTCAGGATTCGGACTTGGGAATAATAGCACAATCCATGTTGCAGGAAAGCTCCGACCCCGTCATAAAATTTATGAACAAAACTTTCGGCAGTCCTGACACAAGCGTATACTGCAGGACATTCGAATACTGGGACGATATGGATATCTTCAAAATAGTTAACGGCAAATTGCCGGCTTCGCCGTCGGATTATAACTGTATTCTCGGAAATTGCACGCCGTTGCTCGTTTCACTCGGCATATGGCCGAAAGAAAATGGCCCTCTGTCTTCAGAATATCTTGACTACCTTCTCGACATGGGATGGTTCAACGCATCTTATTGCGGCCGCGCCGACGAAGCAATGACACAACTGACTGAAGTTGCCTCTGTGACGCAGTCAGTCGAAGGTTCTGTCATGACTTTCGATATCGATGTGGATGGTGCTCCTGTAGACGGAACAGTACTGTCGCACAACAATGCCGTAATGCAGTGCAATATTGACAAGGTAGACTGGGTGCCACCGACAGCACAATTGTTATGGTTCACTGATGGTGCAATCGTGAGAGATCACTTCCAGACTCCCGAAAATGCGGTTTTACATCTTTATGCCGCCGATTTCCGATATACTCTCAACGATACATTTGACAAGGACATGATGGAGGCATATCCATTGGAATCGATCAAAGTGGAATATGCCCCCACCGGCAGCAGCGAATTCACGGAAATCAAGGTGTCCGAGAACGCCGACATGTTCTTCATGCCCAGTTACGGATACTGCTATGATGGTTCTCTTGCCGGGATAGACCGGGGTTCCGCCAATGGCTGGATGGATCTCCGCATCACCCTCACAGATGATTCAGGCAATGTACAGACGCAGACGCTGTCTCCCGCATTCCGCGTGGATTCGCTGGCAGGAATCGAAGAAGTATTGCCCGACAGCACCGACAGAATCGGCAATACCGAACTGTACGACCTGCAGGGAAGAAAAGTCGGCTCTAATCCGATACCGGGTATCTACATACGCCGCAACCCCAACCGCACCGATAAAGTAATCGTCAGATAACACGGCGGAATCCGGCCCGCTTAAGCGGGAATCGGAGGCCGCATAGCGCCGACAAACCAAAACCGAAGCGGCCAAGCCACATATTCAAAGTGGCTTGGCCGCTTCATTACATTCGCCCCCAATCAGATAATGTTATAAATATCCTACAAATATGTCAATGCCTGACTATGTCAGCGTCCTGAAGGTACGCTGCTCCGACCTCGACAATCGCAGTTCCGTCACGCTATATCATAAGCCGCGTCAAAGTCGGAGCAGCGGCTTTCCGAGCCGGTGATTTAAAACCAAGCATGATAAAAGGTAGACAGTATATTTCCTTCTTGACAAACAATTATTTCTCAGTTGTGTACACTTTTTTGTACACAAAATTGTTATTATACTGAGAAACCCTTATCTTTGCATTAAAAATTTTAGATATGGAAGTGCTATCAGTAAGAGATTATCGGAATAATCTGGCTGCCTCTTTTGATCGGGCAGATGAGGGCGAACGTGTCCTTATTCGCCGTAAAAACACTTTATATGCACTTGTCAGCATAGGACGAGAGGACCTGTCGATTTCTCCGATACAACAGCGTCACATAGACGAAATGACAGAAAGTATCCAACGCAGTTGGAAACAAGTAAAACAGATGGAGGCAGGAGAAATACCCGCTAAGTCTGCAATGGATTTTATCAATGAGCTTTGAAATCGCCACTACTCCCGAATTCGAGAGTCAGGCTAAGTCCCTGCGAAAACGACATCGGTCATTCAAAGATGATTTAAAAGAGTTGGTGTTGTCATTGAAAGAGAATCCTTTTCAAGGGGTGGAACTCAGCCCGGGAATTCGTAAAATACGCATGGCTATCACTTCAAAAGGCCGTGGTAAATCGGGAGGAGCAAGAGTCATTACCTATACCGTTGTCACTGCTGAAATGCAAGGACGCGTATATCTGATGAACGTATATGACAAGTCGGACTTTTCCTCAGTTGAATTGTCGATTGTAAAAGAGATTGTAAGAAATCTTACATAAGTAACTGTTCGGACCCGGACAGCTCTGGAAGCCGCGTCAAAGTCGGAGCAGCGGCTTTCCAAGCCGGTGAAAACTCTAGGGTCTTTTTAAGATCACATCTTCAGGAGCGACGATCCATTGTCGGAGTTATTCAGATTGCGCCGCGCAGTGCGGAAGATAGAACCGAAATCGGCCGTGTAACTTACCGACAATACCACCATGTTGCCGTTATTCTTTATGTATCGTTCCCGTTGCGAGGGATTGACCGAGGAATAATTCCATGAGGGATAACGCGTACCTTTAGTGTCAAACATATACATCCAGCTCGCTCCGAAAGTCCAATGCGCGTCCGGCTTATATTCGAACTGAAGCGCATCACCGTTCTCATCCTTGCCTACATAATGTCCGCTGAGATATTTGCCGGGCAGTTTGCGCCAATAGGCCACGGTGAATGGACCCTTGTTCCACCATACAGTCAGACCTCCCTCAAAAGAGGTGAGACTGTGACTCCACCCCTCGCCTGCCGACTGATAATGAGTAAGTCCAAGATACAGATTCGCGCCAAAACCATATATGTCGCTTATACGTAACGTCAGTTCATTCTGAAAAGACCTTCTTCTCCTGGCATTAACCGACTGTGACAGGAAAAGTCCGTCGCCCATGTACCTGACATCGCTGATGACATTGTTACGGCTATGCTGGATTCTTCCTAAATATGATGCATAGAACTTCTTATAGGTATACGATGCCTGCAATCTGTAGGAGAAATTCTCAGCCACCTTCAATTCCGGATTTCCGTTGGATACAAGATAGGGAGTGATCTGCTGAGGATAATCCGTAAGAGCGGTCAGAGAAGGTATAGAGGGAGTATATTGAAAGGTGCCCTGCAGACTCCAGTTGCTGTTGATATTCCAGGCAATCGTCGCAGTTGTCAGATTACGTATAAAGTGCCTTTTGTTAAGATCGTTTTGTACCCAGAACAATTTCGCACCCGTGGCAAGAGAGAAATATACCCTGCCTGCACTCTGTCCCAGACGGGCATAGATATAATTGTTGTTTTCTGAAAGTTCAGGCTTGTAATCCGAATCAATATATGTATTGGTACTTCTTGAGACTGTATTTTGCCACCCGGCCGACAATTGGGTCTTATCGCTGAAATCATGGATATAACTCACCTCAGAGATCAGGGATCTGCGACGGCTGTCCACATCCATTCTGTAAGACGTGCCGGTGCCGTCGGAAAATGTATAATCGTTCGTTCTGCGATAATCACTCGAATTAAGAGTTCCTACGACCTGGGCCTCGAGAGAATTTCTGTCATTGAAATCATGACGCAGAAAAAGGTCGAGCGAAGGAGAGAAATCTTTGCTGGTGCTGATATTGTAATTGTCATATTCTCCCAGTGCCGAGTCAAGAGTATGCGCTATGCTGCGGCTTTTATTAAAATTGGGAGTAGCGCTGAAGGTTACAGACAATAATGTCTTTATACTTGGACTGTAATCATATTTAAGACGCATCTGATGATAATGATAGCTGAACGGATTGCGGTCATGCTCCTCCAGATCGACCCTGAAATCCTTGCCTATGTAACTCTCGTCCGTATTGTCATATACATCCTGATAATTACGCCATGACGGATTGTACGACAAGGTAAACTGCGACGGTCCCTGATGATAGGAAGCTCTTATATTGGCGTCGACGAATGCCGTCGTGACCGCACTGCGTCCCCAGGCATAGATCTGACCGCCGTCATTACGTTTCTTAAGGGTAATATTGACAAAGCCGTTATTTCCCTTGTCGGCATATCTGGCGGGAGTCAGACGAGAAAATTCGATTTTTTCAATGTCTTTGGGCGGAAGAGAATTGACATCCTCCATAGTTGACGGAACTCCGTTGATCAGAATTACGGGACTGCCGCCGTCCACACTCAGCGTTCTGGTGATGGGATTGGCCTGAAGGCCGGGAAGAGGAAGCTTCTGGAACAAGCCTATGGAAGTGGAGGATGCCTTTACATCAGCCGCTGAAGGATAGATTATGGTTCTCCCTTTTGCATTGATCACCTGATTGGCCGAGACCGTGACTTCATCAAGAAGTGTGCCTTCGTCAAGATAGACCATGCCTATATCTATATTTTTAGCACCGGATTCAATAATTATATCGGTGGAGGAGAAACCGGTCATATCGATCTTAAGATTCAGCACCGTTCTCAGATCCGTCTCTACTGAAAAGCGGCCTTCACCATCGGCCATAGCGGCCGTAACAGATTTTCCATCGGAAAATAACCGGCATGAGGCGCCGGCAAGCGCGGTGGAATCTGTAGATGACAGGACCGTTCCCTGAATTGTCCTGGCACTGACGGTCATAACGGGCCATATGAGAGCCAGACCTAAGATAGTGGATCGTTTCATGATTGAATGATTAAATGAGTGACTGCACCCGGATGCCATGAGAATCCGATGATATGTTTTAAAACTTAACGCCCCCTTATCCGGTTTTGTGACACAAAAAATCAAAAAAATTATTTTTCGATAAACAAAAGCCATTTTTGCAATTGACAAGAACTTTGCCTATATTTGCGTTATATTTAAGTAAGTGATCAAATTAAAACGACAGTACGGGATTTTTAAATCTCATATATCATAAGCTTGCCGATTCCGGCTGTTTTATCCAGACCTCATCGGTCGCATAGCCCGCTATGCTCCCTCTTCGGCTTGATAAAACAGCTCGAAATCGCCTGCGCTTCTGATATATGTTTAATCCGATCACTTACTTAATCAGCTTCTTAAAATGTGAATATATGACGCGTTTGTTATATCCCATAGGCGTACAGTCTTTCTCGGAGATCCGCGAAAGAGGATATGTCTATGTTGACAAGACGGAATATATCCACCGGCTTATCTCGTCAGGCAAATACTATTTTTTAAGCCGTCCCCGGCGGTTTGGCAAATCATTGCTGCTCTCCACTATAGAAGAGTTCTTCAAAGGGCGTAAAGATCTTTTTAACGGTTTGGCCATAGCACGCTATGACAATGCCTGGCTACAGGCTCCGGTACTTCATCTCGATCTCACAGGAAGCAACTATAATTCGCCCGAAAGTGTCGCGGTCCATCTTGACGATTTCCTTTCGGGATGGGAAAACAAATACAATATCAATCCTGCGGACCGGAACGCTTTCGGTCTCAGGTTCAAAAATGTCATCGTGGAAGCCCACCGTCAGTCGGGACAGAAAGTGGTGATTCTGGTCGACGAGTACGACAAACCTTTGCTGGAGACTATTGACAGACCTGACCTGCAGGACATCTACAAAGGAGATCTCCGATCTTTTTACAGCAATCTCAAAAGTCAGGATTCCCATATCTGTTTCGCTATGCTGACCGGCGTGACCCGATTTGGCCATCTGAGCATATTCAGTGACTTGAATAATCTCAACGACATCTCTATGCTTGAGGAGTACAGTGGTATCTGCGGAGTAACCGAAGAAGAATTACACGGATATTTCAGACAAAGCATCGAAGATCTGGCGGAAAAGAGGAACATCTCGGCTGAAAAAGCTTTTGAAAATCTGCGCATAAATTATGACGGCTATCACTTTTCTCCTGAGGGAAGTCCCGATATATACAATCCCTTCAGTCTGCTGAATTCTTTACAGAAAAAGAACTTCGGAGACTATTGGTTCCGTACCGGCACTCCGACTTTCCTTGTCAGGATGATAAAGTCAAGACAATTGTCACTGCAGAAGCTGAACGAGGTTGAGATTTCCCAAAGCGCAGTAGAAAACGTATCGTTCGATATGCGCTCATCCCTCATTCCTGTACTCTATCAGACAGGCTATCTGACCATAAAAGGTTATCGTCCTGAAGTGGACATGCTTAAACTCGGGTTCCCAAACAGGGAAGTCGAACAAGGTTTCTTTCTGCAACTGATGAGCGTGTATATGCCCCGCCCCGACGAGGATTCCGCTTTCAGCATAGTCAGATTCTATGATGACGTATGTGCCGGCAGAGCGGAAGCCTTCATGACTCGCCTTCAGAGTTTTTTCTCTGATTTTGACAGAGATGGCTTTAACAGAATAAACCTCGAACAACATTATCAGGACATCATATTCATTGTCGCCAAACTGTTAGGCTTTCTCACCCACATCGAATACAAGACTTCATCGGGACGTATCGACATGGTCATCGAGACTCCGAATTATGTTTATATATTTGAGTTCAAGATGGATAAATCAGCAGAAGAAGCATTGCGACAGATCGATGGCAAATCTTACACGCTTCCGTTCAAGGCCGACAAAAGAAATCTGATTAAAATAGGGGCAAACTTCTCAAGCAAAATCCGTGGCCTCGACAGCTGGATAATAGAAGAGGTACGATAATAGAATATGTTGCATAAATAACAGCAGTTTCTTATATCGTTACCGATAAATTATCCTGAGACTTTCTAAAAATGCAATAGCGGGGGTTGCTCTTAAAAGTTGGATTTGCGTAACTTGGCGTTATTTATTAATTTTGCATTTTGACAAGAAAAAAATAAATTACACCATATATGGCAAATCATGAACTGAGCGAACAGGAGATCGTTCGCAGAAACAGCATGAACGCGCTTCGCGAGCGCGGTATCGAACCTTATCCCGCAGCAGAATATCCTGTCACAGGCCACACTGTCGAGATCAAAGAGAATTTCAAGGATGGCGAAGAGCCCCTGCGCGAAGTCAGTGTGGCAGGACGTATCATGAGCCGCCGCATCATGGGCAAGGCTTCTTTCATGGAACTCCAGGACGCCGACGGACGTATCCAGATCTACGTGTCGCGCGATGACATCTGCCCCGGTGAGGACAAGGACATGTATAACGTCGTGTTCAAGAAACTCCTTGACATAGGAGACTTCATCGGAGTCAAGGGCTTCGTATTCCGCACCCAGATGGGAGAGATCACTATTCACGCCAAGGAAATAACCGTCCTTTCAAAGAGCCTCCGTCCCCTTCCTATCGTCAAGATGAAAGACGGCAAGGCTTACGATGCGTTCACGGATCCGGAACTGCGCTATCGCCAGCGCTATGTGGATCTCGTTGTCAATCCCGGCGTACGCGATATTTTCCTGAAACGCACACGCATGTTCAACTCGATGCGTGAATATTTCAACTCCCACGGCTATCTCGAGGTCGAGACCCCGATACTCCAGTCCATACCGGGCGGCGCATCGGCGCGTCCTTTCATCACGCACCATAATGCCCTTGACATTCCTCTTTATCTCCGCATCGCGGACGAGCTTTACCTGAAACGCCTCATCGTCGGCGGATTCGAAGGTGTCTACGAATTTTCCAAGAACTTCCGCAACGAAGGCATGGACCGTACCCACAACCCGGAATTCACTTGCATGGAGATATATGTCTCATACAAGGATTACAACTGGATGATGGAATTCACCGAAAAGATGCTTGAGAAGATCTGCCTTGACGTCAACGGCACCACCAAAGTCAAGGTCGGCGATAACGAGATTGATTTCAAGGCTCCCTACCGCCGCATCACCATGACCGACGCCATAAAGGAGAAAACAGGTTTTGACATCACCGGCAAGACCGAGGAAGAACTCCGCGCGTTCTGCCGCGAGGCCGGTATAGAAACTGATCCGTCAATGGGTAAAGGTAAGCTTATCGACGAGATTTTCGGCGAGAAGTGCGAAGGCTCGTATATACAGCCGACATTCATAATCGACTATCCCATAGAGATGTCTCCTCTCACCAAACGCCACCGCGAAAACCCGGAGCTCACCGAACGCTTCGAGCTTATGGTCAACGGCAAGGAACTTGCCAACGCCTACAGCGAGCTCAACGACCCGATCGACCAGTACGGACGTTTTGTGGAGCAGATGCGGCTCGCCGACAAGGGCGATGACGAGGCCATGATCATCGACGCCGATTTCATACGCGCTCTTGAATACGGCATGCCCCCCACGTCGGGCATGGGCATAGGCATGGACCGTCTCGCCATGCTTCTCACGGGCCAGACCACTATCCAGGAGGTCCTTCTCTTCCCGCAGATGCGCCCCGAGAAAAAACAGCAGCAGAAAGAGGAAACCGAGGAAACGGCCGAGTGACGGATTATGAACGACGCCATGAACTCTATGGGCAGAATCGCGGTGATCGGAAGCGGCAGCTGGGCAACGGCGCTTGCCAAGCTGCTGCTCGGCAACTGCGACCGTATCGGATGGTTCGTGCATCGGCGTGACCGTATAGACGAATTCATCAGATTCGGACATAACCCTGTATATCTGTCGGATGTGGCCTTTGACACCGGGCGCATCGACTTCACCGACGACATCAATAAGGCCTGCTCCAATGCAGACACTCTGGTACTCGTGGTGCCGTCACCCTATTTCAAGGAGACAGTCGACAATATAAATGTCAACATCTCAGGCAAGAATATCGTATCGGCAGTCAAAGGCATAGTCCCCGATTCCAATATGATTATCTCCGACTACATGTGCGAGCGTTTCGGCTGCCCCGAAGAAAACATGCTTGTGATCGGAGGTCCCTGTCATGCCGAGGAGGTGGCTCTCGAGCGCCTCAGCTATCTTACCATAGGATGCCGCGACGTGAAGAAGGCCGAAGACTTCGCCACGCTCATCGACGGAAAGAAGATGAAGACCATCGTCTCCGCCGATGTAAACGGCATAGAATATGCCGCCGTGCTGAAAAACGTATATGCCATTGCCGCCGGAATACTGCACGGCATGAAAGCCGGCGACAATTTTCTGGCCATGATGGTATGCAACGCCGTGCGCGAGATGGAACGTTTCGTCGACGCGGTCTCGCCTATGCCTGACCGCAGAATATGCCGCTCCGCATATCTCGGCGACCTGCTCGTCACGGCATACAGCCGCTTCTCCCGCAATCACAACTTCGGATCGATGATCGGCAAAGGATACAGTGTGAAAGCCGCGATGATGGAGATGGAGATGGTGGCAGAAGGATATTTCGGCACGAAGTGCATACACCAGATAAACGCAGACGGACCAAAGGCTGAGATGCCTATTCTCGACTGTGTCTATGACATCCTTTACGACAATGTGCGCCCGAGACGCGCGATTGCCGCCATTGCGGATTCATTTACATGACAGAAACAGCCCTCCGGGGCCTTTTCTTGTTTTTTATATCTTTGAACCCAACTTTAACACAAGGCGTATCGTTTTATCTAAGTTACAGAAAGTATTAAACCCAAATCAATTATAAAATGAAATCTATAGAACTCAACATCGAAAAAGCAATCTTTTTCGCTGAGAAAGAATTCAATGCCAACAAGGACGCCGCCCGCGAGGCCATCACAAAAGTCGAAGAGGGCACCGGCGCCGGCAATGACTTCCTCGGGTGGGTGAAACTACCTTCCGAGACTTCAAAAGATCTTCTTGACCGTATCAACGCCACAGCAAAACGTCTGCAGGAAAACTGCGACTATGTGGTCTGCGTCGGCATCGGCGGATCATATCTCGGCGCAAAGGCTGTCAACACTGCCCTCGCCGACAATTTCGAATATTATTACGCACCCAATCCCAAACAACCCAAGGTGCTCTATGCGGGCCAGAATATAGGAGAGGAATACACCGCTGAACTTGAAAAACTTCTCACCGGCAAGCGCTTCGGAATAATCGTGATCTCGAAATCGGGAACAACGACCGAACCCGCCATAGCATTCCGCATCCTCAAGGAGCAGCTTGAGAAGCAGGCTGGCAAAGAAGCCGCCAAGGATCTTATCGTCGCAATCACCGATGAAAAGAAAGGCGCGCTCCGCACTCTCGCCACTCAGGAAGGTTATGAGACATATGTCATACCCGACAATGTAGGTGGCCGTTTCTCGGTTCTGACACCGGTCGGCCTTCTTCCCATCGCCGTGGCAGGCCATGATATAGAGAAACTTGTGGCCGGCGCTGTTGAAATGGAGAAATCCACCCTGCGTCCGAGCGAGGACAATATCGCGGAAACCTATGCCCGCATGCGTAACGCTCTTTACCAGAGCGGCAAGAAGATTGAGATCCTCGCCAACTTCGATCCGAAACTCCATTATTTCGGCGAATGGTGGAAACAGCTCTACGGCGAATCCGAGGGTAAGGATGGCAAAGGCATATATCCGGCGGCTGTCGACTTCACTACCGACCTGCACTCCATGGGCCAATGGATCCAGGAAGGCGAACGCACTATCTTCGAGACAGTCATCTCCGTCGCCAAGCCTGCAGTGGAACGTCGCGTCCCCTCTGACGAAGCCAACCTTGACGGTCTCAACTATCTTGCCGGCAAACGCATCGATGAAGTCAACAAGATGGCCGAGCTCGGCACCCAGATGGCACATGTCGACGGTGGAGTGCCCAATATGCGCATCGTGATCGACTCCCTCGACGAGCACACACTCGGAGGTCTGATCTACTTCTTCGAGAAAGCATGCGGTATCAGCGGCTACATGCTCGGAGTCAATCCTTTCAATCAACCCGGTGTCGAGGCCTACAAGAAAAATATGTTCACCCTCCTCAAGAAACCCGGCTATTGACGATAGCCTGATAAGCGTAAAACAAGACGGGGATATCCGCTCGGATATCCCCGTCTTGTTTTACGGCCCCCATAGGGCCACACAGACTTCAATTGTAGCGGTAAAAAAAATGAAAGTCATCCCCATTGTCGAAATCACTTCGCCACAGGGGGATGCTTTCAAAACCTACTAACTTTTAATCATACATTAAAAATAAAAACAAATAAACTCACGAAACTTATAGTGCTTATAGTGCCTGGTTTAATCAACACGGACTTTGACAGATTTCTTTCCGGCACGGACTATGTACAGGCCGGGATTCACGCTGATGATGCCAGCTACAGTTCCCCCGAATACCTGTACGCCTGATGCGGTGTAGACTTCGGCTGTTCCTTCGAACCCTTCGATGCGGATTCCACCCGGAACGGCTGTAACCCTAATTTCATCTATTTCATCGGTTATCGTATCGATTCCGGTAGATATACCTCCTCCTGAAGTAAGTGAATGGAAAGTCGGATTCAGATGCAAATCCGGATCATAATTGGCTCTTACAAAGAGAGAGTACTTTCGGTCGGGACGGATCTCGAGACCTGCGGGAAGTACGTCATAGTAACTGAACGGTGCCGATCCTGATTCATCGGTCTTAAGACCGCTTACCACCACTCGCGCTCCTTCCGCGCCATGGATGTCATCAGTACCGGACAAGGTGCTGATTGTCTCATGATGACCCGGAACTACATACAGGTCATAACTTACGACATGTCTGCCATTTTCCGGCTGTAAAATCTTGCCTTTCACGAAGAGCTGCGTGTCGCTGGCTGCCAGCTGACTTGCCTGCACCCTTACATCGTGGGTATATTCGTAGCCCAGATTAACTTCATATACTGTTCTATCTGAGGTTGCCTTAGGGCCGAACATATCACTGAATACATCCATCTGGCCGAATTCAATATCCATGGCATCATAATAAGTCTCCAGATTGCCGCCACATGTTTTGTGCCAGTAATTTTCTTCCACATTTCTATGTGCGATCTTATAATCGGTTATTGTACCGACCATATCATTAAAATGATAATATGTGCCGTCATCAGTCAGATAACAACCGATATAGTTCTCAATAGTCGGATCCGCAAGATACACATACCAGTTTCCTGTTTTTCCACCAAGCGATCCATAACCCAGATAGGAGTCGTCCGGGATATGGACATCTCCTCCGATATACGATGCCTCGATTGTAAATGTCTTCTTGTCATAGTCAATACTTGCATTGAGCCAGTCTAACGTAGTTTTATCCGTAGGATTGACTTCGTTCGTAAAATGCACTCCCCAATCCGCAAAATTCTTGACACGGGCTTTGGTCGGATCTTTCGGATCAAGTTGAATATCGGCACGGTATTCCGACATGGAATTGCCGCTATATTCCTTTACTTTTGTATTTGTATCGAATACATACAGCCGCATTCCATTTCCGTCTGCGATAGCCTGAACCCCGTTATATTGCATAGTGGCGGTCACATAAGAGTCAGTAGCAAATCTGTAAAGACAGTCATTTGAGATATTATCTGTCGTTTTTTGGTCAACGGCAGGATTCGAGCCTTCTCCATGCTCACGGAGATATAGTGTCACAGGGTAATTCCGGGACTGATATCCATAACAATAACCTCCATAATATGAACTGTAAAGACTATGTTGCTCAGACACCGAGAAACTCAGGTTCGCACCCGGATATAGTCCGTTTCCGTTTTCATATATCATACTTATCGGTATGGTGATGGAATTACTGTTTTCATTAACCGTGACAGGCATGTCAAATGCCCTCCAGAAATTTACCATGTAAAGTGTTCCGTTTCGGAGCTCGAATTTTCCACCGAACTGTTCCTTGGCAAGTTCATATTCCAAGTCAGTTCCGATCATATAAGCTCCATAATATTTACCATCGAGATCCCGGGCTGTCAGAGCTGATGCATCGACTGCTGATGCAAGCGCAACGCCGATCATAAGAACCGGTAATATTTTTCTCATGTTGTTTTAAATTTGATTTAAATTTTTATTTATATTAATTAGTCACTGGTTGGCAAGCATCTGTAATCAGGATCCATATATCAGAAGTTTATTCCTAAATCCTAATAATTAAGGATTTATATTTACCAAAGAATTTCATTGACGGGCGGAACAAGGGCGTTTTTTATTAAATTCTTTTAAATATTTGTATACTCCGAAAAATTTTTCTATATTTGCGGGTGAAAGTAATTTACTGACTTTTCAAATTACCAAAGCATCACGTAAATCACATTACATCAGACGCTTGCACAATACTCACAAATAAGATGTTAAAATCCTTAATTATTAGGATTGATCAGCAAGCGTTTCTTTTGTAGCTACATAATTGTTTTTAGCAAAACAGAGACACCCGATCGGGCATCTCTGTTTTATTTATTAATATCTCACGTGAGGACCGCATACAAAAAAAGGTGACACACCATATGGCATGCCACCCTCATTGTCATATTCTTACGGTATTATCTCACTATCAACTTGACCGTACGGTGTGCCACACGGACAATATAGACACCGGGCCCGACAGTGATTTTCTCAAAGTCAGAGGCATTCTTTATCAAGGCCACTGTCATGCCGGAGACAGCAGCGATCTCTATTCCGTGACCTTCGGCTCCGACAATGCATATCTGGTTCCCGGCCGGGAACATCTTGATGGCCGAAGACATGTTTCCTATACCGGAAGGCTCGACATAGACTCCTGACGAAGGAGCAGACTCTCCTTCCTCATAAACTGCGGTCACTTTATAGGTGTGTCCCTCGTTCATCACGTCAGTATCGGTGTATTCCGCTTCTGTAAGCACTGTCTCGTTCAGACGCGTACCGTCGCGATAGACATTATATCCCAGATGTGTGACACGTTCGTTCCACGGTGCGGGCATATATGTGAAGTCATCGACAAAGAACATATATTGATTATCCGATATATAATGTATAGCGGCATAAACAGCTCCGTCAGGCAGCTCGACAGGGATCTCGGTCCATTCGTTGCCCTCAAGCGTCATTGTCAATACGGTTTCCGTGAAGTCCTCCACTTCTGTTCCGGTAGTTGAATAACGCACTTCAAATGTCTCCTGGCCATATGTGGAATTATAGTTCCTTGCAAAGAAGCTTATTGTCTGAGCATTTCCCGACAGCCTCGGCGTAATGGCCCAGTCGTCATTCTGTGTCGAATAGTCATTACAATAGAACGCGCCGATATATCTGTCTCCGGTATGAGCTGCAAAGGAACCATTGAAATTGGGATGCGTCGAGTCCATGACTATAAACGCATATGCGGAATCATCGCCGAGGCCCTCTATATCCACACTCTGCGGAACAAACGTCTGGCCTCCGTCAGCATCTGTAAATTTCCAGTCTCCTCCGGGATTCATAGAGAATGGCCTATAGTCCTCGAAACTGTCGGTGACCGGCGTATTTTCTACCTCAGAGAGATCAATAGCATCCCATTTCAGCTCTATATTATCACCTACACGAATACCACTTAAACCTCCGGCCACAGGAAGATCGGCAAACTCCACAACGACCTGACCCGATTCAGCCTCGTTATCGGCAGGGTTCTGATCCTCATTCCATTCAAGAGAGAACGAGTATCTTACCGGATCTGTCTGAGTGAAAGGCAACCGCGTCGTGAATGCGATCTGTTCTACATCTCCCGCCGCAATGTCTGCTGCCTCGCACGTATCTATTATCTCTCCGTCACGCATAAGATTCAAGACAAACTTACCACTGTCGTTAAGGCCCGTATTGGCCACGTTGGCCGTGACTTTGAAGTCCGTGTCAGGATCGACTACCGCAGGCGCCGATGCCGACAGCAACGCGAGGTTATTGTCCGGCATATCTCCGACAGTCATATTGTCTATGGCATAGACCACATAAAGAGAGGAGACCGATACCTTCAGCCGAATCTGGATTGTCTTTCCGACAAAATCCTCCAGCGGCACAAGCAGCCGGTTCCATCCGGCTTTGGGAAGAGTATTGTTGACAACGGTGCGGAGAGTCGCATAGTCTTCGGCGCCGGCCTCGCGGACCTCTATGTCAAGTGTATTGGCGTCATCTTTCGTGCCATCCTCACTGACAAACTGGTAGACATACAATGCCAGCGACGGCTTCTTGCAGTCGGCCAGTGATATTTTTCCGGTATACATCGCACCGATATCTCCCGGATAGGATGCATTCATCATAATATAGGCATTATCCTTATCCTGCGATTCTACACCGATGACCGACATGTCATCCGCGAATTTCCAGGATGTATTGCCCGATATGCGTGTGAGACCTTTGATAAACGCGTCTCCTTCCCCAAATGAATCTCTGTAAGGCGTGTCATATGGTTTTCCCACAGGAATCATATTCGTAAATACGGGAGCGGACTTTCCTGCTGATGTCACTGCCTCTATTCCGGCAAGTATGAAATCCTGTTCCTCCTGACGAACCACCTGTGTGGTGTAGCTTAGTTCAGTCACACCCGTCTTGACCGGCTCTCCGTACATGTCCGTGATATTATAGCTTATAAAAGCCGGATTGATGGGATTGCCGTCACGATCTGTCTCGGGGGCTTTCCAGGTTATGGTGGCATAGCCGGGACTGCTTTCCCTGATATCGACATCGGTCACTTTCGAAGGTATATTGATTCCCACAAAAGTCGAGGCCGATGCAGGTGCACCTATACCGTATTCATTATATGCACGAACTGTGTATTCATGTTTGCCCCCGGATACATTATTTTCTTTCCACATAACGGTAGTTCCGGGAGTTGTTTTGCCGATATTACCGACAGGATCAGACTCATTGTCTCGCCAGATATCTATACGGGTTATCTCACCAAGGGTTTCTCCGTCAAGAGTCTTCTCTGGTGCGACAAACGATATTTCGACTTCGTTGCCCCCATCCCGATCGGCTATCGCTTTCAGATCGGAAGGTGCGGCCGGAGATTTCATCGAAACACCTGCATCTATCCTTAGATTGTCTATGCCAACCCAAAACATATCGGGATCACTTATGCCGTGGATACCTATGTAATACACGCCTGTTTCCTCTGCGACAATCGTCATGTTCACAGACCGCCATGAATCGAAATCCACTATTACCGGGTCAAGCAACGATTCCGTCATAGCGACGGCCTCCGGCGATCTGCCGGCTTTCACCTCTATTCGTTCCGGATAACTTTCTCCATAACTGTTACGCACATCGAACGAGACGGTATATTGTGATCCGGCCTCAAGCCTGACAGGTGGAGTTATCAGCCAGTCATCGGCATTCTTGCCTGAGGAATAGAACAGCCGTACGCTTCCGTCTGAAGAGAATCCCCAGCATTTGGAATCTTCGTTGGCATCGATCATGGTATACATATCCAGAGATTCGGCCGAGTCGAAACTTTCTTCATAAGGAGGGATGACTGAGCCGAGTGTTATTTTCGGAGTAAGGCAGGACTCTCCCGCACGACCGTTAAACACAGGTGTAACCTCAAACTGATATGTTGTTATGACGGTCGGTTCGGGCAAATCGGCGACAAGACTGCATTCCCCGCAGGCCTCGGCAAGAACCGCACCATCCGGAAGCCGTTTCACCTTATAGACGACTTCCTCGGGATCAAGCCAGCCCCCATCGGCTGATTCTGTGACAGGAAGCCAGCTTACCGTCACTTTACCGTCAGCCCATGCCGCCGTGGCCGTTGTCGGAGAGGGTATGCCGTCTCCGATAAACATGGATGCCCTCGCCTTTGGTGAATTCCCGGCACCGTTGGACGTAATCAAACGGAATTCATATTCCCCCGGTGCATCCACCGTAACAGGGACTGTAACCTTATTGCCCGCCTCAGCGGTGCCTTTCAGCTCAGACACCCCTTCGCCCGTAAGACTCCATTGGAGCGTGCCAGATAAGGGACCGCCGCCATATGTCTGTGAAGGAGCGGTAAAGGTCACATTGCCGACAAGAGAGCCACGAGGGAAATCAAGAGTCAGGTCCGAGACAGCCGCAGGTGCATTCTCGTCAGCATCAGGCAGCGGAATATACAGACCCGTTATCTGCTGATCATGCTCATATTGAGTGACAAGCGAGGCCTCTGCGGTCTCCAGATTCACAGTATAGAGATATGAATGGCCCTCCTCCGGACAGACTGTCCAATACAAGAGACCTGTTTTAGGATCTATAGTACCCGATGTCGGATAGCGCGGCACAACTCCTGTGAAGCCAACCTGTGACGTAGCGCCCGTCTCCTTGTCCACCTTCAGAAGATTTCCCTGCATATCTACGGCATATGCATTCCCTTCCATATCGAATGAAAGGGCATTCCACTTCTCAACTTTCGCTATGGAGGTGCGGATCCCGTTGCGGTAATCCGCGATCCCGAACCAACAGTCTGTATCCGAGTCTTTCGAATAGAAACATCCGTACACACGTTCGGAAACCGGATCGTAAGCCAGATCGTAAGCCATAAGATCTCGGTCTATCACCTTCATGGCCGGTTCTTCGGCCCACGTCTCGAGATCATAAAAATAGGCCTGCACATATTCCATACCGTAGAACGCGAAATATCGGACTGAAATATATGTGTCGGATGTCGCCACACCGCTTCCGCGGCCAAGGCCTTCCGAACCGGTGGCAACCCTGATAAAATCCCCGTTCCCGGCAACAGGAATACGGTAAATTCCCCAGTCGGAGAATTCCGGATTATCTGATGCGATGACCGCCCCATAGAGTTCCGGAGACACAGACGCCTCACTTGATACCGGATCCGATGATACGGCAGCTCCCGCTATCGCCATCGAGGCCATACATAAGCCCCCAAACGCAAGCCCCGAAAAAATGTGTCGTTTTTTTCTCATAAGCATTTGATTTATTGTTATTGAATTTATATTTTTCATTACTCTCAAAGTGCAAATTTACCGTACCGCAAGCAATAAATGTTTATCCTATGGTAATTTTTTAGCTATTTGACATTCCGTATCGTCAATGTTTTGACTTTCGACACAACAGGCTGCATATTTATTGCCTATTTCACTTATTGCAAACATTTTTCTTGCATATACAAAATATTTTATTAATTTTGCAACAAAATATTAAAAATCAACATAAATATATTAAGCTTATGAAAAAACATTTACTCCAGTTAGCAATCATCGCACTCGCTTCATCGTTACCGGCCTCAGCCAAAGATCTTCTTTCTGAAATCACATCCGAATCAGGTGTAGTCCACTATTCCTTCGTCTACAATGACCGGGGACAGGTGACACGTCAGGACAATTCCGACGATTTCGGCGATTACTATATGATTTTTTCATATAATGATCTGAACCAGCTCATCCGTAACGATACTTATCAGGATTTCCAGAATTCCGGAGAATTTACACTTGTGTCATATGTGGAATACAAATATGACGAAGAAGGCAGACTGTGCCAGCGCGAGAACTACAATTACGACCAATGGTCGGGAGGTGGTTATCTCAAAGGCGCACGCATAACCTATTCGTATGACGAACAGGGAAACATGACAGAACAGATCGTTTATATGGCGTGGGGAGAGGAAGAAAATCTGGCACAGAAAATAGAATATTCTTACAATGAAGACGGGTTTCTTGCGAAAGAGCTTACGCTCACCGCGGATTTCTTCGATCCGTCGATTGTCACTCCCTCATACCAGATAGCCTACACATATGACGAAGAAGGCCGACGTTCGGTAATGACAGATTACTATTTCGACACATTCGGGGAAAATCCCGACGAACCGGTACTGCAGGGATATACAAATTATGCGTATGACAACAACGGTCTTTGTCTTTACGAACGCGTCACTCCGGCAGGTCGTACCGACTCCAAAAATGAATACACATTCCTTCCGGAATCTATCGACGAGACAATATATCCCTACGACATCGAAGCCAAAGAGACCAACTTCGTTTATGAGAATGTCAAAAACCGCATAGACCTGCGCACGGAATATGCGACCGACATGAACAGCGGGGATCTTATGGTCTATGACAAATATTACTATCATTACACACCCGATCCTTCAGGTGTCGGAGCAGTCACAATGCCTGAATCCATACTCAATGTCCGGCAGAACGGAGACAACATAATAATTGGCGGTCTTGACACCGGCGACAAAGTGACGGTATACGATCTCGGAGGCAAACCGGTGGCAAGCGTAACCGCTTCCGCACCGCGAATATCTACGACCGCCCTTACACCGGGCACATATATCGCGGTCTCACCGACGGGCGTGGTAAAATTCAATGTAAAATAATCTTTATCTTTTAAGGCGTTGAAACCTATAGGTTTCAACGCCTTAAAAGATATCCAGCAATATTCAGTCTTCCTGTCCATTTTTAAGAATGGATCGTTTTATTCTTGACAATGACTGTTCGGTTATTCCGAGATAACGAGCCACTACCCGTGAAGGCAGTTCGCGGAAGACCCTTCTCGGCAGATTCTTTACAAGTTTAAGATATCTTTGTTCAGCACAGTCCGACAAGATAAATGTTTTCTCCTCACTATACAGAATATAGTTTTCCGCCATCCCGTACATCCATATCGCAAATTCATGGTCTGACATGAGATAATCACGAATCACACTGTCAGGAATCCTGAGCGTTTTCGTTGTGACTAATGCCTCCCACTGCATAAACGAAGGTCTCGCCTGAAAAAAAGAGCCTCCGTGCAGTAACATGGTGCCCGGTGTCGCCAGACCGTGCATGATCACCTTGTTGCCACTGACATATGTCGATCCTACAAGCCCATCAATAACAATATAGACATCCCTTAGTTGTTTCCCCGGCTGCATTATAACCTCCTGTCTGGAAAATATCTTTACTTCCCCCCTATCGAAAAGCGGATCGAAAAGCGCATATGACGAAGGCTTATACAAACTCTCCGATTCGGCCAGCAACCGCTTAGTATCACGAATCTCCTGTTCAGTCAATTTTTCCATATCAGAATCCATTCCTAATGATATATGACACCAAATTAGCAACATTTCATAAACTAAAAAATTTGCACCTCATCTTGCTCCTTTTTAGCCAAAAATAACCCAAATAGTTAAAAATGATTGTTCAAACCAATCATTTTTATTACCTTTGTATGCGGATTAGCTTTTAATCCGATTGATTATTGATTGTAAAATGTTTGAACCGACTTTCTATTATTCCGTTGTCGGAACCATGATAGCCCTTGCGGTCGTAGTGTTCTTCGCTTTGCAGCGTGTCACCGCCGGCTATGGGATGATGTACACAAAAAAATGGGGTCCCGTCATAGGGAACCGGCTCGGATGGATAATCATGGAGGCGCCGTCATTCATTGCCATGCTGATGTTCTGGCTGTCAAGTCCCCGGGCCGCACAACCGGCTCTTGTCGTTATGGCGTCCCTTTTCGAAATACACTATTTCCAGCGCTCCTTCATATTTCCCTTCCTGATAAGAGGAAAAGGTCACATGCCTGTGGCAATAATAATCATGGGTATTCTGTTTAATATTATAAACGCATATATGATCGGCGGATGGCTTTTCTATGTCAGTACTGCGGACGCATATCCCGTATCATGGCTTTCCAGCCCGCTATTTATTCTCGGGACACTGATATTCGTTATGGGAATGGTCATAAATATCAGTTCTGACAGCATAATCCGCGGCTTGCGCAAGCCCGGCGACACACGCCACTACATACCGCAGGGCGGAATGTACAGATACGTGACATCGGCCAATTATCTCGGAGAATTCACCGAATGGGTAGGGTTCGCTATCCTTACATGGAGTCTCGGCGGCCTGGCTTTCGCCATATGGACTTTCGCGAATCTCGCCCCACGTGCCCGCTCTATCCACTATAAGTATATAACGGAATTCGGCGATCGATATGCGTCGTTAAACCGAAAGTATATTCTGCCTTTCATCTACTGAAAGGCACCAGCTTAAGATACATGAAACTATTCACACCTGCGAAAATCGGACCCGTAGAGCTCCGCAACCGCACCATACGTTCGGCGGCTTTCGAGGGAATGGGCCGTGACAACGGACCCACCGACATGCTTCGCGACTACCACCTTTCTGTCGCACGGGGAGGCGTCGGGATGACAACTCTCGCCTACGCGGGAATATGTCGCTCCGCTCTCTCTTTCACCACCCAGCTCTGGCTGAGACCCGAGATCGTTCCCGAACTCCGTGAGATCACCGACGGAATCCACGAGGCAGGTGCAAAGGCATCCATCCAGCTGGGACATTGCGGCAATATGACCCACCGTTCCACCACCGGAAGCACACCGGTAGGAGCCTCCACAGGATTCAACCTGTATTCCCCGACTTTCTGCCGGGGTCTGAAAAAGGACGAGATAAAGCAGATCGCCCGTTTCTTCGGAGATGCGGTCCGCACCGCACGTGACGCAGGGTTCGACTGTGTCGAGGTCCATGCAGGACACGGCTACCTGATATCCCAGTTCCTGTCTCCTTATACCAACCGTCGCCGGGATGAATATGGGGGCACCTTGCAGAACCGCATGACATTCATGAACATGTGCCTCGAGGAGTCCCTCAAAGCGGCCGGCTCCGACATGGGCGTGATAGTGAAAACCAACATGCGTGACGGTTTCAAGGGGGGACTCGATATAGATGACTGTCTTGTGGTGGCCAGGGAGATCGAACGGGCCGGAGTCCACGGCATAGTACTCTCAGGAGGATTCGTCAGCAAAGCCCCGATGTATGTGATGCGGGGAGAGATGCCGATATACTCCATGACATATTACATGAAGCAGCTCTGGCTCAAATACGGAGTGCGCATGGCCGGGAAATATATGATTCCGACCGAACCTTTCAGACCGCTTTATTTTCTTGATGACGCACGCATATTCCGCAGAGAGCTCAGGCTTCCGCTGATATATGTAGGAGGTGTCATCGACCGAAAGGGTGCCGATACCGTATTGGATGACGAGGGTTTCGATTTCGTCCAGATGGGCCGCGCCTTACTCAACGAACCGGACTTTGTGAACCGTATGCGGGAAGCCGGTGACAGCAATCACAGGTGCGGGTGCGATCATGTGAACTATTGCATTGCACGCATGTATTCACGCGAGATGGCATGTCACAAGCATTGTACGGACCTTCCTCCATCCATAATAAAGGAAATAGAGAAAATAAAGCGCAGAAATGGCACGGAATCATGATCTGAAAGGACAAATGGCTGTAGTGACAGGCGCAAGCAGCGGTATAGGTCTTTGCTTCTGCCGCACACTCGCCGCCCGGGGCTGCGATCTGTTCATGATATCCAACCAGACAGGACTGCTTGAACGCTGCGCAGAAGAGATAGCGGATACTTTCGGAGTCCGTGCGATTCCTTTTTTCTGCGATCTTACGGCCTCAGATGCCACCGCACGGATCATAGACCGTCTGGACACCGACGGCCTCGACCCTGACATACTTATCAATAATGCCGGCATATTTTCTTTTCTTCCCGTAACTGACACTCCTGAAGGCAAACTGAAGTGCTTTATCGACCTGCATGTCTCGGCTGTCACAATGCTCAGCAGAGCCTTTGCATCGCGTTTTGCAAAACGTGGAGGAGGCCGCATACTCAACATGTCGTCGATGTCCTGCTGGATGCCGATGCCGGGCCTGGCGATGTATGCAGCCACAAAATCATATATACGTGTATTCACCCGATCCCTGCACTATGAGATGCGCGACGCCGGAGTGTCTGTGACTGCAGCGTGTCCGGGTGGGATCGCGACCGATCTTTTCGGACTGCCGAAAAATCTTCAGAATCTCGCATTGAGACTCAAAGTGCTGCAGACACCGGAAAAATTCACACAAAACGCCGTCCGAAAAATGCTCAAGGGGAAAAAGCAGTATATCAACGGTTGGCTGAACCGTATTTCCATTGTTTTTGTGGCAGCCATGCCCACCCGCGTCCGTATGGCCGTAAAGCACCTTATGCTCGACAAAAACATCACACGTCCCTGATTTGTTGAAAAAAAGCAGACCTCTCCCGCTGTCGTTCAAATTTTATTACTTGTTATGCCCAATCGTTTAGTCGAAATAATACCTGCACAGGCACGCCGGCTCGGAAGTCATGAAGCCTACCGGTTCTGCTGGCGAAAGGATGGCGAATGGCTCTCCACCTCCTGGTCGGAATTCGCAGTCCAGATTGACGTGGCTGCAAAAGCCCTCGCATCTATCGGACTTATCGAAAAAGACACCATAGCGATCTGTTCTCCCAACACTCCGCAGATACTCATCACCGAGTTCGGAGCTTTCCGTAACCGCATAGCCTGCATTCCCATTTACGCCAGCAGCGTCCAGTCGCAATTTGATTTCATAGTCCGTGACGGCGGAGCCAGGGTGCTGTTTGTGGGAGACAAGCATCAATATCCCATGGCCTACAGACATTGGAAAGCCAACCCGGATATCAAAAAGATTGTTGTCTTCAAGAATGACGGGCTCCAACTTTTCGATGACGATACGGTGACGGTTTTCTGGGACGATTTCGTGCGACTCGGCATGAACGCTTCCGATGAAATCGCTATGGAAGTCGAGGCCCGTACCGGCAGAGGACTTCCCGACGACATGGCCACCCTGATATACACTTCCGGAACCACCGGAGAACCTAAAGGCGTGGTTATCTCCCACTCCAATTACGATGCTGCCATCGAGAAGCACATAAAAATGCTTCACTCCATCAAAGACTCTGATCTTTCCATGTCTTTTCTGCCCATGTCGCATATCCTTGAGAAAGCATGGTGTTATTTCTGCATATGCCGGGGAGTCTCTATTGCCGTCAACTACGATCCGCGCATCATAGCGGATACAATACATACCGTACATCCTAATCTTATGTGTTGCGTGCCGCGGTTCTGGGAAAAAGTCTACGCTGGCGTAAAAGAGAAGATCGAAGAGATGTCGCGGCTGCAGAAAATGATGATCCGTCGGTCACTCAGGATAGGCAAAACCCGCAATCTTAAATACCTGCGCACCGGCAGAAATGTTCCCTGGCTCGTTGAAAAAGAATATCGATTCTGGGACAAACGAGTTTTCTCCAGACTCAAGCATGCCGTCGGCATTCCGGATCCCAACTTCTTCCCCACCGCCGGAGCGCCGCTATCGGATACAATATGTGAATTTTTCCGTTCCATAGGCATAGACATCATTATCGGATACGGCCTGTCGGAAACTACCGCTACCGTTTCTTTCTTTCCGCAGGTAGGTTATGAGATAGGCACGGTAGGCGTGCCGCTTCCCGGACTTAAAGTGAAAATCGACGATAACGGAGAGATTCTCGTAAAAGGCGCAACCGTCACACCGGGATATTACAACAACCCTGAGGCGAACGCGGCCGCATTCACCGATGACGGATATTTCCGCACCGGAGACGCGGGCCATTTCACGCCTGACGGCGCCCTCGTACTGACAGAACGTGTCAAAGACCTGTTCAAGACATCAAACGGCAAATACATAGCCCCCCAGATGATTGAGAGCCGACTCGCCGAAAACAAATATATCGATGAAGTCGCCGTAATAGGCGATCAGCGAAAATTCGTGACAGCTCTTGTGGTTCCCAACCTGTCGCAGTTGCGCGTATGGGCAAAATCAAAAGACATAGAGGCCGAGGACTCCGAGACGCTGATGCAGGACAAAAGAGTCATGTCGTTTATCATGTCCGAGATAGAAGCTTATCAGAAAGACATCGCGGACTTCGAAAAAATCAAACGGATAACACTGTTGCCCCATCATTTCTCGATCATGAACGGCGAGGTGACAAACACCATGAAAGTCCGCCGGCCAATCGTTGCACGCAACTACGCCGATCTAATAGAGCGCATGTATTCCGACCAATACCCCCTTGCCTGAACATACGAGGCTCCCGTCTTTCTCTATATAGCTAAGACGGGAGCCTGATTCATGAATTGTTTTATAATTAACTACTTACCGTTTTTATCGGTTTATTATCTTCGTTCGTGATACTCTGCCGTCCGAGTAACTATCTATTCTGATCAGAATGCCACTGGCATAGGGAGTCGCCTTGATTCCGTCAAGAGTGAAATATTCTGTCGATACGATCATATCATCTTCCACCTCTGTCACCGATGAATTATCTGCACGTGCCGATGCCGTGTTGAATACTTTGCAACCAGTCCGGTCAGAAGGATCATATTCTCCTATAAACGCCACGATCTCAAGATTCCCGACATTCCACTCGGGAGACACTTTTACAGTATATTCCCTCTCAAATCCGTTATTGTCAAAGTCTACGGGATCACCGAAAATCTCCGTGACATTGAGTCTGTTTACATGAGAATGAGTAAAATCCTCAGAGGATATGCCGGCTTGCTCTCCTTTGAGACCGTCCTCGACAATAAAGATATTTATTCTCGGTTCGGGACAGACGGCTTTGAACAACGGAAGAGCATCACCCGTCACCTTTATTTTCATTTCAGATTCAGAATATACAGGCAAGACATTCAAAGTTACGAAAGCCGGAACATCAAGTGCCTGAAGGAAGCGAGGCTCGAAAGTATCGATATACCCGATACTTTCCATAGGCACTTTATTCCCCGGCAAAGCCGTGCGGTCAAGCATTACGGCCGGCGCGGAGGTTCCTTCCTCGGCAGGACCGTAAAACCATTCCAGTGCATAGTCGGCTTCGACCGTAAAATCATCTTTTTTATAACCTACATGATGTGCTATCACGGCCATTTTTCCGGGATATTTTTCCGCACATGAATGAATGGTGCTTATGGCTCTCGGACAATTCCCGCATTTCTGACCGGTAAATTCCTCTATGAGAACTTTACGAGGTCTGGTCTCAGTATAAAAGCCCATAAAGGCATCTCTGCTGTTATTGGAATCAATTTCATCCTTGTCACTGAGAATAGTGGCCGAGACAGGTGCGGGGACATCACTCTCAATCCCGGCTTCAGTCGATTTGAGATCCGCAGACAAAGTGACTGTCTCTCTAAACATCGGCCACTTGTCGCTGTGAAGCAGATATTTTCCGTTGCCTACGGTATATTCTACATCAAAACCGTCTCCAGTCCCAAGCGCGTTGCCGGTAATGTCAATATTCATTCTGACAGTGCCACCTTCCGGTGCCACCGGAGAATCAAAACGCACCCGTGTGATTTCAATATCCGTACCGGGAATGGACGGGTGACTTACTATAAGTTCGACACTCAGCACTCCCTTTTTATTGGAAGGTTCCTCCCAGTTGCCGTTCTTGGCTATGTAAAGCCCCCCTTCGATACTCTCTCCCACAGCCGATATGCACTTTACCGATTTTACCTGTGAGAATGAATAACCTACAAAAAAAGAATTCCCGTCAATCGCCAAAGGCTCGTCGAGTGTAATCTCGTTCCATCCCGTCGATGGCGAGGCTAACGCCTCACGGAGATTTCCACCGTCGAGCGACGGGCGTATCCACGCATTAAATCCTTCCATCCCCTCTGCATTGACCAGTCCGACACGTATTCCCGTTATCATGCCTCCCGAATAAGAAGCAAGAAGTTCCTGTGGAAATTTCAATGCCGCGCCAACCTCGCAATTGCCGGCCTTGGCTATACCTGTCGACGCTATTTTCCCTTCACACGGACCCACATAGATGGAAGCGGCATTGGCCACGGCGCATATCCACGCCACAGCCAACACCATTGTGATTGTTCTGATGAATTTCATCGGCACATAACTTTAAATGATCTGTCACCGGCCCTGACTATATATATACCTGTTCCGACATTGAATTGTGCATGAGCGGTTGTCGCACTGCCTATTTCCATGCCTGTGGCCGAATAGACTTCTATTAAAACATCATCGTTATTCCACACCTCAAGCACTCCGTCGGAAGAAGCGACACGCAGGCCTGATAAATTTGACAGAATATCCTTCACTCCGCTACCGGCTTTTACAGTCACACTGTTGGACGTCTCTCCGGTAAAAGTGTCATTATAATATGGCAATACCGTGTAGGTGTAACTGTGTCCTTCGTCAACCGGAGTACTGAAACGGGTTGAAGTCTCGTTGTATGCTGCTCTTTTGGAAATGAACGGAATCTCGATGGATTCTCCTGCGTTAAGCGTCTTGGTAACTTTAAGATTAAGCAACGCGAGCATGGTCTCGTCTTCGGTACAATCTCCCAGACGGATCGCGAACCGGCTGTTCTCTTTACCCCCCGATATTTCCTCTTCAAACATCCCCGGGACTCCTTCTCCAAATTCTATTTCAACCGGATTTTCCATTTGATCGGAACTGTCAAGAAATCCGGCCTCAAGGATTATGTCGCCTGCAGCGCTCAATGCCATACCAGACACAGTCACTTTGCCGTCATTGCCGGAAAAATCCGCGACAGGTGAAATAAGAGTTCCGGGTATTCCCATGGCGGCATACATATTGGTCAATACAAGACAAGGCATATCTTCAGCAAGATAGAACAAAATGGAAAGATCTGTCTGCCATCCCGAACGACTGAGCAACATGTCAAGATTGCCCATTCCCAACAACGGGGACACCATAGCCGGGTTCGTATCCGTATATTTCGTCGGAATGCCCTTGAAATCCTCATCGATGACAACCACTTCTTCCGTCTCTGCGGCAACTGTTTTCTGAGTAGGTGCGACAAGATAATTGAGCGCACCCGAAGCCGGTGTCCAGTTGGCCGTAAATCCATCGGCTGAAATATCGGAAGCCTCGAGGGCCTCGCATTCCCCTATCTCATCCGGTATGAGTTCTCCGGTCCAGTGACCCGGATAGGAACTCTTGTCTCCGTCAAGTGCCGTAACATATATGATCATCTGGTCCGGCATATCATCCTGCGGTTCTATCGTAAGTTCAAACTCATCGACATTCCCGCATTCCTCTTCTCCGAACAAACGTGCGTCAAACGATTCGGTAGCAGCCACACGATAACCGGTGGCTCCCGCGACTTTCTCCCATTTCACAAGAATCTTGTCTGCAGCCGTACGGATTGCGGAAACGACTTTAGGCATGGCAAGAGGATATTTCACCTGCTCTATCTTTATGTCATCTATATACACCTTTCCTTTCCAACCGAAAAGCATGGCCGAAGCACCTGCCGTCCCTCCGGTAAGAAGCCATTCGCAATCCACCCATTCATTATATTTAAGCGG
>ERZ860264.582-NODE-582-length-31873-cov-3.782104_pt1 | contig 31873 bp, 37 predicted proteins | sample MGYA00509980_ERZ860264 | MGnify/ENA primary metagenome ERZ860264 (study PRJEB30046, sample SAMN00715212) | human gut metagenome | study: EMG produced TPA metagenomics assembly of the A metagenome-wide association study of gut microbiota in type 2... | reverse complement strand
ACTCTCTATCCCATTATTCCGAGAAGACAATAGCAAAGATATCAAACAGGTTGTATCCACATGGAAAAAAGGTTAATAAAATATATGTTGTACAATCTGTTATTTTAATTTAGATTAAACAAAAATAATATTTAAATTGTTTGTTAATAAATAAATTAATTTGTTCCTTTGTAGCAGGCAATAGCCTTCATGGTGTGAAGTTACACCATACCCACTTTTAGAACGTGATCACTGTGGAGGCAATTGCTGTATTATAACGGCGGTTGCCTTTATTGTTGAACAATGAAACATTGGTTTAAGATACCTTCTTTAAAGAAGTCGAATAAGGATATGTATAGTGATGCTACTTATCATGGTAAAGATGATGGTGGTAATTTTATTTATGTTCCTAAATGGGTGGAAAATCTGTTTTCTGGTAATAGAGGAAATATAGATTTTGACATGTCGACCGTTAAAGGGAAATCAAGAGCCTTACATGAATGTTGGCCGTTTGCAATGGTTCTAGATCATTGCGGAAGAATGATGCAGAATGGGCGGTATTATGTGACGGATATTAACGGAAACGAGAAGAGGAGTTTCAAAGACATTGTGACTCTTCTGAATCGTCCGAATGTGATACAGAGTGGGCGTTCTTTCATAAAGCAGGTTGAGATATCTTTGAAGTGTTTCGGTTTTTGCCCTATTTATACATTAAGAGCTTTAAAATCCGACCTTCCTAAATCCATGATGGTAATACCTCCCGAATTATTCTACATGGAGTCTCTTGGTAAGAGCCCATTTACTCAAACAGAACTTTCTTCAATTTCTAAAAGGGTATATATACGTTGGGGAAATGAGAATATAGAACTTGGTGATGAGGAGTATTTTGTCATATACGATTCGATAATGGATATTCCAAGTAATAATGGAGGGAGAATTACCTTCCACTCCCCTGTGAACGCATTATCTACTCATACTCGAAACTATATGGCTCAACTGATAGGGAGAGGAAACCTTATTGTTAATGGAGGACCTAAAGGGATACTATACGGAAATGATACGACTGACGTAGGGAATGCAGCTATTACTCCGTCTGAATCCAAGAAATTGCAGGATGATTTCAAAAGGAAATATGGTATAGTGCATAAGTTGTATGAAATCATGGTGACTCCTAAGAAACTAGGGTGGATTACATTAGGGTCAAATACAGACCAATTGAAGCTTCATGAGGAGGATAAGGCGTGTTTGGAAGCGATAGCTCAGACGATAGGCTTTGACCCCAATCTGATTATACAAGGAAGTACTTATGATAACTCTTCTCAAGCAAAGAAAGCGGCATATCAGGACCTTATTATACCTGACAGTGAATCTATAACAGAGGCTCTGACTAATGCTATATGTAAGGACAGGGCAATAATCAAAATGGACTTCACTCATGTCCCTTGCCTTCAAAAGGATATGAAAGAATTGGCGGATGCCTTGTCTACAGCCTCTAATGCTGTAGCTTCATTGTATAACAATCGGCTGATTACTTTTGAAGAGGCAAGAACCGAAATGTCCAATTTTACAGATATTGATCCTGATAATCCTAAGGGAGAATTTAAAAGTGAAATAAATAATGATGGAGACAAGCAAATACAAAAACAGGCTGGGGAAGCAGTATAAATCCTTAGCTTTTTATGCAAAGGAGATACAATATGATTCTGGCAGCAGAACTATCAGTGGCTATGCTGCGGTTTTCAATAACATTGATAAGTCCGGTGACATGCTCCTGAAAGGTTGTTTTTCAAAAAGCATACAGGAGAGAGGCCCGGGAAGTTCTGCTAATGATAAGATTATCATGTTGTGGATGCATGACATGCATGAGCCTATAGGACGCATTACGCTTCTGCAAGAAGATGAGAAAGGGCTTTACTTTGAAGCGTCTATTGATGATGTGGAAAGAGGAAATCAAGCGTTGAAGCAGCTTGAAAGTGGCACTTTGAACCAGTTCTCTATAGGTTATAGTTATGTATGGGAAAAATGTGAATATGACAGGGAACGTGATTGCTTGGTTGTAAAGGAAGTCATTCTGTATGAGATATCCGTAGTGTCCATAGGATGTAACGGAGAAACTGAATATCTTGGTCTGAAATCGGCAGAAGAATATGAAAGTGCGTTGGAGTCACTTCCGGTTGAAATAAGTGATGTATGTAAAGGACTTCCGATAAGAAAGAGGGAGGAAATCCAAATGTTAGTAAGAAAAGCGATGTCACTCGCTCGATACAAGCCGGCAGACAAGCCACTTGATGAAGAGGGAGCCGATGAAAAAATAAAACTATTTACAAAACCTTTAAAACTTAAAGAAGCATGAAATTTGACTTTTTAAGCAAAATTGATTTGTCGGTAATGGATGAGGTTTCCGTGAAGTCATTACAGGCGTTGCAGGACGCAATAAACGCTACTGTAGGCGATTTCATGGACGATACTATCGACAAAAAAACTTTTGAGGATAAATTAAATGAGGTTTCTCAAAAGATAGATTCCGAAAAGGAATTGGAAACAGTGCGTAAGGAACTTGGTGAGATGAAAGAGATAATCGTTCGCATGAAAGGTGCAATGCATAAGAATGAAGACGGGCAAATGGTGTTCAAGTCTGTAGACCAGCAGATTGAAGAGCAACTGAAGGATTTCATCACAGTAGGCAAGCATGGAGAGAAAACTGTGGACTTGAAAACGGCTTGTAAGCAGTCCCCCGGTTTTAAGAAAAGCCTTACGCTTGTTATAAACAAGAAGGAGGTTGAGCCCTTGAAGAGTACGGATATGGCACCACATTATAACATGACAATTGATAGTCAGTTATCTGTTGATCCACGTTCCCAGACTGTAATCCGTAAATTTGCCAATGTGGCAGCAATATCTACACGATCATTGACTTATGCGGAGTTCAATCCAGGTGAAGAAGAAGCTGAATGGGTTCCAGAAGGCGGTCTTAAGCCTATGATGAGCGGTACATTGGCAGAAGTTACTATCAATGCTGGCAAAGTGGCTCTTGGCGCAAAAGTAACTGAAGAAACATTATCTGATTTGCCTCAGTTGGTTGCGGAGGTTAGGGCTGAGATTATCAATCGTATTGGTTTGAAAGAAGAAGAAGGTATTCTGTCTGGTACTGGTTCCGGCGGTCAGATTAAAGGGATTGGGAGTGATATACCTACATTCTCTTTGACAGCTCTGAAAGTAGATAAGCCCAACACTTATGATGTTATTGTTGGTATGTATACACAGATTGTGTCAATGTCCAATATGGCTTATCGTCCAAATCTTGTGCTTATGCATCCTCTTGACTATGCGCAGATGCAGTTGACTAAGGATGTTAATGGGCAATATCTTCGTCCTTTCCGTATTGGCGATGAACTGATTCAAGGTCTGAGAGTGGAAACCAGCACAGCAATCAAGCAAGGTGATATTTGGGTTGGCGATTTTAACTATCTTAACATCCGTGATGTATGGGTTCTTACCATTACACTTGGATGGGAAAATGATGATTTCACTAAAAATATGGTGACTATCCTTGGTGAAAAACGTCTTATGGCGTATATTAAAAAGCAATATAAAACTGCATTTGTCAAGGATAAGATTGCGACCGTTATTGAAGCTATAACCCCTGCCGGTATTGGCGGATAAATTTATTAAACATTATGAAAGTAAATTTGACTAAAACTTATGAGGTTGAGTTCGCAAAGGACGGGGCCGTTTATAAAAAAGGTGATAAAGTAAGTGTTAATATGTTACTTGCAGGTAAGTTCTTCCAAGATGGACGTGTTGCCACTGTTCCTTCGGAATTGATGGAGGACGCTAAGAAAATCGGTGCTGAAGATTTGTTCAATAAAAAGAAGGACCTCAAAGATATTGTGTAATGTTGGTGGATTATACTTTTTTCCAAGGTGGTATTCTTGATATCGAAGGTGCAGTATTGAATATACATACTCCTTCTGAGACTAATAAGGCAATTGTTGACAGCCTTCAAGGCTTTGTAATGCAATATGAGCCGGAATATTTAGAGAAGCTCCTAGGGGAAAAGTTGTATAAGGAATTCTCATCCTATATTTCCAACGATGGAAAAACGAAGGAAAAAAGATGGGATGATCTTATAGCGCATCTTGTCATGAAATATAGTGATGGCGATAGGGAGATTTCCAAATCCCCCATCGCCAACTATATATACTTCCATTACTTGAGACATAATCACACTCAGGCGACTATTACAGGAGTGAAGGCTGATGGAGATGATGGTCGTCTTGTAAGTCCCGAAAGGAAAATGATGTTTGCATGGAACGACATGGTAAGAATGAATATCAGACTTGTGAGATGGCTTCAAGCCAATAATGCGGACTATCCGGATATCGCCACCGATTTCGAATTGATGGAAACAATTAATTCCTTTGGGTTATGATAATTGATATAATATCAGATGTATGTGCTTCCTTGTCAAAAAGAATGGATAAACAGATAAATTACATATATGGTGACAGTTCTTATATAAGGGAAACACTTCTTCTTCTTGGGAAAAGCAGGGTGACAGCATCGGGAAAATTCCCAATGATAGGGCTGTATGTTCCCTTAGACGAGGAAAGGGATAGTGAGAATTATTTTTGTAAGGCATCTGTAAACATAATAATCGCTACCAATACACTGGAAAAGTATACAAATGAACAACGTCGTGAGATATCTTTTGAAGGTATTCTTCGACCTTTGTATTACGGATTCATAGAAGAGTTAAAAAAAAGTGATAAATTTGATTTCGGTTACTCCGGTATTGTAAGCCATACATATTCAGAAAATTATAGTTTTGGAAGACGTGGTGCTGTTGATGTTGACGGTAAGGAAGTTGGCGAAAAGATAGATGCTATTGAAATAAAGAATTTGGATTTAACAGTTAAAAATCAGAATTGTTATGCGAACAGATATTAGAGAGTGCGGCAGCACGTCCGGATTTAATACTGGAATGAGTTACTGCCCCCTGCAACCGGACAAGGTCGCAGGTGTTATATTGGTCATTCATGGCAAAAAACTGCCCAAGGAATTGACTGCTGATGCTTTGGAGGAAGCCTGTCATGCTGATTATCCGGACAGAATTTATCCTATTACAGGATTTTCGGAATACGCGGTAAGCGGCGGTGAACCCAATACAACAGAAAATGGTTATGCCGGGTCGGAAATAACGGGCTATTCGGCAAGGACGGATACATTCACGTTGCGTAAGTTTAATCTAGCTTTACAAGCTAATCTTGTAGCCAACAAGGATACATTGTTTGATATGTATGTTTTTGACAAGAATAATGTTATCTACGGAGAGGATGACGGAACAGACGAGCTTGCAGGATTCGATTTGTCAGGGGTTTACCCTACAGGGCAGACTTATGACTCAAGCGGACAAAAGGCTTATCTTGCGTTTAATGCAATGTATTCCGATGCGGAGAAGATGATGAAAAACATGTCTGTAAAGCAAGCGGGTGTCAATTTGGAAAATGTTCTCAAGGGATTGAATTACGTTGAATTTGTCAAAATGGCATCTCCTGAGAATACATATAAACTCGTGGATCACTATGACCGCACAGACCTTACTGCATATTATGGCACTGTATTGTCTAATAAGGCTTCAACAGTCGTTTCTGGTGCGTCAGCACTGGAATACAGTAACGGTGTGCTTACAGCGACAGGAGGTGTACCGGTGCTTAAATCTCCTTCTATTTTACAGGCTAATGGGGTCATTGGAATTGAACAATGGGTACAATGAGAATTAATGGAGTCACATTTATAGAGTCCGAGGTGGTCAAACTTTCATTGGATGAGTTTGTCGCTCAGAATATAGATGTATTCTGGAAGGACATTTCTAGAGAAAGGCGGAAATCAAGGCTGGTTTCCGTATATAATAGAATTATCAATAACAGTAATTTAGGAGGCGGGGGAGATTGATCCCCCGTTTTGCTATGACATTGGAGGAATACGCGAGATGTTGGAAGAAATTGGCTGATGGCATTCAGCCAATGATAAGGGATAAGATGGAAAGGGATGTTCCTCAGTTTGAGGAATATATACGAGAACAGCTATATAGTGGTGTTGATGGCGATGAAAGTCCTTTAATTCCCGGATATACAGAGGACCCATACTTTAAAAAAGCTTATGGAGAGCATTGGAGGAAAAATGCCGAACGCTATAAGAATTGGAAGACAAAGATACAGAAACCAAAGCCTTCATATTTGGGTTTTTCTGCAAGAGGAAATAATACTCCAAACCTTATCATACGTGGAGATTTTTATAGTTCCATCACGGCAATACCAATATCAAATGGTATAAGGATTGCCAGCTATGGCGTTTCTTTTGGTTCTGATATTGAGAAGAAATATGGCTATAAAATTTTCAAGGTAAGCTCCAAAGCAAGGAGGCATTATGTTACGTACAGGCTTATGCCCTCTATTGATAAATTTATAAGGAGGTGCGAATTATGAAAAACTGCTTGTGTCAAGGAAATAAATCAATGAGGGAGATGGAACATATGCGTTCAATCGCAGAGAAGGCTGCTGTTATGGATGAATGTGTTTATATATTATACAAGGTTGGAGATGTGTATAAGTTCTGTCGTGAAGGTGAAAACTGGTCGGGTGAGTTTGTAGAATTCATATTTCCGTAAAATGGTGATTTTTATCATTCTATTATTTTGGCGTTTCCCGTATTATTTATTAATTTAGCAACAGCGATAGATAGAGGTTTCGCATAGAAAGATATTATATATTCATTAAGAGTAATGGATATGATGCGGTGGCCGACTCCTCTATATCGGTTGCCGCATTTTTTATATCCCGTATTAAGATGTACGGAACATCTTGTGAACGAAAAGACATGAAAACGAATCAAATCATGATTCGCCCAATGGGTGAATTTACAGTTAGTCAGAGAACAAAAGATGGCTATTTTGACGGTGGGGACTTGTTACGTCAATGGAATTCAGTAAAAGGAAATGAACAAAGAAAAATGGATTGATTGACGAGAATGGGAATCCTACCGAAATGGCAATAAGAGAGGGCCTTTTTTCTCAATATGCGACAATGGAAGATGAATATGGTACAGTAAATATAACAGTATCACATTCCGAATACGATATGATAGCAGTGTGTATATCAGATCCTGAAGACCATGAGCGTGACAGTGTGGCTTTTATTTCAAGAGAAAAAGCTCATGCATTAGGAGAATATCTTCTTAATATGTAATAACAATATTATTTATTAATCAAGTCTTTCCCACCTTATCTTACGAGGTGGGCAGACTATTTACATCCGTTAACGTTACGATTCGCAACATAACCCGAAAAGACTATGAAAACAATAGATAAACTTGAAATTATACTTCAAAAAATGAAAGAACAAAATAATAGACTTGAACGGATATACGGCAAGCATCTCAAACTGATTGTATGCACTGGGAAAAGAAGTGAGAAGGTGAAATTTAAACATGAAGATTGAAATGCTATGTTTGTAATTTATTTAGACAGTATTCTAAATTGTAAACAAATATGTCGTAATGTTTTGATTTGATTTTAAAAGTATATTACTTTGCTGAAAATAACCAAATTATTATAACTATATGAAAAAAGTATTATTTTTAATGATTGTTTCATTATTCAGTATGAATCTGAGTGCTCAAGTAATGAGAGCGGAAGAATTAGAAAAATATGCAAAGGAAAATTATGGTGATAAGTGGGTGGATGCGGCTGAAAATTTAGGTTCTTCATTGGTATTGGATAAGAATCAGAGTTTGACCTATGAGCAGATAATTAATTGTGGGGAACAGACTAAAGAGCAGTTATATATTACTTTAAACCATTGGTTTGCGGAATCTTTTAACGATGCGAACTCAGTAATTAAATTGAATGATAAGGATGCGGGAGTAATTATTGCTAAAGGATTTGTAGGAGGAATCGCTCAACATATTGGAGGAATGACAGCTTATAATGTTAACATCCACCCTGTTATAAAAGTTGATATTAAAGATAAAAAAATTCGTGTTACATATACGCTTCAATATTATGAGGTTGAGCAGAACATCGGAGGCGGATGGATGGGGGCTTTTTCTGCTGGTACAACAGGACAGCCTGCGGACACGACAAAGAAAACAGAAAAATGGGGTATAGAAACATGTTATCCTTTCAGCCCCAAAGATCAGCATAAGGCAAAGAAAACATCGTCTAAAGCATTGATTATGGCTCATGCATATTCCAATGTTATTATGGATAAAATAGAAGAAGCTGTGAAGAATGGTCTTGTGGGCAATGAAAATGATGATTGGTAATTTAAATAAATTATTTTTCACGGGGAGAAGTTTTTGCTTCTCCCTTTTTTATTTCCTCACCTTCATAATATCAATAAAATCACTATCTTTGCTCTTAGAAAGTGCATGAAGTCATGCACTACCCAAAACTTACGAAAAGACCATGGCAGGAGCAGAATTTAAAATTACTGATGCGATTGATCCTAACATCGTTAAGAAGTTAAATGAGATAAGGATTAATATTCAAACCACATCTTCCGAATATGCGAATTTCACAAAACAATTAAGTGATGGTATAAATTTTAAGCCGGGTAATCTAAGAGAATACCAGTCTAAAGTTGACAGTTATAATGCTACAATTACCAAATTATATGCTTCTCAAAATAGGTTGTCTGAATTACAGGCTAGTCAATTAAAGTTATTGACCGATATTTCCCGTAAGATAGAGCTTCTTACCAAGCCATTGAATACATTAGCAGACAAAATAACGGAAGTAAAAGTAAATTTGAGAGGTGCTTCCGAAGATCTGAAAAACGTGTCACAAGATGCGGAAAATGCTTCTGTTTCATTTCAAGAAGCATCTAAGAAAATATCCATGACTGCTGCTGATTTTGATTCAATCCGTCAGACGGTAAAGGCTTTTGATACACAAGCCGCCGAATTGAACAGTAGGTTAAGCGATAATAAAGAAACAATTTCAGCCTTAAGAACATCTCTTAGGGATTTATCGAAGGAGTATAAGACAGGTGCTATCAGCGAAGAGGAATACAAGTCCAAGAGAGATGCTATAGTGTCACAGTTACGCACTCTGACAGAGCAAAATAAACAGTATTCGGCTATATTGAGAAATCATGCACAGGTGGCGATTTCCACAACAGGTAGCTATAACGAGATGAAGGCTTCAATGCTTCAGCTGGAAAAGGAATATTATAACCTTTCGCAAGCTGCACGTGAGGGGGCAAAAGGTATGGATATCTTGAACAATATTGGCAAGCTGAACCAGCAATTAAAGGATATAGATGCACAGATGGGTAATTACCAACGTAATGTCGGCAATTATGCTTCGGGTTGGAATGGGCTTAATGTTTCCATACAACAGATCGCAAGAGAGCTTCCGGCTTTGTCTGTCGGAGCAAATACTTTCTTTCTAGCTATATCCAATAACCTTCCTATGTTTGTTGATGAGTTAAAGAAAGCGAGAGTGGAATATGAACTTCTTAAGAAATCGGGGCAAACTGCTACGCCTGTATTTAAACAAGTATTAGGATCTCTTTTTAGTTGGCAGACAGCTTTGGTTGTTGGAATAACTCTTTTATCAAGCTATGGAGGTGAGATAACCAAGTGGGTTGGCAGTCTGTTTGATGCGAGAAAAGAAATTGATTATCTAAAACAGCTTCAGGAGGATTTGAATAAATCTCAAAAAGAAGGTGTGAAAAATGCCCAAGATGAAGCTGTTAAATTGGATATATTATATAGGGCTGCTGTCAATTTGAATAAACCTATGGGAGAACGGAAAAAAGCAGTTGAGGAACTGAAGAAGCAATATCCTTCATACTTTAAAAATATAAGTGATGAAAATATTCTTGCAGGTAAAGCGGCTGATAGTTATCAAAGGTTATCTAATGCCATATTAGCTTCGGCTAAAGCTAGAGCTGTGCAAGATCGGCTTGTAGAACAGGCTAAACAAAAATTAGACTTGGAAGATCAGTTGGCAGAAAAAGAAGAAAAACGTGCGAAACTTGAATCTGCTAGAGATCAGATGAAAGCACAATATGAATCCAGTCAAGGGGCAGCTATGGATACAGCTAGAGACATGTATGGGAAGTTAAACAAGCAGGTTGAAGACTTGGATAAAGAAATAGGTTCTTTATTAAATCAGCTATATCAAGTAGATAAGGCTAGTAGAGATATGGCAAATTCTATTAACATTGGAGATGTTACATTTAATCCTCATTCTGCCGATAAAGCATCGGATGATTTAGCGCAATACATGGAGAATCTTAGGAATAAAATGGCTGACTTGTCCGTTTCTCTCATTAAAGATGAGCATGAACGTAGTCTTGCTGCCATAGAGAAAGAATATAAAGACCAGATAGCAGCTGTAAAGGGATATTCTGAGGAAGAGAACAAACTTCGGGAAATGTTGGGCCAAGAGAGAATGCAGAAGATAGCGAAAGAGAATGAGGAATATGCTAAGAAGTTGGCAGAGGCTGAGAAAAAAAGGATCGAGGAAAAGAAAAAGTATACTGATGAGATGCTCAGACTGGAAGAGGAACAATCATCTCTCCGTATAGCAGCTACAAGTACTGGATATAAGGAACTTGAAAACATTATAACAGAAAATTATTCAAAAGGGCTGCTATCGCGAAAAGAATACGATGAAGCCATGCGTGAACTGGAGCGGAAAGCCGCAAACGAGCAATTACAGATACAGATAGATGCTGCTGAAAAAATGATTGAGATAGCGGAAGCATCGGGCGTGGTAAGCAAGCAACAAATTGAAATGCTGAGAGAATCCATAAAGGCTATGGAAGCAGAGATAGGTTCTATAAATGCGGATGATCAGTTGAAAAAAGCGGAAGAGCAACAGGATATCACACGAAGGAATTTTGAAGTGTTGAAAGGTTATTCTTCTGCATTGAAAGATCTTGCATCGGATATCGATAGCCCGTTTGCCGGTATATTTGATGGGATGGATAAGGGATTCAGTATTATGTCTGATAAGATATCGGGTGTTTGGAAAGAACTTACAGACGGTGAGAAGATGGAAAGAACTACCGAGATGTGGGCTTCTATGGTTAGTGGAATTGGTGAAATGATATCATCCATTTATGATCGCCAGATTGAAGCTATTGAGGCTGAACAGGAAGCGAATGAGAAAGCAGGTGAAGAGGAAATTTCCCGTATAGAGGCTTTAGAAGAAAGAGGTGCTATAACAACTGAAGAAGCCGAAGCGCGTAAACGTGCGGCGGAAGATAAAACGGCACAAAAGAATGCCGAATTGGAGAAGAAAAAAGCGGCATTAAGAACAAAACAGGCAAAGTTTGAGAAAGCTACCAGTATAGCTGAGGCGGCTATACAGATAGCAGGTGGTATTTTGCAGACGATAAAACAATTGGGCTTCCCTGCTGCAATACCTATGATAGCTGCTCTAGGTGCTATGGGAGCGATACAGCTTGCTACTATTATAGCGACTCCTATTCCGAAGTATGCCAAGGGTACTGATTCGCATAAAGGCGGATTGGCTGTAGTGGGTGATGGTGGTGTCCCTGAAACAATCGTTACTGAAAAAGGAGCGTATATTACTCCGTCTGTCCCTACTTTGGTTGACATCCCTAAAGGTGCGAAGGTTATACCTTATGCAGTGGATATGGACAGGATAAAGGCTCATGCAAATGATTTTGATGGTCTTATGGCATATAGAAGCGAAAACGATCTTCCTCCTGTATCAATAGTTAATGATTATAGCGAACTGGAGAAAAAGATAGGGCATCTGGAGAAATCACAGCAGATAGGATTTGCAAAATTAGCCAAGGCGATAAGAGAAAACAATTATCATCAATTTTCAAAAAGTATCTGATTATGAGGTATACAAGTGACATATATGAACTTCCCTTGTCCGTTTTTATAGAGATTTATACCAATGATAGCAATACTATTGAATTTGACGATGAGGACAAAGGGGCTGCATCGGCAAAAATTATCAATGACTATATAGAAATTGTCGGGAGCAAACAGTTGTTCTCTGAGATATTGAATTGTAATGAGCGTATGAATCTTGCAATGACCGTGGAGTGCATGAAGGCATGTGAGAACATGATGAAGTTGAAAATGTATGATGAGGTGCGTGATATTCTGATGAAGATAGGTTATTCGTGTAAAAAAGGTGATGTAATGGCTATGAATGCTAGAATATCCGCATTAAATTTCCGTGCACAATATGATTTGGATAAGATAAGTAAGGAAAAGAATGAGGGACTGAAGGAGAAGCCTACAAAACGTGGATTTATAAATGAAGTTGTCGCTATTGGGAAGTATAATAAGATGTATATCAATCCGAAAGAATGGGCCGCCGGATCTTATGCCTGTCTTGTAAGGCAGACATGTGACGAAATCGATGGGTTGAATCGTAAAAAGAAATAATTATGTATTATCGATGTGAGTTACTTATAAATGGTCTGAAGTACAGGGTTACTGATGATCTTGAGAATTGGGACGAGGTGAAGGCTAGTTTCAAGAGAAATGACTATGACGGTGTTATCCGCACATTTTCCAACAAATTTTCTTTTGCTGGGGATGCTAGAAAATTGCTGTTAAAACAATATGATGAAGATTATTTGAATGCTTCTGCCTCAATAATAATAAGTACAAGAAATAACAGTTGGTTGTATAATGAACGGTTTAGTTGCGCTCTCAATTTCTCTACATTGCAGGATAATGGTCGTATCTTACAGATAAATGCCGTGGATGATAGCGTGGCGTCCATGATAAAGTCAAAAAAAGGAACTCAATATGAATATTCGGTCGAAGAGGTGAAAAGCCCCATTCCTCTTGTTTATGACGGACTTGAACTTTCTGAATCAGCAAAATGGATTCCTACAGGTGATACATTGGAAGACGATGACACTCTTATTAATGTTTATTTCAGCAAGAAAATGTCACCAATGCCAATATATATAACTGCCAGTGATTCCTTAATAAAGGGGTCTCTTGAATTTAATGATCAAACAGTAGGTGGTGATGATGTATATTCGATAAAGGCTCTGAAATCAATTAGGATAAATATAGAGTTTAATATTGATATGTTTGTGTTTAGGAAATATCAGTCTGGTGCTTTGGGATATGATGTAAGAGGTGTGAGGCTCCAGATTATGAAGATAAGTAATGATATTGATAGTAATGGGGAAGCGGTGACTACGGAAACGGTGATAGGAAGTTTTGAACTTACGACAGAATCAGAAACGCCAGTGGAAAAGAAGGTTTCGGAATCGTACAATATAAGTCTTTTGCATAATGATAAAATAATAGTGAGAGCTATGTATGTCAATGAGAAAGAAGAGATTGTACCTGTATTGCCGGATTTGCCATACAAAGTCTCAACATCAAGTTATTTTAAAGCATCATGGAAAAATCGAATAAACCCTGTTGAGATGGATGTTATAAAGCCCGATACATTGCTGAACAGACTGCTTAAAAGTATTAATGGAGAGAAAGATGGTTTGACTGGAGTGATTGAGGGGACAGGAGATAGAAGGCTTGATAATTGTATGCTCTTGGCGGCTGAATCAGCCCGTAAGATTCCTGGAGCCAAAATATATACATCCTTCACCAAATTTGCAAACTGGATGAGTTATGTGTTTGGTTATGCTTACGACATATCCGGGAATACAGTAACTTTCCGGCATAGAAGCAAATACTTCTCGGATGATGTTGTCAAAAGGATAGATGATTTATCTGATTATGAGATGAAGGTTAATTCTGCATTGGTGTATTCTCGGATACGGATAGGCTTTGACAAACAGGATTACGACACGGCTAATGGAAAGGATGAGTTCCGTTTTACGAATGAATATACCACAGGCGTGACCATGACGGACAATAGCCTTGAAATGATATCTCCATACCGTGCGGACGCATACGGCATAGAGTTCCTTGCTGACAAGATAGGTGAAGATACTACAGACAACGAAAGTGACACTGATTTATTTATGGTAGGGGTAAAATCTGATTCGTCTGGACTTAAGTATATATTGAACAGGGATTATCTTATGGGTGGCGTTCTCAGCCCTGACACAATGTTCAATGCCATGTTTTCCCCTTCTTCTATGGTTTTGGCCAATGAAGCATACATCGGCTCATCTGTTGAGATGCTTACTTTTGCGTCATCAGATGGTAATAGTGATGTGGGTATTGATGGAATGGGGGAAAGTAGGGATATAATTCTTTCAAAAAGGATGTTTACTGTGGCGGAGGTGGAATTTGAGACTTCGGATGTGGAACTCCCGGAAGATCTTACAGGAATTGTTGAACTGGAATACCAAGGCAAAGTTGTACAGGGATATTATCAGCAGGCTGATTACAATTTTACAAAATCACAAAGTTCAAAGGTAACTTTGATCGTGAAAAATTTAAATTCGTTATAAAGATTCAAATTTTAATTGTTATATTTGCAATGAAAGCTTGTGAAGTCACAAGTTACTAGAAACTTACGAAAAGACTATGATATCAATCGGAGATGTTTGTCCGTTATTCTTTAAACCGCTGAAATATAAATATTCAAATGCAGGATGTTTCAGACAAGTATTTTCTGTGTCAGACAACATCCTGCTGCAAATATTTTGTGATAACGGCGAAAAACCTTCAGCTTATTTGAATGATAAGATCGGCAATATTTCCTCCAAGATAACACTGCTCACTTATGATGTAAATGAAAGTATTAAGATGTATTATGCCTCATTATCTCCTTCGGAGGGGATATATACAGTAACTATAGCCGATAAAGAATGTGAGGAGTTCTGCGTGTGTGAGAATATAGGTGATTCTATTCTGATCGAATATTCCCATAAAGATAATAATTCTGCGTTTGATAATATATTCTGGATTGATGAGGTCCGGCAGATGTTCCAGTTCAGAATAATAGGAGGATTCAAGCCGGATGGGGTGGAGTTGAAAGTTGAAAACGAACAGTTTGTGAATCAGAAGCAGGAGATAATAGAAATGTATTCTCTCCCCTATAAAACATTTGATTTTGTTTTCGGGACAAGTTGTGGCGTTCCGTATTATATAGCGGAGTTTATAAATAAGGTACTTTGCCTTTCTCACGTCAGCATAAACGGTAATTTGTTTGTACGGGAAGGGGATTCTGTCCCGGAAAAGATTGATACAATAGGTAAGAAACAGATGTTTATATATAAAGTGACTTTACGCCCTAGAGAAAACGATATTGCTGGGATCGGAGGCAAAACTGAGATCGCAACTTCTTCTTCAGAAATCGCGTTTTTACTAACTAATCCCGAAGAGGACGATGTGTTGAAATATAAGAAGGCGAAAGCTGCTTTTGTTAATGAAAATTACGTGTAATCATGGCTAGAAATCGTCCTATAAAGATATTGTGGTACGGTTCGGAAACGGATGATGAAGGGAATCCGATTATACCGAAAATATCCCCGTCATTTGAAAAGCGACTGGAAGGGTTGAATGAGGGAGAGATATACATACATAATGATGATAAGAATCCTTCTATTTACATAAGAACCAATAAAGACAGGGTTGTTGCCATATCGGGAGGTGTAAATATAAGTGAATTGGCTAAATATTTTTTGCGCAAAGACAAGGAGGATTCTACAAATTTTCTTTTATCATTATTGGGCGGAACTGTCATTAAGAAATATGCCAAGTTCGGTGATTTCGTTACTGGTGTAGATGGCGGTTTTATTAATGAGAAGGGCGATATTGAAATGGGAAGCGGAGTTTTCCGAAAACGTCTGTTTGTACCTGAAATAGCCTATAACCGTACAACCTATTTCAAAGGACGTATGGTAAACTCCCCCGGTGGTGGTTGTACCGTATTGTCATACGTGGATAACGGCGATGGAACCTACACCATCACTCCCGATCTGACGGATGCGGACGGATTGAGCCAGTTTGTTGATGATATCCTTACCACCTATTTTGTGACTAAGAATAGCGAAGGCAAGCTGAACGGCTTTGAAGAAATGAAATTCCGGGTGACTGCCGCAGATTATACAGCCAAGAAGTTTACTGTCATTCCCCGTCCGGGGCATTCTGACTGGAAACCTGCCGAGCAGATGGTATTGGCACAAACAGGTAACTTTACGGACCCGGAACGTCAGACTTATATACTTATTGATTCCGTCAACGGAAACAACTGTATTACATTCTTTGACAATGCCAACACTTGGGACCCGGAGCCGGCACAGATGCCTGCGTGGTTCGGCAAGAAAAAAGGCATGACTGTAGCCGGTATTAATGCGGACAATTACTCAGCCGTTCTTCAGAACATCATCATGACCGGGCTTATCTTTCAAGTTGATGAGATCACCGGACAGACAGTGCGTGTACCCTTGGACAAGGGTGAATGGGTTGCAGGGAAGTACGCCTACTATGACCGGGTGTCACATAACGGGGCTTTGTGGTTGTGTGTTGATGATAATGGAACAACAACAGAACCGTCAGATGATAATCCGGCATGGCTGAAACAAGTGGCGGAAGGGCAAAAGGGTGATCCGGGATTGTCCGTAGTAGGTGGCGGTCATTGGGAATCCGCCAAAACCCCGTACAAAGCCAATACAATGGTCACTCTTGCCAATTGTGTCTTTATATCCAAGGTGGAAACCTCCAATCCTCCCATCAGAATATTGCGTGTCAAAGGTGGCAATTTCTTAAGAAAGAAGGACGGTGGTTATTATCTTGCCGGGAAACCTGCCGACTGGGAGGTTAACGAAGACTGGGATATGCTGCTTGACGGGCGTGAACTGAAAGGTGAGAGTATCACTTTCCTTGGTGAATTTGCCACGGCTCCTGCCAATCCGAAAAACGGTGATTCATACCGTAACACGACTGACCGTGCTACCTACATCTATCAGGACGGAAGATGGCAGCTCATGATATCGGACGGAAAAGACGGTAAGGATTATGAGTATATCTACACAAGAGGCAATATCATAGACAATCCTCCGGCAAAACCGGACAGCCAGCAGAAGGATGATTATATCCCTGAAGGATGGACGGATGATTTTGTAGGAGTGGACGCTGATCATCAGGTTGAATGGGGTTGCAAGCGTTTCAAGGAAAACGGTGTATGGTCAGAGTTCAGCACTCCTGCCGTGGTGCATCGCTGGAGTAAGGACGGGGAGAATGCCATCATGGCGGACTTTGATAACGAGATGGTCAATGCAGCCCTTACTTCAGACGGGAAGGTCGTGTCCTCACAGACTTGGAATACAACTGTCAGTATGTGGTATGGAACGGAGAAGCTCACGCTTGACAGCATCACCTGTACACCTGACACAAATCTTCTGTGTGCGACAGACAAGAATACGGGAGTGGTGACAATATCGGTATCTGCCGGAGCTACTCTTGCTGCGACAAACACGGTGAAGATCACAATCAAGGCTACAAAGAACGGGCAGCAGTATTCCCGTGATCTGACATTCACTGTAGCCGGGGTCCGAGGAGGTGCGAATGGTGCAGATGCCGTATTATACAGTATTGTCGTTTCCGCCAGCTCGGTAAGCAAGGACAAAAAAGGGAACTACAGCGTGTCTTCCGTATCATGTTACAGGCAAAAGTCAGTGGGAGGCGTGATATCCACCACAACAGACGGTACATTGAAATACAGCATAGACGGTGGAACAGAAACTACCATAAACAACAATACAGCCATATCAAGCGGAAACTTTACGAAGACATTGAAGTTTATCTTTTACGTGAATGACCAGATAGTGGATGTTGAAACCGTTCCCATGCTTGTAGATGGTAAGGATGGGGCTGATGGTGAGAGCATCACAGCAGCCGGTCATTGGGAATCCGCCAATACACCGTATGCGAAGAACAGCACAGTATCGTTTGCCGGAGGATCTTACTTAAGCAAGGTTCAAACTTCCAATCCGCCACTTCCGCCTCTTCGTGTGAGAGGTGGAAGTTATCTAAGGAAGAAGGATGGCGGTTACATACTTTCTGGGAAGAGATCGGATAAGGCTGTCAACTCCGACTGGCAGGAAATGACTTCCGGTGTTGAACCATCTCCATCATATTGGCTTGACAGCCCGGTAAGCACAATAAACTTTACCAGTACGGGCACACCGTCACCGTCAGCGTTTGTCGTTACCATGAAACAGAATGTAGGCGGTAATGTGAGCGATACGAACAGGTTTTATCTTGCTGCACGCAAATACAACGGAAACTGGCTGGCTCATGTAGGTGCTACCCTAAGCAATCAGATATCCGTTCCAGCGACAGCCGGATACACCCAGTTTGCCGTCCGGGCTTATAAATCAGTTTCCGATGCGAACGCATGGAATAATAATTTTGTCGCTGAAAAAGGGGTGGGTGTTGCAAATGATGGTGCCATAGGAGCAACCGGAGCAACAGGGGCGTTTCCCCGTGACAGAGGTGTATTCGCATCAGGACAGACTTATGTCTGGAATGCGGATTACCGGGATAAGGTCATATATCTGATAGGGGGAGTTTATTATAATTTCCTTGTAAAGAATTACGGTGCTTCCGTTACCGCTGCACCCACATCAGCCAACGGAGATTCCAACTGGGAAGCCATGCAGAAGTTTGTGAATATCGCTACTGATACCTTGTTTGCCGATGGTGCTAATGTGGCCGGATTCATGTTTAAAAACAATGTGCTTAAATCCCACAACGATGAAGGTGAAACTCTTCTTATCAATGGCGTAACCGGGTATTTCAAATGTAAGAATGCAGATATCACCGGCGTGATTACGGCGGATAGCGGACGTATCGGTCCGTTCTCCATCGCTTCGGGGATGCTGTCCTCAAAAACTCTTTATGAGAATGAAACCAATCTTTATGTCGGCTTTAAATTGTCAGCCGGGCAGATTGAATTTTATAACGAAAGGACATTTGCAAACGTAAGAATCGGGGGAAACACGCAGTTTGTCACCATTGAAGGGATTAAGTATGATGCTGGAATTGACATACAGAGTCCAAATGCCATGATCGGAATGCACATCAAGACTCCGAGCATTCCTCTATTCGTGGAGGGGGGTAACATTTTCCTTCATCCGAACAATGACAGTTATGTGTCTCTTCGTGGCATAGTGGGCAACTGGAGGAACATATCCGTCAGCACCTCCCTGAATAACAATGATGACAATGTGATGTTTCTTAATACAGGTAATATAGAAGTAACACTTCCTCCGGATGTTCCGGGACATACTATATACTTCAAACGTATGAGCGGCGGAGTAAGATTGACAGGAGGACGGATCCTGCCTGCTCCCGGAGGACAGGAGGTGTCTTATATTGATTTGGATTTTGCATCCGGCTTCATTAAGTGTATGGGTAATTATTGGGTTATGTTTTATTGCGGATAATTTAAATATAAAGTATGAGAATAAATTTTGCACAATTTCCTATTTATGATGGAATAAAAAAAGAAAAGCTTATAGCCAGTAACATCACTGAAGCCTTCGGTGACTGGATATACAAGAACGTAGCGGGCTTGAAGGCGCATCTCCTTGCGGAGAAAATCTTCAAGTCGACTGTAGATGGTGTGGAACTTGACGAAGAGGAGGTGGATATCATAAGACGTTCTACCCCTATGTTGTCCGGCTTGCTGGCCGATTCGTTGAATGATTATCTGGATAAAAAGAAGGAGGAACAACATGAAGATTGAGAATTTGGAACGCGCCAGCCAAATCAATGACGAACTGGCGAAACTGAAGCTGGCTAAGGAAACGTTGAATAACGGAGGCTATGTCCGTATCTACAGCAGCGCCCGGTCAAGTGCCGGATGCGTGGAACTGGATATAGCGAACTTCAATGGCGAGGTGAGCACGTGTATTGATAACCATATCGCTGAACTTGAATCTGAAATAGAAACGCTATGAAAGAATTATGGCAATTAATCAAGATGCTGTTCTCAAGCAAGCCGGGTGATTTTGATACTCCTGAGCTACTTCCCATGAAGCATTATCCTTTCAAGGGATACCGTTTCATGATGTGGTGCGGACGGATGATATACCGTGCCGAGAACAAGGAGAACATAGATAGGTATATGCAGACCTATGCGGGTAAGGAAAGCCTGACGCACGAAACCATACACCTGCGTCAGGCACAGGTTACCGGCTCATGGGTAAAATACTATTGGCGGTATTTTGTCGAGTGGATCAAGGGAAACCCTATCTGCCATCCTGCGAGTTCTGCATATTATACTATAAAATACGAAATGGAGGCGTATGCTAACGAGAACAATCCGAATTATCCCGCGAACTATACCGGGAACAACCTTTCCCGGTACAAGATAAAAGGTGGCAGGAAGAAGCTGTACAAATCGGTTGGCGGCACTTCAAAAGCGTGGAAAACTTATATTAGAACTTTATAAAAATTGATATTATGAGTAATTTGAATTTAGAAAATATAGTTGGCTTTAAAGCTGTGGATAAAGACGGCAACGAACAAAATGTGACAGTAGATGAAATGGTGGATATGGTTTCCACAAGAATGGTTATGGCTTTGTCTGAAACTTCAACATTTGCCGCCGCTGCTGCAACAGGAAATGATGTGTATGAGAATGAACTTCCGACAGTGACGGATGCCGCAAATGTAAGAGTTTTACAAAGTAGCGGGGATGCGGCAAAAATGACGATTCAATCGCTTGCATCAAAACTGGGAGGACTGATAGGAATAAATGATGGTTGGTTTAAAGATCTTGGTTTATTCAAAGGTGATTTAGACACCATCAAAAAGAGTGGGATATATCGAATTCAAGAAGGTTCAATCAATATTCCCGTAGAAGGTGATTATTGGGGGGTATTACTATCTTTTTACACAAATATTGGAGAAGGTCAAAACTCATCAATACAAATAATACGATTTATTAATAGCGGATATTACATCCGTAGTATGTGGTATGGAAATTGGTCTTCTTGGGAGAAAATCACAACAACGGCGGTCTGATTTCCTACTTCTGGGAGAACTCATCGGGATAAATGATACGTGGATAAGAAGACGGTTTGCAATAAAAGACTGCAACACAGCTATAGCCGGAGCTTATAATGTGGACGATTCCACAACCAATAACTTCCCTACATGAGCATATAAGTTTGGAACGTTACTTGTGGCAAACTCTGGCTTTTTTGGATCTCAGTATTTTGTTCCTGACAATTTTAATGCAGATCCATACATATATATTCGGTCTATTGGTAACAATGGAACTACTTTCAATAAATGGGCTAAAATTAAAGTAACTTTTTGTTTTAAAGTTAAAAAAATTCTTCTGTATTTACAAAATAAACCACAAAAAATGCTTCTGGGAGGACTGTTAGGGATAAATGATACGTGGTTAAGGTTCAGAGATCAGAAAGAAATGGAATCTCAAGACGAATTAGATTCTATGCAATATAGCGGAATATACTTACTATCACAAAATTCAAAATTAGAATATGTCCGTAATTGTGTATTAGTTGTAATCGGCAAACCTAATGTCTGTTGTGTTCAGAACCTATATAATTATAGCGGAGATATCTATAAATATCGAGTGAAATGGTTTAGTCGTACTTGGGGTAAATGGAAAACTTTTTCTTTAACATGATTAAAAAACGGGTGGTCCGGTACAAGCCGGTGCCACCCGATCCTGATATGCACAACGCCATGTGCGGTGCAAAGGTAATCCATGTTTCTAAGAAGCCAATACAAAAAGCCTAAAATCTCCCCATTTCCTATCATAATTACGGCGGAAACCAACAACATCCTCACCTAGACGGAATGTCATTTGAATGACATATCCTTGTCCATCGTTAAAAACTATCATTATGGAATAATTTGAAACAACACTAATTCCGTTTTCTCCGAATACATGATACATTCCGCTTGCAGTTGCACTATTTACCTCTTCGTCTGTACTTAATATACCTTTGGGCATAAACGGGAACAGCTTCAAACTGTTCATTAGTTCTCCCAGCTCTTTGTTTAGATAAAATCCATGTCAAAAAGAGAGTACACGAATCGTAACTATAAGGTCATAATTTATAGCAGTTATCATAATCTGATTATCCTTTAGTGATATAGATATAATTTTATCAGCACTAGAGAATATCTTCGTAACAATGCCGGTAGAATCAACATAAATCATCATTTCTCCGTCATTATGGCTGACATATACGAATTCATTGGTAGGAGCACCTATACTAAATGATACTCCTAGCCGTATTGTTTCATAATATTCAGTTCGTTTTATTCCATTTGTTGGCAGAAGTCCTCCCAGGTCGTTCCATGAAGAATATCTATGTTATAATTGTTGAGTATGTTAGAGAAGATCAGATACCGTTTGGTTTATAACCGACAAAACAGACTAAATCGACAGGGAACTGCATTAGTACAGATTGAAGCCTATTTGAATCAGAGGAAGGTATATTTTAAAACAAACATCTATCTCAAGCCGGAGTGTTGGAGTAAGGATGGTGCCCAAGTTATCAACCATCCGCAATCGAATGAGCTTAATGCAATGCTATACGAAAAAATACTGGAGTTGCAGGCTATAGAACTTAGCTATTGGAAAAGAGGGCTTGAATCAAACCTTTCCACGTTAAAGGAGGCTGTAAAAAAGGGAATTAAACCAGTTGTGTCGTTTTTAAAGTTTGCGATACAAACGATAGAGAATTCAGATAGGAAACCGGGAACCAAGGATAACATGCTGGGCACGGTAGCCACTTTGAAGGAATTCCGGAATGTGATAGAGTTTACTGATATAAATTATACGTTTTTGAAAGAGTTTGACGCATTTTTGCGAAACAAGAATCTGAAAGTAAACACAGTCGGAAAGCACATGAGAATACTTCGTACATTGGTCAACGAAGCAATAAACGAAGGTTATATATTACAGGAGGCATACCCTTTCCGTAAGTTCAAGATCAAGAAAGAGAAGAAGGAACATAACTTCTTGATGCCCGCAGACTTGGAGAAGCTGGAGAATCTTGAACTGCCGGACAGGAAGAACAACAGCCGGCACATACTGGACGCATTTCTCTTCTGCTGCTATTGCGGATTGAGATTCTCTGATTTCAAGCAATTGACTTATAAAAATCTCGTAACAGTTGATGGAAAGGAATGGCTAGTTATGAATAGCATCAAAACAGGCGTAAAACTCAATATTCCGCTATATCTGCTGTTTAACGGAAAGGCACTGGGCATAATGCGGAAGTACGACAGCATCGAACAACTGGCTGCATTAGGTTGCAATTCGGACACTAATCGGACATTGCAGAAATTGGGAAGGATGGCGCGTATCAGCAAGAAATTTACCTACCATACAAGTCGTCATACTTGTGCTACTCTGTTGGTTCACCAAGGCGTTCCGATAACCACCGTCCAAAAACTCTTGGGGCATACATCGGTCAAGACAACAGAGATATATTCGGAAGTGTTTGATGAAACAATCATCAAGGATCTGACAAGGGCTAACCAGAAGTATTCTAAACGTAGAAATGTAAAACAAAATCAAATAAAATCTCAAAAATCCCCGGGAAAATACATCAGGCAGTAGAAATCTATAAAAGCTATCTATTTTATACTTGTTTTTCCGATCCCATTCCATAACATTCGTTTCCTGTCAATAAAAATACAAACTCGCCAGTCTTGCTGTTCTATTAATTCTCTTCATTCATTCTGCAAGTAAAAAATATTGCATTAATGGCAATTTTTTAAGAAGATTGGTTTTTGTTTCAACATTGGCTTCTTATAACTAATTAATATTGTTTTCTTTTTGTATTTCGTTTTAGAATTGATATCTTTGCTATTGTCTTCTCGGAATAATGGGATAGAGAGTAGGGCGTGGATTGAACGGCTGCTGTGCTTTTTGCTGGCGGTCGTTCTTTTTTTTGTATTCTTATTTGCGAAAGAAAGAAGCAATATTTATCTTTGTGGAAGCGTGTGAAGATGCACGCCACATTGATTATGACGAAAGGACATACTACATATTTGATAAAGCCAAGAGCTTGTTGCGGATTAGTTCCCGTAGCAGGCTCTTTTTTGTTTTGTATAACAAAATAAAGGTTAGCTTGAAAATCGGGTAATCCAAAACGTGTAATTAAAGGATTAAAAAAGGATTGAACTATAATTTTTGTATAATGAGAAAGGAGACAAAAGAAAACATTCAGTATTCAACCGCTGTGGGGATGCTTGTACTGGGAGCGTCCTTGGCTGTGGCTGGCTTTGTGTGCTCGGAACCTATGGGCCAGATACACGACAGTGTATTGTGGTTGTTTGCTCAATGTCTGTTGTATGCCGGTAGTGTTTTTGGCATCAGCATCTATATTAACAGCCGGTTTAATAATTTAATAGAGCAATTAAAAGAAAAGGAGGGAAAGAGAAATGGCTGACGTAAGAAAACTTGCACCGTTTATCCTGAAGTGGGAAGGCGGTTTTATAAATGACCCTGACGATTTGGGAGGGGCTACCAATATGGGCGTAACCATCGGAACTTATGAAACGTATTGCCGGAAGAAAGGCTATCCCAAGCCTACGGTTGAAAGATTGAAAAACATCGCGAAAGAGGAATGGACGGAAATCTTGAAAACCATGTACTGGGACAGATGGAAGGCTGATGAGATAAAATCGCAATCAGTTGCTGATATATTGGTTGATTGGGTCTGGGCATCCGGTGCGCACGGAATTAAGATTCCTCAACGCTTGCTTGGTGTTACAGTGGATGGCATTGTAGGTCCCAAGACCATTGCCGCAGTTAATTCCTGTAATCCCCGTGAATTGTTTGACCAGATCAAGATTGCACGGTTTGATTTTATTGAGGATATATGCCGGAAACGCCCAGCAAACAACAAGTTCAAACGGGGGTGGATGAACCGTATCAACGATATAAAATTTGAGGGATGAAACAAAGGATCTATATATGGATTGCGGTAGCGATAGCATTGCTATTGGTACTTATTTAAATACAATAATATGAAATGGCTTCCTTATATATTAATAATTGTACTCGCTTTCGGTTTAGGATGGTTTGTAAAGCCATCCCCCGAAGCAGTTATAGAGGCAAGAACGGATACGGTGTTCAGTACAAGTATCATTGTAAAGAGAGATACTGTAAAGTATTATCTTCCTTCTCCAATACTATGTTGGCATGATGGTGATACAATCCATGTAGGAGACACTATTCTTCCTGTTGAGCAGAAGATATACAGAGATAGTGATTACATTGCTTATGTGAGTGGTTACAGACCTAACCTAGATAGTATCTATGTTTGCTCTAAAACACAGACAGTAACAAACGATATCCATCACACGGTGAAGATAAAACCCAGAAGATGGGGACTAGGAATAACAGCCGGTTATGGATTTGGTAAGGATGGCTTTTCTCCTGCGGTTATCGCAGGAATAAGTTATAGAATATGGTAATCAACAGAAAGGAGGTAAAAAGATGAGATAGCAACATCAAGTATTATCCGCCACAGGTAGAAGTGTGGCATATAATAGAAAAACTCATTTAATAAAAGTAATTCTTTCAGGGGGCAGAATTAAAATAACCCCCGACACTTGAAGTTTAACGCCAATCAAACTTTAAAGCATACAAAAGCATACATAGGTAAGTGTCAGGGGTAGTAATATCCTTACTTATTTCCTACGTATGCTTTTGTCATGATTGTATTTGATTGGCAAGGCAAAAATACAACAAAAATTTAAACCACAATGTGTAAGTCTGAAATTTTTGCCAAAATAATAGCTCTTGTTTCTAAAGGAACAGAAATACCTACCGAATTAATAGTAAGTGACAACCGTGTCACAGAGATTGTTAACGCTAGATATATCCTTGTATATATTCTATACGAAAAAGGATTTTATCCATCTCAGATTTCTTCTCTCATTCATAAAACTAAGCGTTCAGTGAACTATATGATATCAAATTTTCATATACGTCTAAAAAGTGAAAAAATGATGAGAATATATTGGGATAATATAAAGAATTTGTTGGGAAACAACTGATTCCTCATGAGATATGATATATATACTTTTGTGAACGGTCGATTTTGACCGGGATACAAAATACAAATACTTATGGAACGAACTTATGTTTTTAACCAAGACGGTGGAACCGGCGCAAACAATGGTCTGCTTGCGTCCATTCTTCCGTCCTTGCAGAGCCGTGGAATTGACACAGGCTATCTGATGGGGCTGATGGGAGGAAATGGAAACGGCCATTATAAAAGGACTGATAAACGCCATATAGCCTCCTTCCTTTTTACCCCCAGCCGTTAAAGCCGTTCCATGAGTTTAAACCGAAACCAAAGCCATATTGTGCAGCCACACAAGTCGGCACACCGACAACCGGACTATACGGCACTTTGGCAACTTCCGGCTGGTTACATTCTATCTTGGCAAGACGCGCAGACAGGTCTTTCAAAACTTCGCCCAATGGAGCGGTAGCCTGTGCGACAATCTGGGAGGTCATAGCTGAACTCTTGTAAGTGCTGTTCTCTTCACGGAGTTTGTCAATCTTGTTTTGCATCTCACGCATTTCAGCAGCACGTTGACCGGCTAAGATCTGGGCTGTTGAGCTTTCGATAGATTTTGTAATGTCGCATGTCTGACGCTGTGTCTCGTAGGCGATTGTGGAGAAGCCACGCTCCATTCCTGTACCAAGACCGGAAATAAGGGTTTTTAAATCACAGCAACAATTGGCGATAGATGATGCCAGTGTGTTATTACCCTGCATAATGGCGGTAATGATACTGTTAGTGTTCTGGCCCATTTGGTTGCCGAGACCGCAGATAGCCTGTGATACAGAGTTAATACCGGCAAGGATTTGGTCTGATGATGTGTTCACAGCTTGTGCTAATGCTGCAATGTCGACACCGTTTCGGTTAAGTGTCTGCATGATCATTTCTCTTCCTTCGTTCGCTCCTTGGTTGTTGTTGCCACCAAATCCAAAGTTTCCGTTACCAAAGATGGCTGCAATCACAATCAATGCAATGATGTCCTGAAAACCTCCATTGTTTCCGAAAAAGCCGCCAACAAAAACGGTATCCCACGGCTTGAAAGTACGGGGGTTACGGTGGGCACAACCAATGTGCGTTTCTCGTTCCGCAACCATCCGTTCCTTTCAGCACCGTTCAGTGGATTGATCGTTTTCCGACTGGCGCAGGCTATCCCAACGGGAACGACCGGTACTTTGCCGGTTGTGTTTGACACTAACGGTGCTACACAGGCACTGACTACTATCGGCGGAGCGGATGTTACTGCGGCCGACATAACCGGCACGGGTATTTACCTATGCTATTACGAATCAGCGAGCAACACGTTGCAGATACTGACAGGAGTGGTATAATTACGGGTGGGAGAAATCCCACTCATTAAAAAATCAAACAATCATGTTTCAGAACTTACGAGCAAACAGCCAATTGTATGTACTTCACAAAGAAGCCAAACATTATATAGAAACAGCCTCAGTGGTCAGTGTGTCAACCCCAAGAGCCAAATATCCAGTGGCACAACCATTTGCTTCTCCTCAGGTGGAAATGGTGGTGGACGTGGTGGCTTCCATTAATGGGCAGAATACAACTTTCCAGAACCTTCCTGCCGGAGGAGATATAGCGGACTTCGGGCAGAACGGCAATATTGTAATATCATGTTCACGTGATGCGATGAACAATGAAATATCCATGATAAAGCAGAAGAGACTGGAAAGGGTGAACAGCAGAGACTATGACCTTAGTGTGATAGCGTCCTGTGACGAGATGCTGACAATGATCAACCCCGAATTTGCAGAGAAGCAACGACAGGAGAACGAGATCAATACGCTGAAAGGGCAAATGGCGGAAATGAGCAAGAACATGTCTGACCTTATGGAATTGAACAAACGGCTTATGGAACAGCTCGGAGTGGTTGAAACATCCAAAACAAAGAAATGATTATGGGAATGTGGGAAATATTAGAAGAAGGGCGTGACGATTACGGACGCGGCTTCGGTATGAGAGGTGACGAGGTGGAGGAAGCCTATAAGGAAGGCTGCCGCAAAGGTTACGAAAAAGCCATGAGAGAAATGCGCGGAGAAATGGGTTTCCGTGATGGTGGAAGAAGTTATTCAGGTGGTGGAAGCTCATCCGGCATGGATGAACGCAGATACCCCGGATACTTTCCTGAATATCCGCGTATGGATGACATGGGCGAACGCAGACGCAGACGCGCCAACGGTGAGTTTTATTAATGGTGGGGGGGGTGGAATGCCCCTCTTTTTAAATAAAGGTTATGGAACAGAGATTGGATACATACAGCAGATTTCCATCGGGCATGAGGGAATATCTGGAAGCATACGGCTTTCATTTCAGCAAGAAACTTTATGAATGGGCCGTTTCAAAAATGAAGGTGAAAGACGAAGCCACGGGCAAAGAGAAAAAGCTGGAGCCGTGGAGCAAAGATGAAGTGGACGATATGCTGAAAGCGAACGGAATTACCATTGAGCACGACAAGGGTTATGACGTTGCTTATGTCGCAAACATGCTGAAAGCGGATTTCTATAAAAAATCATTGGTTGACGAGGCTCACTTATGCAAGCATATAAAATGCTACCTTGATGATATTGATGGCGATCCTTGCAGGGCGTTTGACGAGTTCTTTGCCACCTGTATAGGTAAAGGGATTCCTGTAATCTGGTCGGATGTGATATGATTATTCAGGAGTTCTACATACCGAAATATGGAGACTGGCACGTCAAAGTGTATTATGCGGTACACACCTATTGGGCGGATCGGATCATTATGGACCTATACCGTATAGGATGCAGGGGGGATTCCCTCAAGCGTGCGTATCGCAATCTGACCGAAGGCAGAATGAATACCGGTCTAACCTATTCGGACTACAGTAGAAGAGAGACAGTAATGGTTATCTCACTAACCTCTACCCCCGAAGAGTTTCAAAATTCGTGGGACCACGAAAAAGGTCATTTGTGCCGGCATATCTCCAAGGCTTTCGGGATTGATCCTTATGGAGAGGAAGCGCAATATCTCAGTGGATATGTCGGTCAAAAGATGTTCCCTGTAGCCAAAAAGTTCTTATGTGAACATTGCAGAAAAGGACTGGAAAAATAATAATCGAACAGAAGCGTTCTTTGACTTGTTGGAATTACCGATTTAATTGTTAAAAAATAGAGATTCATATATAGTATAGCAGTAATTTGTTTTCTTTGCAAAATAATATATGTAAAAGTATGACGTACTATATATGGTTTGACGAAAGTGATAAGGAAGGAGAGTTCTACTCAAATTTCTATGGAGGTATTCTTATAAAATCTAAGGATTTCGGCAATGTATTGCAGATGATGAAATACAAAGTTGAAGAATTGGGGCTTACCAACGAAGAAATCAAGTGGCAGAAAGTGAATCAGTATACGTATGAAAAATATTGTTCACTGGTTGATTTCATATTTGATTTGCTCGAAAACGACTTAATAAAGATTCGTATATTCTTTAGAAATAATCAATACGTCCCAGTAGGATTAACGAGTGAGCACAAACGCAATGGATTCTCGTTTTTATATTATCAGTTTATAAAACATTCTTTTGGATTGCAATATTCTAATCAGACAAAAGAAGACATAACATTGAAATTGTTTATTGATGACATTCCAATGAAAGGACCAGATAAAGCCAAATTTGAAGAATACTTGTATAGACTGAATAATGATTCAGGTTTTAAGGAAGCAAAAATAAAATTACGATATGGAGATATTCAAGAAGTTAATTCAAAAAAACATATACCACTTCAATTAATGGACTTGGTATTAGGCTCTATTTGCTTTAGATTAAACAATAAACATAAAATCAAAGACCCGATAACGAATAAAAGAGGAAATAGAACCAAATTAAAAGAACTTCTTTTTAAGCGTATAAGTAAAAGAATAAGGATATTACGCCCTAATTTTAATATAGGAGAAAGCACAGGTATTTCTTACCCATCTGATAGATGGGACTATCCATATAGCCATTGGAGTTTTAAACCTAGCAACTATAATAGGGATATGAACCAATCTAAAGGTGCAAAAAAAAGATAACCCCCATACATCTACACTAGTGAGCTACGGTCAACGTAGCCTTTCAATGTATCAAGGGCTATCTTCATGGCGCAAAGATAAAATTAAATATTCAAAAACGCAAAATAAAGTAACTATTTAACATTAAGCGGTAATTCCCAACGGTTTTACCGCTTTTTTATGTTTATATATGAAAAAAGATAAGTTGAACATATTGCTTGAACATGCTGATGATGTGCCTCACTGGTATTTTTGTCGTTTACTTGCTGTGATGCGATGGAACGTATAGAGAGGTGGATATACAGGCTGATACCTCTTGTCGTGTTGGCAAGGGTGATATCGTTGTGCCTATGAACTAAAAGCGATAACTCATAAGCACAACGGATGGATTTATATAATACTGTTTAATTTTTCCGCATGTTTTTCTACTGAACTATTTAGAATTTTTGCATAAACTTGTGTGACTGAAACCTTTGTGTGCCCTAGCATCTTAGACAACGTTTCGATAGGTACGTCATTTGCTAAAACAACAGTGGTAGCGAATGTATGCCGGGCTATGTGACTGGTTAAGGGCTTTTTTAAGCCGATAAGTTCAGCTATGATTTTAAGGCTTCTGTTAAATGACTGTACAGTAGGGACTGTAAATTTATAATCGTATTTTTTTAATATTTCCATTGCTGGAGTAAGTATAGGTGTGTAAAATTTGGTTCCGGTCTTGATACGTTCTCCGTCTATATATGCAACTCCGTTATGTTCTACAGTACATCTGTCATAATCAAACATGTATAAGTCAACCCATGATAAGCCGGTATAGCATTGAAATATAAACTGGTCACGTACTTTTTGTAATTGTCGATCATTCAACTCTATATTGCGGATAGATTGCAGTTCGTCCATTGTGAGAGGCTGTCTTGTTTTATATCTACCATGTTTATCTTTGAATACCCTGTAAGGTGTGTCCTCGATAAGTCCAAGCCGAAGCGCTTCATTAATATAAGGTTTTATTCTCTTATGGTATCCATGTATTGTTGTCTGTCCTCTTGTTGGATCTTCTCTTCTTATAAACCTGTCAAATAAAGCTATATTTTCAGGAGTGATATCGTCAAATGTTTTAATTACTCCGGAGCGTTTTAGAGCTTCCAGTGCTATAAGGTGCGCTCGTTTGGTTGACCATTTAAGATCCCTTCTTTGTAACTCGTCATAAGCGAAATCTAAAAATGACGATTTAGACTTTACGTGTTTTTCGTTATAAAAAATATTAAAGTTTTTTAGATTGATGTCTTTTCCTTCTTTTCTTATATTTTTGATAATATCATCAAACTTTTTTACATATTGGGTTATTGCTTTATTTAATTGTTTGAATTTAGCGTGACGTACCACAAATTCTCCATCCCATTGGTTTGAATACAGTTCAATGTCTGTTGAGATCCATTTCCTTTCTGTACGTGAGAATTTAATTTCAATTTCAACCTTAGCTGATTTCTCCGGTGTTGCTTTCTTTTTTCTGTCGAATACCGGCTTGATTTTCCATGTTTCCATACTGTTTCTTTTTAGTTTATAATTTGTTAATTATGGTAAATGTGATACCAAGTGTGATACCAGCTGTGATACCAGGAACAAATTGGTATCACAAATAGTTCAACAGTGTAATGATAAGTAATGCACAGTAACGGCAGTAATCATTAGTAAGATTACTTAAACACGTTGAAGATCAGTCGATTAGATTTGTAAAATATTGATTTATAGCCTATTGGCGTAAAATAAAAAAAGGGGGCATTTTGACCCCCCTTGAGCCGAAACCGGGACTCGAACCCGGGACCTATTCATTACGAATGAATTGCT